>JACCDP010013322.1_pt1 | contig 38648 bp, 32 predicted proteins | sample 7445841 | NCBI WGS metagenome assembly JACCDP01 (sample SAMN15323441, study PRJNA562643) | freshwater metagenome | isolation source: river surface water | place: USA:Blue River Watershed | collected 2017-08-17 | reverse complement strand
TATAACTGCTAGACAAAACTAGATATTTACTTCTTATTACCGATTTTCAGCATCAAAAGATAGAATAGTCAAAGTTTTTCTATATCAGTTTACCTTTGTCTATTTAATTGTCAACTTAGGACTAACTCTACCCAGTAATAATTTAAAGATTTCTTTATATTTTTTAGTTGTGCATCAATCAGCCTCCTCTTCTTTGATATGATCTATATTCGATAATGTCCGTTGTTGCTCAAGTTGGTTTAACAAACTCAGCACTTTAGTTCCTCTTTCGATAGAGGAATCTTCCACAAATAGCACTTCTGGAGTGCGTCGTAATCTCACTCTAGCTCCCAGTTCACTACGGACATAACCGGTCGCAGATTTTAAACCTGCCATTGTTTCCGCCTTCGCTTCTTTTGTTCCATAAATGCTGACGAATATTTTGGCGTGTTGCAGATCCCCAGAAACATCCACATCAGTGACACTGACCATTCCTGTTCCCACACGGTCATCTTTAATACCGTTAAGTAGCATTTGGCTAACTTCCCGTTTAATTAACTCAGCAACGCGGGAAACGCGGCGATTTGTAGCCATATAAATTCCGCCTTCTCACAGAGATTTGACAATATGATTCTTGATACAAATTAGGGTGGACGGCGCTTGAGGTGATAAAATCAACAGCAACAGTCCAAACAACTTAACCCTTTTATGGTTCTAGTCTAGATTGTATTTAATCCTAACATTGCCCGCAGGGTAAGCGTTAAGAAAAAAAGACCACCGACAAAAAAGCCCACAATAGCAATTAGCGTTACAGGACGTTTCAAGAGTGGAAACAGCGGTTCAAGGGTGTTTAGAAAAAGACCCAAGACGATACTGATCAAATAACGAGGGTAACGAAATACATTATCCCAAAATCCATCAAACATTTGAATTCAGACTACCTTATTATACAATGTAAGTCTCTGGTCACTTGTGTGTTTGGCTCAATTATAATACATAACCATTAATTATATAAAGTTAGATTTAAAATACCCAAAAAGTTTGATTTGTGAAGGTTTTAGGTAAAAACGGGGAAAAATTACAGAATTACTAATTACTTGTTTATAAACATATCCCCGACTTCTGAAATCAATTTATAATTATGGATACAATAAATCAAAGAAGTCGGGAAGCTTACTCCCCTAATAATTTACAGTTTTAACCTTTCGATAAACGGTGTAAATATAGGAATTATATCGGAATTACTGACAACCATTGTGGGAAAAGAGCGATCGCTATAATCAATTCCCGGTGATAATGGAAACGACTCGGAATTAAGGGATACCCACGTACCACCAGCAGCTTGCACAATTACCCAAGCACCTGCAATATCCCATACCTTGGGTGTCGCTTCAACTCCTCCCAAAACCGCACCCATTGCGACTGTGAGAAAGTTATAACTAGCAACTCCTAACATCCGCAGTTTACAGGGAAAACCCGGTTGAATAATCTCGGTACTGCGAGAACAAAGATTAAAAAAGTGGTTTTTACTCGGAGCATCTTTACTTGTATGAATGGGATGATTATTTAAAAATGCTCCCGTTGGTGTTGTTAAGCCCGATGAACCTGCCCAAAACCCATAAAAGGCTTGATTTAATGGTGGCGCATAAACATAACCAAAAATGGGCGTTCCTCGATAAAGTAACCCCAAAGAAATAGACCAAATAGGAATTCCCCTAGTAAAGTTGGTTGTACCATCTAAAGGATCAATTACCCAACACCATTCTGTATCAGGAAAAGTTTGCTCACTTTCTTCACTCAAAATGCCGTAACCCGAGAAAGTAGAAACAATGGCATCTCGAATTTCTTGATCTGCCCATTTATCTGATTTTGTAACTAAGCTACCATCAGCTTTTTGTGAAGCTTGAACTTTGCCAAAATCTTGCATTAATTGTGTTCCCACTCTGGTCGTAGTGGTTTCGGCAAATTCTAAAATTGTATTCCAAAAATCGTTCATTTTTATTTGTCAGTTGTCAGTTGTTTTTTAATTACCAATCACCATTAATCTAAATCACTTTCTAAAACCGAAGCAAAAGCCTTTTTAGTATTAGTTTTAAATTCCTTCACATTCACACGATTTAAAAAGCCGATTGATACTAACATTCCCACAGCTTCTAGGGTAAACACTAACCCATAAGCTAAGACTAGATTATCTGGTAATAACTGTCGTCCTATATCTAAAACAGTACCACCAACTACAGTTGCAATTCCTCTAGATATAGACTGAGCAAGTCCCCAAGCACCGATGAATGTACCTGCGGCTTCAGCTATGGTTAAATCTAACATTAAACTCACTGCCGCAGTAGTGACAAAACCAGTAGCTAAACCAAATATAACTAAACTTAATTTGAGTATAGATGGATTGGCAGAAAATCCTGAAAACCCGATTAATAAAGCCGCGACTGCCACCAAAATACAACCTAATTTAATAGTTTTACGTTTACCCAACCGAGGAACGATAAAAAACCCTGTAACTCCATAAGAAATTAAGATACCAGTTCCATAAAAAACGTTGAGTTTGGTACTGTCTGCCAAAGGCATTTTAAAGACTTCACCAGCATAGGGTTCGATAATGGGATCTTGCATAAACAAGCTGATAGTCATCACTAATAAAAATGTGAAAAATAAACCTGTTTGCGGACTAGCTGTTAAGATTTGCCAAGCACCACTTAAACTAATATTATCTTCTCGATTTGATGAAGTGGCACGGTTGAAAAAGTGGGAATATTTTTTTTCTACTCCCACAGTAGAGATAATTGATAAAGCAAATACGATACTGGGAACTATGAGAAATAAACGATTAATTGCCGACTGTAAATCTGCTAAAGGGGCATTACCATCCAATTGTTTTAATAAACTAGAACTAATAATTGCCCCGACGATAATTCCTACCATCAACATTGACCAAACAATACCCACAACTTGGGAACGGTTGTCTTCTTCGGAAATATCCACTAATAAAGCCGCAAATGTTGTACCACTAGCACAAATCGCTAAACCGTAAATAGCAAAAACTAAACTTAAAACGGCTAACCAGCCAATAGTTGCTGTACTCCAAATCTCAGTAGTATCGCTAATACCAGAATTATTTAATTGCCAGATTACTTGTACAATTAAAAAAGCGGCGATCGCAAATATTCCCGCACCCATCCAAACATAAGCAGTTCTATGATAACCAAATAACGGTTTAGCATCAGAAACTTGTCCAAATAAAATTCTGGTCGGGGCGATAAAATAAGGTATTGCTAATACTAAACTGCCTAGAGTCGCAGGAATAGCTATTTCCTTAATCATAACTCGGTTGAGTACCCCCAAAGTCAAAATAGACATCATACTCAACCCCATTTGAAACAATCCTAAGCGAAACATGGTCAAAATATTGACTTTTGGTAGAGTTAAAGCTGGATTTTGGGTATCAAATGTATCTTCTATTGCCATAGCTACTTTTTTAGATGGTTTACAGAATTTTCATCTCTAATTAATAATATTATGTCTAAATCAAAGACTAAAACGATTAGAAGATTACATAGAGTTGAGAATCATATAACGGAAAAAATTATTTATCAACACTAATGTTTGCAAACTATTTCCGTGAAATCTCTCAATTCATCTAATCAGTGATTTAGACTAAGAAAGTAAAGAAATGTAAATATAATTCTACCAAAATGGAAACCATCACGTTAGGAAAAAATGGTCTAGCTGTTTCCCCTCTCTGTATCGGTACTTGGGCTTGGGGTGATAAACTATTTTGGAATTATGGCGACGGGTACGGTGAAGAACAGTTACAAGCAGCTTTTAATGCAGCCCTAGATGCTGGTGTCACTTTCTTTGATACTGCGGAAGTTTACGGTTTAGGACTTTCGGAACAGTTTTTAGGCCAGTTCATGAAACAAACCACCCAAAAACTACAAATTGCCACAAAGTTTGGCCCCTTACCTTGGCGTTGGGATGGTAAATCTGTATCTGAAGCTTTAACCGCTAGTTTGCAACGTCTACAAGTGGATAAAATCGAATTATATCAAGTTCATTGGCCTTTTGCTTTCTTTTTAAGTCAAGAAACTCTGATGAATACCCTCGCTGATGAAGTAAAACGGGGTAGAATAGGTGCAGTAGGTGTGAGTAATTATTCAGCCGCCCAAATGCGAGAAGCACACCAAATATTAGCCGCTAAGGGTGTACCTTTGGCTGTAAATCAGATGCGTTATTCTCTACTAACACGCCAAATTGAAGGTAACGGTATTTACCAAACAGCCCGTGATTTAGGTGTAACTATTTTAGCCTATAGTCCCCTAGCGCAAGGCTTACTCACAGGTAAGTATACACCCTCTCAACATCCCACGGGAGCAAGAAGCATAGATCCACGATTTAGTCGAGATGGTTTAAATAAAATTGCCTCTGTTTTATCTATCTTGCGAGAAATTGGCCAAAAATATAATCGTACTCCTGCCCAAGTAGCTTTAAACTGGTTAATAGCGCAAGGAAATGTCATCCCCATTGCTGGAGTCAAAAACGCTGCACAAGTTAAAGAAAATGTTGGCGCTTTAGGTTGGCACATGACTCAAGATGAAATTGCCGAATTAGAAAAAACTACTCGTCCTTGGTTACATTGAAGGAGGAGTTTAGTAGTTCAGTAGGAAGAATAAATACAGCAGTTTACGAAGGGAGTCGAAGTATTGCCTTTTCCCTTCTAAGGCAAACTCATATCTTGTATATTTAAAGCATAGACTTTAAACCGTTCTAAATCTTCCTGGATTGTAGATTCTACCGCTTTTCCTAAAAACAAATTATCCATGAGTTTACCAATCAGACCGGGAATCGCATAGGAAACAGTCATTTTTACCACACTATGATTATGGCGATCATAAAAGCGAATTGCTCCTTGATTTGGTAAACCATCTACAGATTCCCATTGAATAATTTGCTGGGGAATCATTTTGGTAATGCGAGATTTCCAGACAAATTCTAATCCCCCTGTACTCAGTTTCCACAGAGAAATCTCCGGGGTATCTTGAGGAATTGTTACCGAATCAATCCATTTCATCCATTTAGGCATTTGCTCTAAATCAGACCATAATTCCCAGACTAATTCTATGGGAACTTCAACTTCTACCTGTACACTATGCTCTAACCAGTCACTCATAGGATTTTAGATTTTAGATTTTAGATTTTAGTTTGTTAACAGTTAACAGTTAATAGTTAACTGCCAACCGCCACCTACTGCGTCACAGTTTCTAGAATTACTTTAGCGGCACGTTTTCCAGAAATTGTTGCTCCTTCCATGCTGTCAATATAATCTTGTTGAGTATAACTGCCAGCTAGGAAAAAGTTAGGTATAGGTGTTTTTTGATCTGGACGGTAGGCATCCATACCTGGTGCTTCACGGTACAAAGATTGAGCCAGTTTGACTACGCTATACCAAGTCATGTTTAAGTCTCGAGAAGAAGGAAACAGTTCATGTACTTGTTTTAAGACGTGGTGAGCGATCGCTTCATTGTTTTGTTTAATAAAAGGATCTCCCGGTGTCAATACCAGTTGCAACAATGAACCCTCACCAGGACGATAATAATCTGCGGGGCTGGTTAAAGCCAAATCAGCAAAACAAGAAAAATCCGCATCGGCGGTATATAACAAATTATCTATGCCAACGGCTTGGTTTAATTGTTTGCGTTTTTCCTCATCTTGCAATTCTGTCACCCAACCATCAAAACGTAGTTGCACTGTAGCGACTGGAACGGCATCTAATTTGTAAATGTTATCAAATTCCGGCCATTTGCGCCAAGCTTGGGGTAAAACTCGGTGAATTCCGGGGATATCACAAGCACAGACATAGGCATCAGCAGTAATTACTTCCTCCGTGTCACCTTGGGCAACTACTATCCCTGTAACATGAGTTTCTGATCCAGATTCAGCAAACTGAATTTCTCGCACTTGGCGACGGGTGTATATTTTTGTGCCTTTTGCTTCTAAGTATTTAACAATAGGTTTGTGTAAATATTCGTGGGGTGAACCTTCCAGCATTCGCAGAATTGAAGCTTCAGTTCTGACTGCAAAAAACTGAAAAATTGTCAACATACAACGGGCAGAAATATGATCACAATCTATGAATCCTAAAGCGTAGGCGATGGGATTCCACAGACGTTTAATGCTACCTTCACTGCCACCGTGATTATAAAACCATTGGGAAAAACTGATTTTGTCCAATTTGCGAATAGTATTCATTGCGCCGTCAAAGTCTACCAAACCCTGAACTATAGGGCTAGTACCCAGAGCGATCGCATTTTGGAATTTATCTTGTAAAGACAGTTGGGATGTGGTGAAAAATGCCTTTAAACCATTAAAAGGCGCACCTGTGAAAAAGCGAAAATCTAACGCCCCAGTTTCTCCACCTTTATTAATAAAAGTATGGGTATGTTCCTTAAGGCGTAAATTTTCCCCAGCCCCCACTTTCTCCATTAATGCAAACAGATTGTAATAGCAGCCGAAAAAGACGTGCAGCCCCATTTCAATATGGTTGCCATCACCATCTACCCAACTGCTTACTTTACCCCCTACAAACGGGCGAGACTCGAAAATTTCTACCTCACAGCCCGCATCTACTAAATCTATAGCAGTTGCTAACCCAGCTAGTCCCGCACCTACAATTGCAACGCGCATTCCCTCGTTCCTTGTTCAGTTTCTTTACAAATTGTAACTGAATTGGTGATTGGTCAGTTGTCAATTGTCAGTTGTTAGTTGTCATTAGCAAAATTCTTGCGCTCCCCTGTCCCTCTGCTCCCTGTTACCCCCCTGCTTCTTCTTCCCCCTGAGGTAGGCTTCTAATCAATTCCCGAATTACATCTGTTGCTGGCCTGCCTGTTTGCTGGCAATATTTTTCTAGCTTTTCTGCTTCTTGTGTAGCTAGATTAACTGTTATGCGTTTAACCGCCCATTTTTTATTTGTCATTATCATGCACTTAGCTATATATTTACTTGATCTAGAGATTTCTGGGACACAAAACACCGAATTAGACTATGATAGTTAGTCTGAATTAACAATGTAACAAAAACACTAATATTATTAAAATTTTTCAGTTTGTCAACTGCTAGGCAAATCAACTTGGCGATCGCCAAGTTGATTTGCTCTATACTCCTTGTTAATTTAGTCAACTGTTGCCAAGTTTAATCTTTGCGAAGAAAGGACATGACCTTCTAATAAAGCCATCATATCTTTTGCTTGGGGATTACCACGACTTGCCCCCGTCAATCCTTTGGCAATGATTAAACCGCAATAACCATTGGTATTATGACAACGCCGCTCCCATTTTTTCTTAGCTTCTATATGTACTGGGTCATCATGTACAAACTGCCCAAACAAAAATAATTCATGATTCTGTGTTTGCAATAAACCTAAGTCAAATCTATCATCATCCCATTCATCAACAACGGTATGAAAGCAAATGCCATTTAATCCCCCATCGTCTTGAATCCGTTCAATAATCATCTTAGCTTTGGGACGAGAGGTCTGAATTACGACCACGGGTAAACCATCCCCTTGTCGTGGAAATTTATCTGCTGATTGGTAATTAAATCCTTGAGGCAGGTTATCCAATGTATCCCAAGGTAAGACTCCCAGACACATAAAAGCATCTTCTGGAATTAAATCATCTCTGATAGCATCTAATAGAGACTCTTCATATTCGTCATCCTCATCATCTTCGTCATCCAAGCCAGCCATTTCTTCTAATTCTGCCGTTAACTCTGGCATGGTAGAAACATTAACAGTTAAGGATTTACGCTTTTTGTCAGGTTCTGGTAAGGAAATTCGATAACGTTGGGTAAGAGTGGGAAAATCTTCTTCGTATAATTGACGATAGTGGTCACGCACAAACCGTAATAAACCTTCTACAGCCACAAAAGTAAGCAGGGCTTCTTCCTCATATAAAACAGAACGTAAACCTTCTAGGGGGTGAATATTCCCGAAAGTAGGCTGAATTTCTGATAGGGGCATATCTGCCAAATTTTCATCATCATCATCGTCGCTATCATCTGATGAATCAAAAGTGAGAAATAAACAGTCCTGTTTGAGGAATGCTTCTTCTAAGTCATGATTGAGTTCATCTCCATCAACCATGACAGCGGAGCGAAAGCGTTTGAGGGAATCCTCCGAACGATAAAACAAAATCCCATATTCAATGCCTAACATCCCCATGACTGAAGCATAGAGTTTTTCTACATCCCATTGATTAATTTCGATGCAGATAATTTGCTGTTCTTCTAAAAAGTTCCAAGGGGCGGTTTGCCAAACTTCTAAAGCTTGACTATGCAATCGCTGGGCGTATTTCGGTGGTAAATCGGGAATTTGATTGTCAATGACTTCGGCAAAGGAGCGAAACAGTTCATCAATGATGGGTAGTTGAGATACGTAGTCAATGGCAATATCTAAATCTTGTAACACCCCGCGCAGGTAAAATTGAATTTCCCGATCGCGTACTACTATTCTTTGGGGTCTAGCCGGTTTGGCAGGACTTTGAGGATGTTCTATTGCCCGCATCAGGGTACGGACAATAGCTTCCGGACCCAAGCTAGGATCTACCATATCCATGCCTCTAACAATACCTTCTGAGGCATCTACCCAGATAATACATTCTCCTTTGCCCTCTGGATCTGCAAATGGCGTGTGTGATGATGACAATGGACGGCGATCGCCCTCCCATACAGAAGGAATCTGGGTTAATTTCTGCAACCGACGACTGGTAGAGCGATTAAAACTGGTCATAGAATAAGTGAGTCAAAACAAAGCAATTGAGAATTAGATGGTGGAGGCAACAGGCACTGAACCCCTCAATTCTAGAATAAAAATCTGAGGTTGCTGACAAACAGGCAAAAGGTGAGAGGGAAGAGATAATGGAAAATTAACCCCTTGTGTTCCTATCTTCCCATCAAGTCATTCTTTTTTGTCTTCCTAATGTCGCTAAAATGAATACAAAAAGATCCTTAGCAGCCGAAAGGCAACAGAACGGCTGATGGGGTGGGTGATTGATAAAATAAATTCAGGAGTTAAGAATCTATGACACAAACAACTCAAACTCAACAACGCGGCATTCTCTTATCCGAAGCTGCATTACGCCAAGTTAAGTCTTTACAAGCCAAGCAAGGGCAAGATTTATGCTTGCGGGTGGGAGTCAGACAAGGTGGTTGTTCGGGGATGTCTTACATGATGGATTTTGAGGATATCAGCAAGATCACCCCGGATGATGAGGTTTTTGATTATGATGGCTTTAAAATTATCAGCGATCGCAAAAGTCTACTCTATCTATACGGTTTAATGCTCGATTACAGTGATGCCATGATTGGCGGTGGTTTCCAATTTACTAACCCCAACGCCTCTCAAACCTGTGGTTGTGGTAAGTCTTTCGGCGTATAATATTCGAGAAAAATTTGTCAGTTATTGGTTGCTAATCACAACTGACAACTGACAACTGAACAACTGACTAAGGACAAATGACTAATACAATTGATTCCCTGTTTGATACAGGTTTAGAACGCTATAAAGCTGGAGAATCTGTAGAATCTCTGATTCCTGTATTTAAAGAGGTATGCGATCGCGCTCCTAAAGCCAGTTCAGCCTGGATTTGCCTAGCTTGGTTATATCTTCTTGATAACAAAGGTCAGTTGGCTTTTAAAGCTGCTAATAAAGCTGTAAAACTAAATCCTCAAGATCCCCAAGGCAGAATTAATCTGGCTTTAGCTATGCTAGAAACCGGTCAAAAAGGTTTGCGGGAACACATTGACATTGCACAACAATTGATATTTGTCAATGAAGAATGGCAAGAAGAAATTAAAAATAGCATTCAAGATGGTTTAACCAGAAAACCCGATTGGAAAAATTTGGAAAAAGTTAAAAAATGGTTATTTGAGGAATAGGCAAGAAGTAGTAGAGGCGAACGGCCGTTCGCCCGTACAACCGTCATCAGTCAACCGTTAATAGTCATCAAAAAAGAATGAAAGACAAATTATTAAATTGGCTCAACTTAATTTTAGTCGCTGATGTTTTCTTAGTTATTTTAGGTTTTGCATGGTTTGTTATTGCTGTGGTTGGTGATGCTTCAGGAATTAATCTTGGTTTAGACTTATGGCATCAACTTTGGATACCATTATTCAACCCAGCAATTGGTATTCTTATGGGTGGTGCATTACTTAGCGGAATTATTAGTTGGATATCTAAGAAATTAACTCAATCTAAGTCTATTTAATGGAGAACAGAGAAGAGTCTTGCTGAAAAGTCATTCCGAGACAACAGAAAAGATAAGTTTTTGTTGTCTATAATCATTTAAAAGATTATTTTACCTAATCAAATAAGTGAAAAAAGACACTATTTGGAAAAATTGATATAGAAATTTTCTATTGTTTTCCCAAATGTGTAATTAATTTTGCCCAGGTACTTAAAATTCTTGTAATGCGGGCATCTTGCCCGCAAAATTTATCACCATTAACCAGAAATTAATGTTTGGAAACCTGGTTCTTTTTTAAGATCATCAAAATCAATATCAGTTGCCACATCTTCTCGATAACTGGGGTTAAATTCAATGGCTTTTTGCAGATTTTCTAAAGCTAATTCAACTTTTCTTTGTAGTGCATAGCAAGCAGCTTTGTGATAGTAGGCATTAGCATAATCTGGTTTAATTTCTAATACTTTGTCAAAATTGTTAATTGCTTCATCATCTTCTCCTAACATAACCAATGTATAACCACGTTGATCCCAAATTTTTGGAGAATTGGGTTGAAATTCTAAAGCTTTATCAAAAGATACAATTGCATCTTCATAACGTTCTAATTCTACCAAAGATAAACCATGATTGACCCAAGCAACTCCATCATCAGGTTGAATTTTAGTCGCTTTATCAAAACAGTTAAAAGCTTCTAAATGTTTGCCTAAATTTCCACAAGCTACACCAATATCACACCAAGCTTGATGATATTCGGGGTTAATTTTAATGGCTTGATTATAGGAAGATATGGCATCTTTAAAACGTTTAAGACGATTAAATATTAAACCACGTTTGAGCCAATATTCTGAATTTTCAGGTTGAATTTTCACAATTTGTTCATAAATAGCTAAAGCATCTTCATAGCGTTTTTCTGAAAATAGTATTTCTGCTTGTTTGACATCATCATCCAAAGAAACTTGGGGTTGTAAACCTTCTGGTTCTATTTCTGATTTTTGTGCAGGTTGAATTGCTGCTAACTCTTGGAGAATTATCTCTTTACGTTGTTGAGCATCAGTTTCTAATTTTTGCAAATTTTCTAAAGTGATAATTTGCTGTTTTTGGATATCAGTTTGTAACCTAGAAAAATGAGAATTAAATTCCCTGGCTGATGTTTCTAAATTCTCACTTATTTGCTGTTGTTTTTGTTGACTAATGTTTTCTAATTCTGCTATTTGTGTGACAAACTCAGATTCTAGCTTTTGTAAATTCTGTAGAATGGTAATTCGCCGATTTTGGACATCTGTTTGTGAATCTGCAAACCGAGTGTTAAGTTGAGAATTCAGTTCTTGAGCAGATGTTTGTAAATTCTCAATTATTTGCTGCTGCTGTTGTTCGGTAATTTTTTCTAGTTCTGTGATCTGATTTTTAAACTCACTGTGAATTTTACCTAAATTTTCCAGTAATTGATATTTTTCTACCTGAGCATCGGTTTTTAATTCACTAACTTCTGATTTGAATAAGTCATGGATTTTTTGGATATTGTTCATCACCATATCCTGTTGATTTTTCACATCCAATTGTAATTGGGATAATTGATCAGTAAATTCTGATTGTAATTTAGCCAAAATATCAAAAATATGATCTTTTTGTTGTTGAAATTCTAATTCTAGATGATCATATTTATCTACAAAATCACCCCGACATTTTACCATATCAGCAACAGCGATATCTTTGTGATTTTCTAACTCTACCTGAAGTTGGGTAAATTGAGAAATTAGTTCAGATTCTAACTTTTTACTATTATCAATAGCTATTTTTTGTTGTTGGTTGGATAGATTTAATTGTTCTATTTGAGTATTTAATCTAAATTCTAAATTACTGATATTTTCTTGAGCAGATTTAACCTCTATTTCCAAAGCTGTTAAAAACTCTTGTTTTGATTTGGGTAAATCTGATAAAAGCAGAGATAAATTTTCTTCTTCTCCTTGAATTTTTTCCCGCAGTCTATTAACTTCTTGTACTAATTTTTGGCTAGTTTGTTGAGATTCTTGAATCAGTTGTTTAGCTTCAGTTTGAACTGTAGTTAATTGAGTTTGCAGATTTTCTATACCTTCAATTTGTTGGGTTGCTTTTTCCACAATTTCCCTAATTATAGCTCGACGAAAAAACCATAATATGGCAATTAAAGCTACAGGAAATAAACTTAAAATAGTTAACCAGATATTGAGTAAAGTGTTTGTTCTGGTAAAAGCTATTTGAAAATCTGATTGTACTTGCTTTTGAATTTTACTTTGCCCTCGGAGTCTTATCAATTCTTCCCGTTCTGGGTTTGACAGTCCCTGACCGTGAGCAGATACTATGGGATATCCACTGATAAAAACCGATGCTATGAGCAAAGGTGAGAGCAAAAGGGCGCGTTTTAAAGTTAGATTTGAGAACATAGAGTTTTTGCTGTTCATGACCACCTTCCCTATTTGTTGGTTAGTATTGGTAGCGGTGTACATGATATCTATCATAGATGATTACTGTTTGGTTGCCGGATTTTTTCAGTTGCAGATAGATAAAAAGCTTAATTCTGACCACTAATAACTACGTAATATTATTGAGAAGCTACACAATATATTCTAAAATAGAATGCTAAAGAGTGAATGTAATAGCAAGATAGAACAAAATAGCAAAATAGCGAACAATACTGAGGATTTTTCAAGACGTTTTGAGTGCAAAAACTGGTGCAAAATCAAAGCAACTAAAAGTAAATGTACTTAAAACTATATGTGATGCTTGGCAAAAAAATAGCAGTGAAAACAATGGATATATGTGGGAAAACAAAAACGTAAGTATTCAGCTATATCACTTGTTCATGCCCAGATCCCCGACTTCTTTTATTGATTGTGTCCATAAATGATAAATTGCTCATAGAAGTCGGGGATCTTTTTGCCTCACCTGAATTCTTACACAAAAACTAATGGATAATAAAATTAAGAAATTAGCTATTGATAAATCAATACAATTCAGTTAATAAAATTATTACGAATCGCTCCAAAAAACCCTTAACTGAACTGTATTTTGTGATCAATTATTTCCCGTAGCCAATTACCAATTCCCAGCTATTCAGTTTACCCACATCTAGGGCAGCAAAGTCAATAACTTGTAATTGCCATTTGCCTTTCGCGGGTAGGTAAAGTAATTGTTTTAGGGCGGGATGCGATCGCATTGTATAAGTATTTTGTAATTGATTTCGGCGGCCTAATGTGCGACTTTGTAATAAAATTCGCTGATTATTAGGAGCAATTAAATAAACTTCTAAATCTCCTAAAAACTCATGGCTAATATTCACTGTAACTTGAATATCGCCAACATTGATGGCTTCATCAATAGCGATCGCACTTTTAATTCCCACTTTATTATTATCAGGAATACTCACAACTTGAGAATTTTTTACCTGTGTTTGTTTATTCGTAATTTTGGCTACTGTACCCATTTGTTGTGCTACTCTCACAGCCTTAGCAGCATTAACTTTGCCATAGCCAAACCATTGACTATGACCATTACTATTATAAGTACCGCCACGCATACCCAACTGCGGATCAGGGTTATTATCCACAATTTTATCAGCCGTATCTTGCAAAATTCGTTTCACCTGTTGGGCTGTTAAATCAGGATTAGCTGATAATACTAAAGCTGCCACTCCTGCGACTATGGGAGTAGCACTAGAAGTTCCACCAAAGTTATTAGTAAAGTTGCCACCATCATAACCTGCTCCCCCTATTTGATCTGTTGTCAACATTCCCACTCCCACTAGGGCAGAAACTATTGCTGGTTGTGTATAAACATAACCAGTTTCTTGAAACCACATTCCAGGAGGAGCATTATTACTAGGAGCGCAAACAGAAATATTATCTCCCCAATTACTATAAGCTGCTTTTTTATTTAAGCTAGTTGATGCAGAGACAGTAATTACATCAGGATGAACTGCAAAACCGCCTAACCAATTTGTCCTACCTTGGACAATATTTTTTGGCCAATTCTGTTCATTAACACTACCATTAATGGGACGATTAGCATTTCCTGCCGCAAAAATAATTACACATCCTTTGCCTTTTCTGCCATTGGTAGCAGCCCGACTAATAGCAGCTTTTTGACGAATAGACAGGGGAAAATAAACAGCAGAAGCTCCCCAACTGCAAGAAATGACACTTGCGCCCTTTTCCACTGCCCAATTAAAAGCATCTTCAATTGATTTATCATCTAAAAAACCTGTCGTGCGAATGGGCATCATAGCGCAGCCAGGAGCAACTCCCACAATTCCTGAACCATTTTCTTCAGCTACAGCTAGTCCAGCGCAAGCAGTCCCATGACTGGTTTCTTTTTCTCCTGGTAGGGGTAAAAAATCATTTTCTTTTAAATCTCTAGGGGCAATAACTTTACCATTACCTTGAAAATCTGGATGCCTTAAATCAAAGGAATCATCTACTACGGCCACAACAATAGAACGCACACCACGAGTAACATCCCAAGCTTGTTCTACAGAAATATGAGAACCAGCTACTAATTGATTACCACCATTATGATTGAGATACCATTGCTGAGGATAGAGAGAATCTTGAGGACGATAATGGGGTTCTTGTTGAATGATAATATTCGGTTCAGCCGCTAAAACTTCAGGTAATGTTTGTAATTGATTAGTAATTTTAACTGAGTTTTGTGTGGCTTGTTTACTAACAAGAAAAACAAAAGTATTGGGTACACCTTCAACCGGTTGATCTTGAACTAAATTAAATGTATTAGCGATCACATTTATTTTAGTGTTATCTACCCACGTAGCAAATTGAACTGTAATTTGGTCACTGAGATAAACGAAAGTTCCCGGATTATTTTCCAGTGTATAAACATGACTCACAAATGCCATATTTTCATCAGCCCGTAGTTGAGACATCACTGTGTCTAGCTGATCGGGCGATACTGTGTATAATTCTAATTTCGCTTGCGGTATACTCCGCCGCCATACAGCCCCAGGTATTTGTGATAGTTTTTCGCGGCTAATATTGCCATTAGTACGAATTGTGAAGCGATACAACGTCTTTTCTAGCATTAACTCTTCACCACCACGTTGTAAGGTTAATGCTTGGCTGTTATTGGATACATTTGTTTTGGGAACATTCCCAGAATTAATATTATCACTCATAATTTAAGTATGATTTTAATAACCTAAGTTATATAGTTTAAGCTGATAACTGGTAATTGGTAATTATAGCGGTATGCACTTGAATGAGATACAGAATTTACCTAAAAAACTATACACCATCATATCTTTCAACTCTGTCACCGTGGCGTAGCACCTGTCAACTGTCACCTGCTGTAGGAAAAGAAATAGGACTTACTCCTCTTGCCTGTTGCCTTTTCCCTCAGACGGGAACTTGATTCACACAATGTTTAGTCCAAATGATGGAAGCTTGTCAAGTGCCTTGACTTTATCTCTGGTACTAAAGAGAGTTAAGATACACAAAGTTTTCTTGCTGTTTATATTGTTGCACTAATTAACCTCATGAATGCTGCTCCCTTAATTCCCTTCATATCTTTATCAGTATCATTTATAGCAGTTATGGGACTGCTATCACCAGCCCAGGCTCAGTTACAAAAATCCTCTAGTCTCATTAGTCAAGCCAAACCGACGAATGGGGAGAAGATTGATACTCTTAGCCCCACAGCGCCCAGTAGTAGTATCTTGAGTATTGATGGGGGCGATCGCTTGATGAAAGACGCGTCCGACGCAGTTGCTAGTCAAAATTACCCCCTAGCAGCCAAAAAACTCCAAGAAGCACGGCAAGTTTATAATCAATTATCAGGCTTTTATCAAGAATTGAATTCTAGTTTTGCGGGTATTGATATTCGGGCTGCGGACTCCCATCGTCAAAGAGCCTTAGCAACTGCTCAAAAACGCGATGAAGCTACCTATCAACTAGCTTTAGTCCATCGGGCGCAAAACCAGCCAGAATTAGCCGTGCCTTTACTCATACAAATTATCAAAAGTCAAAACCCCACCAGAGAATTAGGCACAAAAGCTTATCAACAATTATTGGAATTAGGCTTTGTAGATGTACCCTTTAATCGTCAAGGTAAGAAATAATTAGCAAATGGTCACGGACAACAGGCAAACGCTACATATCTGTTAATAATAGAGAAGTAAGTTTTTTCAGGAATTGCGATGATGAGTCCGCAGCAAGTGGAGGGAATGATCAAGGCACAACTGCCAGATGCCCAAGTGCAGGTACAAGACTTGACAGGTGGTGGTGATCACTATCAAGTAACAGTAGTTTCATCGCAGTTTGCAAATAAGGGACTGGTGCAACAACATCAGCTAGTTTATGGTGCATTGCAACAAGCTATGTCCAGCGAAGCCATTCATGCTTTAGCTTTAAAAACCTACACTCCCGAAGCTTGGCAAGCAACAAACTAATTTTAGGTTTAGGATTTTGGATTAAAAAGACGAAATCTAACATTGTATTGACTATTGACTTTTAGCAACAAAGGAAATAACTAACCATGACTCCAGAACTCAAAGAAAGAATTGATAAGTTAGTAGAAGACAACAAAATTATGGTTTTCATGAAGGGAACCAAATTAATGCCTCAATGCGGTTTCTCTAATAACGTTGTCCAAATTCTCAATACCTTGGGAGTTCCCTTTGAAACCATGGATGTACTTGCAGATCAGGAAATTCGTCAAGGCATCAAAGAATATTCCAACTGGCCAACAATCCCCCAAGTATACATTAATGGTGTATTTGTTGGCGGTTCTGATATTTTAATTGAAATGTACCACAAAGGTGAATTACAACAAGTGGTAGAAGTAGCACTAGCTTCTTAATATCAACCCTTTTGATGTGAGTCTGTTGTTGGAAATTGTTTTATCGAACAACAGAGGCATAGAGGAAACAGAGAAAAGAGATTAAATATCAGATGTAGGTTGGGTTAAGGAACACAACCCAACATCTGATATCTATTCAAGTTTTAAATTATTTATTACTGCTATTATCTACCAACACCATGAATAGTAAAACAAAAATAGAAGATTGCGGTTATACATTCATAGGTTCAGCAGTTGATAATTTGGTTCGCCATTTTGAAGGTCAATCATCCCTACAATTATATCCTGACTTTCGAGAACGGCGAGAACGTGCTAATGAATTATTATTTGATTTAGTTGGTAAAAACCCAGGATTGTTTTATATTCGTCGTCAAGGAAATGGCAAAGAACCGGGAGAGGAAATTTGGGAGTTAACCATAGCCACAGATCAAGATAAATTTGAATTACCAAAAAGACTCAAAAAACTCGGCAAAACTTTAGGAATGAAAGTTGCTATTCGTCAAGATGGATATGGCGGTTTTAAAATTTTATCAGCTTATTTAATTCCAGAATCACGGGGAAACATTGATGGCTATGGTTTACCCTATTGGTTGCGGTTAATTCCTAATCATCAATACCGTCTGGATATTCCTCCCATATTATTGGCAAAAATTAAAAATATGCCAATTTGCGGAAATCACGTTCCCACGGAAGATCAACTTCAAGCATGGAAAGCCTTTTTAAAAGTTGAAGAACGCATTGCTAAATCACGGCAATTTTGTGTATTTTTTATCATTCAAAATTACGGTTCAAATCCTCGACAAATTACTGTAGAAATAAAGATTAATTCAGCTACCTTAGATGGTTCTGAAGATAATTTTTTAGGTGTAGAAAACTTTTGGGAACGGGTCAAAAAAGCCAAAAATCAGGAAGTTAACTTTCTAGAGTCCATACCCACAGACAGAAACCGCCGCCATAGTCGTCAACTAGGAAATATTGAAAAAATTGATCAAAAACATAATCTAATTCATATTCGTTTAGAACGAGATTTAATTGAATATATAGCAAAAGGTAATTATCAACTTCCCAAAAATGGCTACTTATTTTTTGATGCTGCTGGAGACATCAAACAAATTGAACGGAAAGAAAAAGCCTTAGAACAATTAAGACAAGGACGTACACAAAATCCCTATTTAGGTAACTTTTTATTTGACGCTTCCCAAGCCAGAACAATTACAAAAAGAATTAAACTAAAATCAAAAGATTTATTATTATCTTCTGCAAATCCTGGTCAAAAAGCCGCCGTGGAAAAGGTACTTTCCGCAGATGATTTAGTTCTCATTCAAGGACCACCAGGGACAGGTAAAACAACAGTAATTGCGGAAATTTGCTATCAAGTAGCATTACGCGGAGGGCGGACATTAATTACCTCTCAAGCCAATTTAGCCGTTGATAATGCCCTTAGTCGCTTAGTTCATAATCCTGTTATTCGCGCTGTCAGAAAAGGAAAAGCCGAAAAGGTAGGAGAGGAAGGACAGCCATTTTTAGAAGACCAAGTAATTGGTACATGGCTACAAAATACCGCTACCGACTGTGAAAATAATCTTAGTCAACGTCAGGAAAATATAAAAAATATCAATAAATTATTACCATTATTACCACGATTTACAGATTATTTTCTAGCTGAAGAAGAATTAAATCAACAACAAACTGAACTCAAAAATGAAAAAGAAAATTTAGAAGCCATTTATCAAAATCAAGAAAGTGAATATCATCAACTTTTCGTAAATAACGATGAAATTGCATCCTTAATTACCGGTTTAGAAAATATCTTAAACAATGCAGCAAATCTAGATTGGGAATCTCCCGACATTAAGGATTTTTTACCCCGTCTTCAACCCTATACAGAAAACAATCAACAAGTAGAAGATTTTCGAGAAAGCGTTCGTCAAGCTATTAAATATACTGAAGAAATTGGTTTTGTCCGTCCGGGATTCGGTGCATTTGGTTTAGCTGTTTGGTTACAGGAAACCATTAAAAATCATCTTTCTGAATTTAATCAGGGATTAAAAGCTGCTAATAATTTGGCTGTAGCTATTTCCGAAGTAGCAGAATTAGTCAAGATTTTCCAACAAAATTCTCTATCTTTACAGAAATTAGAAACAGATTATCAAAAATTTAGTAATCAAAACAATCTTCAACCAACAATTCAAATTTGGGAAAATCGCAAACGGGAAATAGATTATATTGTTGAAGCGGTTGTAGAATGGAAATCTACAGCTTATAATAATTTATATCAAGTATTAAAAGAATGTCAACAATCTGATTTACCATTAACAGAAAATATGGTAGATTTACCATTAGGCTTATTGATGTTTGCAAAAACATTAAAATTAACTATCGTTCCTAAAAATTATAAAATCAGTTTACCAGATTGGCTATTATTAACAAAAGCCATAACTTATGAAATAGAAGGTAATTTTTCTGATAGAAAAGGCAAAAAACATGATTTTAGTTATTTTCTACAGCAAAATTTTAGTCAAATTCCTATAGTATTATCAAAAAGTGATCAGATGCAATGGCAAAAAACCTATCAAGAGTTTCAGAATTATCCCCTCCTTAACCCAAAACAGCGAAAATTGCTAGTTGAAAATACTCAAGTTTTTTTAATTAGATTGGAAAAAACATATCATCAATGTTACGCATGGAATAACATTGAAGCTACTCTTAACCGCATTACCCAAGAATTACTAGATATCATCTTAATTCATGCGCGTCAATGTGTTTTAAAAGTTAAAACTGAAGCGGAACAACAATTGCAAATTTTATACCAGCAATTTCAAGAACTTCCACAAAATGGCATTTCTTTAGAACAAATATCTGAAGCTAAAATTCAGGTAAAGACAGGTAAAGAAGTTGCGAATTTAAAATTAGCAGAAGTTATTAATAACTTACAAACATTTTATAAACAGACAAATATACCTAATGCATTACGGATTTTATCAGAAAAATATCTCACGACACAAACAAATATTTGGGAACAACCCCAGGAATTTTCCCAGCAAGTTAAGTTTTGGGAAACTCGCATTCATGAATTAGAAACTCTCATTTCATCCTTAGCACCTTTTACTATTTTAGAAACAATTAAAGACTCTTTAAGTCAGAAGTTGACTAACCTGCAAATACAAACTGATATTTCTCAACAACAACTTCAAGAATTACACATCAAAATAGCTGATATAGAGCAACAATTAAAATTACAATTGCCAGATAGTTTAATTATAGAACGGAATTGGTGGCAGTCAATTTGGCAAACCATACCCGATAAATTGAAACCAGAATTACCTAATGATGACTTATTCGATTTAGGGTGTTTAGGTAAAATCAAAAATAAATTTGATACTTGGGAAAAACAACTACAAACTGAAGAAAATTATTTGTACAAATATCAAAATTTTGTGAAAGATTGGATTACAAAATTACGTCAACCTTCAGAACAAGATAGCAAAGATTTGAGGGGAATTTATTTAGATAATGCTAACGTTGTCGGTATTACTTGTGTTCAAGCTGCAAATTATAATTTCTCTGAAGAATTTCAATCTTTTGATGTTGTGATTATAGATGAAGTTAGCAAATGCACTCCTCCAGAATTACTAATTCCCGCGTTGAAAGGGAAAAAATTAGTCATGGTAGGAGACCATAAACAATTACCACCGATGCTTGATACTAGCACCGTGGAAGAAGTCGCGCAAACAATGGGTAATACTAGAGAAGAATTGCAATTTTTAGAAGAATCATTATTTAAAAGTCAGTTTGAAACTGCTGATAAAAGCATTAGAAAAATGCTCAATACTCAATATCGAATGCACCCCATGATTATGGGAGCAATTAATCAATTTTATCATGGTAAATTGGAATGTGGGATTTTAGAACCTGATACTAAACGCGCTCATAATTTAGCAGGGGAAATCATTCAACCTTATCATCATTTAATTTGGGTAAATATCCCTAGAGAAAAGGAGTTTCAAGAAGAACGAAATGGAACTTCATTTTTTAACACTAAAGAAATTGATGTGATTGAAAGTATTTGTCAGCAGTTTGAAAATGTTTGGGTTGATAAAGTTGCGAATGGAGAAGCAAGAAAAGAAATAGCTATAATTACGTTCTATGGCGCTCAATTAAGAAAAATTGATGAGCGTTTACAATCTGAACTTTTCCCTTCTTTACAAATTAGAACAGGTACAGTTGATAGATTTCAAGGGATGGAAAGACCTGTTGTAATTGTCAGTATGGTGCGGAATAATCATCAGGGAGATGTGGGATTTGCAAATAAACCAGAACGGGTAAATGTAGCTTTTTCTCGCGCTCAAGAATTACTAGTAATTGTTGGTTGTCACGATTTATTTACATCTAAACCTGGACTAGTGGGTACTATGTATTCTGAAGTTGCAAACACTGTTAATCATCATGGGGGGTTTATTGATGTTTCCTGTTTCTCTAGTTAAACAAATTGATGCAAATTTAAAATATCTAGTTGATAAAATTGAATCTGAAAATTCTGATTTATCAGTTGTAGCAGCACGGCAATTTCGTTATACTGTTACTCAAAATATATTAGAATTAACTATTAAAGAACCCCGTAAATTTAATGTCTTAGAAGAGTTTATTATTCGTGCTGGTATGGAATTTAATCCTCCTCCTACAGCTAATGAATTAGCATCTATTTTAGGTTTGGATTCTGTATTTGTTAAAAGTACCATTACTAATCTACAATCTTTGCAAACTTTAGCAGATACATCTCAAATTACTGTGACAGAAGAAGGGAGTTTATTCTATGCACAGGGTTCTGTACCCAAACCTCCATATTCTGCCCCCATTTATGCAATTACTGATAATTTGGCAGGAAAAATAACATTGCAATATGAACCAGTAGAAGATGTTCTCATTAACCAACCAGATTTAATCAAATTCGTCAATCTTGAAGCAAAAATTCCCCCAATTTCCAGTTTAAAACTTGCAGATATACAGGAAATTATTCAAGCTTCTAATCTACCTTTTCATGTCCCCACAGAAGGTAAATTTGTCACTGATTTTAAAATCCGAGGAACTACACAAACTATTGCCAGACCTATCTCTCTATTGGTGATTTTTGATAAAAATCAAGATAAATTAAACATCCAAATTAGAAGCGGTAAGGGAATTTTAGAAACTGCGACAAAGAAGCTTCAAGAATTATACAATTCAGAAAAGATATCTTTAGAGGAATTGTGTCAATTATCTGAAGAAACTATCAAGTTACAGCGAGAAGCAATTCTTAATCAGAAATGAGCTTTTCTGTTCCTACTTGCTTTTGTTCAAACCACCATAAACAAATAGCAAATACTGTGGAAATAAGTAAAAGAATGGCAATAAAAAGAAAGGTAATTTGTGTACCAAAAACTAAGGATTCTATTGGTGCATTAGTGACATCAATATTTGTGATTAATTTAGTCTGGTTAAGGGTTACAAATGAAAATATAGCCCCCACTAATGGTACACCTACAGTTTGTCCTAATATTCTTGATAAGGATAATAAACCTGAAGTAATACCCAATCTATCTTTTGGTGCTGCTCCCATAATGGCACTATTGTTAGGAGATTGAAACATTCCTATACCTAAGCCATAGGGAATAATTGCCATCAGATAGTTGATTATAGTTAATTCGGTATTAAATGTGCTAATTAATAAGCACCCTATAGCCATTAATATTAATCCTATTAAACTAATAATCCGTGAACCAAATTTATCAGAAAGTATCCCAGCTACAGGTGCTGTTAAGACAATAATAATTGGTGGAATTGCTAATAAAAAGCCAGCTTTATTAATGGGATATTGTTTGACTAACTTAAAAAAGAAAGGCAAGATAAAAATTGCTCCAGCAATTACTAAATTACCTATAAATCGCAATCCCAGTCCTAAACTTAAATCTAAAGATTTAAACATTTTCCAGTCTAGAATAGGGGTTAAACTCCGTGTTTCTACTAACAGGAAAAGGGCTAAACAAATAATAGATAATAATAGCAAAGCTAGGACAATATTTAAGTTATAGTTTTGCTCTTCTAATAAGGTTATTCCCAAAATAAAGCAGGTTAACATTAATGTCAGAAAAATTGTTCCTATCACATTAAATTGCTGTTTTTTACCATTGACAATAGAAGGTGGGACAAAATAAGCCACAATTAAAATTCCTAGAATCCCAATTGGCACATTAATAAAGAAAATTAAAGGCCAGTCTCCTATACTAATTAGTAAGCCTCCTATGGTTGGTCCTAACATCATACCTAAGCCAAAAACTCCTGCCCGAATACCTAAACCTAGTCCTCGTTCTTCTACGGGGAAAGCTTCTACAATCATTGCTGTTCCCAGTCCTGATATAAATGCAGCCCCTAGTCCTTGAATGGCACGAAAAGCTATTAATAACCCTATATTTGGTGCAAGTCCACATAGCAAAGAGCTAATTGTAAACACTATCATGCCGATAATGTACAACTTTTTTTTGCTCAACATATCACCTAATTTAGAAGCACTCAAGACAAAAATAGATATTGCTAACAAGTAACTCAATACCACCCATTGACTAATCGCAAAGGTAGTATGGAGGGATTCCACCATAATTGGTAGAGCTAGATTAACTATGTAAACATCTAAGGCAAAAATGAATACACCAATACCCACACCCAGTATAGTCCACCACTTACTAGTAATTTGTGTTTTTTGCTTAACCTGAGTAAATTCTTGTTCCTGAATTTTTGAGATCATTATTATTTAACCGACAACATTTGAATATCAAGACTTTTTTTGGATGTAAAAGCTCCCTTTACATCCAAAATAATTGGTAAGGTTAGTTTTTATTTTGGCATTTATTTTGGTAATTGGGTGTTTTTAGTCAAATATGGTTAGGATAAAGGCTATTGATTTCGTTGCTGGTAAAAAACAGCTTTAAATGGTTGCCAATAGAAGTTGAGTACACTATTAAACGGTTTTCCTTCTTCACTAGGTAAACCTAAATCTAACTTTATAGAAACTCCTGGTTAAAATGTATACAGAATAAGGTATCACTTTGTAGTTTAAATTGTATCAAAATTGGCTAACTTAAAGAGAAAAAGTTGCAATTCCATTAGTTATGGGATGAATGGTAGTACAGCAGCGATAAACAATTGAGGGTAATTCTTTTTCTATATCAATGGGAGTTCCTCTTTTAGCAATGACTTTAATTTCTTGGAGAATTTTACCTACTAAGTCTTGGTTTTCAGCTAAATCCCCTTTACCAATCTGCTTCAGAGCCAGTTGCACAGCAGTATATCCTGATTGCATCCCTAATGCCAAGCTACTTTTTTTACCAAGAATATGCGGGTTTAAACTCTGATAAAGCTGCTCATCTTTCGCTATAGCCTTAACATGAACACCTGCATAGTGGGTAAAGGCATTTTTACCAGTGATAGGTTTATGGGGAGGAATGGAAATATGAGAATGTTCACTCACAAATTTATATAAATCATCTATAGTGTTGAGTTGCCAATTTTTTTCTGCTTCACCCATATCTATTAAATTAATCAATAATTCAGCTAAATCAACAATACCTGCCCTTTCTCCTAATCCCATTGTTGCTACATCAATAATGTCTGCACCTGCTCTATAAGCATCTAAAGCATTAGCTAAAGCCAAACCTTTATCATTATGACAATGAACTTCTATTTTGGGACACAAATCAAGTTTGTTTAGTTCCTCTTTTAAAGTTTTGACATAAAAATACATACTGCGCTGGGGATCAAAGGGTGTGGTGTAACCTGTAGTATCAGCTATGCTAATTATATCTACTCCTGCGGTTACTGCGGCACTGGCTGCGGCAATGACATTTTCTATAGGCGATCGCACTGTATCTTCTGGTGTATATCTAATTAACAAGTCATGCTTCTGCTCTTTAGCGAAACTTACTACTTCAATAATTTTTTCAATGGCTACATCTAAATTAATATTGTAATCTTGTTGTAATCGTCGTTTAGAAACACTAAAAAATACACCTAAAAAATCAACACCACAATCTAAAGCTTGGCTCACATTATCTATCTTACACAGAGAATGAGCGCCTATTTTAGCTTTTAGTCCTGCTTGAGAAATGCGCTTGATACCTAACGCAATGTCATCATCTACAGCAGGATTACCTACTTCAATAATATCAACTCCGATCCGATCTAAAAACTTGGCAATTACCATTTTTTTTTCTGGAGAAAAATAAACTCCTGGAGTTTGTTCCCCCTCTCTTAAAGTAGAGTCAAGAATTTGCACCATATTTTTGATAAATCTCAGTAGCTATTAAGGCTGATAAATTATACTCGAATTAATTTAACATATTTTATAGGCCAGTAAAAATTAAACAATAAATTTTTATTTAAAGTTTTATTTAAACCCTGGTTAAACTCACGGGTTACTTGCCAATTTCATCTAACTAATAATTTATTATTAATCTCAATTTAAACATCAGTTATTTTGATTATTTTATCATTTTTGGCATAAGTAATTATAATTAATCTTAATTAAAACTATTTACATTAGGGAACAAAAAGCAGGACTAAAGATATATAGCTCTATCAATTGAATAAGATACAAACGGTTACTGAGCGATAGCCTGCGTAGCGTAGCCATAGTCGAAGTGCTGAAACTTAAAACCCACACAGGATAAGGCTTTACCTCCTGCCCTCTGCCTATCTTGGTATTATTAGAAGATGCTTATACTACAAGAAATTTTGGGATATTTTTTTATTTGGAAGTATCCTATATAAAACAAATGTATGCAAAATTCCCCTCAGTTTTCAGCTACTGAGGGGCTTAAATTATATAAATTGCAGTATTTCCCAAATTCTATACTACTTTAATCCATTGACGAATGCAAAAATTGTGCTATAATCACCAACGACAATAGGTGGTTGAGGTAGTTTTAAATCAAAGACTACCTTTAGTAGTAAGGTTGCTTTTCCGCTTCTGGCTGAACCATAGCGAAATTAGATACATCATACAAATAGCGACTGGCTTCCTCTTCTAAGCGATGAATCCAATAAGGCTCGATCACGTTGCTATGACGAAGTGCCGCCAGGTACCCGTCCAAATACATCCGCATATCATCCATACGATAACCGCGATTCCATAATTCGACGAAGGCGTCGGTAAGTCTTTGGTAGTAGCGGATGGTTTGTGTGTCTTGGAGCATAACTGCTGTATTAGTCTCTGTGGAGTGAGAATTGTAGATGACGATTCACGCTTAATTGAAGTATCACTTCTTTACTTATGTATTAACTCAATAAGTTAATAATTTCACCTTGGGTGAGACCCCCCAGCAGCTAAAAACTTAATTACATCCTAAGCCAAAAAATCGGAAATATGGAGATTTGGTAAGTTATTTTTACGTTTCTTTATCAATGGGCTGATTGTGAATATTCACAATCACGGAGGTAATTGGTTGTAATTCCAACTTTTCAGCGTTGTTGTTTAGCAATACAAATTTAGTTATTAGCACATAAATCTGTATAATTAAGTTTTGAAAAACTATTAGCTGCCATAGCCATAGATAATAAGTGGTATCTACTTACGGTGGTAGTCAAGTGTGATTTTTCTCCTACTCCTTTTGGTTGATGATTGTGATCTAAGTTTACCATATCTCTTCAGGAGTATGACGAATCACCATAAACAAACTTTAAATAGATGTTAATCAATCAGTTACGGATGAGAACCATCAACCGTCAACCCTCCTCAAGTAGTTCCTGAATAACTTAAGAGAAGATTGAGAGAAATATAAGGAAAATTTAATAAAGTGGCTGGCTTTGCTATAAACAGGATAGAAAATAAATTTTTTGCAAGATTTTCTTGAGGTAAATATGAAGAATATAGCCATTGAAGTAGCAAAAACTACAAAACCTTAACCATGACATTGTTAATTTGAAATTCATCAACGCTAAGGGGTCTTGCCACTGTGGGATCGGTTTGTATTGAAATCGTTGAGGGGAATCCCCATCTGAGGTCGTTGTTGGGTTGGCACTTGCAACAACTGGAATACCGAGTTCATCAAGCTGCCAGTATTTATCAAGCAAAAGAAGTTTTCCTCAGCCATCAACCCACGCTAGTCATTCTAGATGCGGATTTATCAGATGGTGATGGTGTTGAGTTTTGTCGCTGGTTACATCGTCAGCAACAGCCATTAATTCTCATGTTATCTGCTCGCACCAATGAAGCTGATATTGTGACAGGTTTAAAAGCGGGAGCAGATGACTATTTAAGCAAACCTTTTGGAATGCAAGAATTTTTGGCTAGGGTTGAGGCAATTATCCGCCGTAACCGGACACCTACTGCACCAGCTTATTTAGATTATGGCAGTTTGCAAATTGATTTAGTCCAGCGCCGTGTTCGCTTCCAGGGGGAATTTATTGACCTCACACCCCAGGAATTCAGCTTGTTATATGTTTTAGCACAAGCTGGAGGAGTGCCTTTAAGTAGATCGGAATTATTACGTCGTGCTTGGCCTGACGCTATTGATAACCCGCGTACTATTGACACTCATGTTTTGTCCCTGCGGAAGAAGGTGGAACTTGATCCACGTCAACCTAGCTTAATTCAAACTATCCGCAATGTTGGATACAGATTTAACATGGAAATTTTGAATGCTAACATTCCCCAAACACAAACTAAATTACCAAGGGAGCGATTTAGTAATCAACTGCCCGTATTGACTACTCAAAGTTCTTAATTCAACGGAACAGAGAACAAGACAAGAGACAAAAAGCAAGATGAACTGGGGTTAATTCAGAGTTAATCAAGTCCATTCTGCTATTGCTTGAGTTTCTGCTTGCCTGATGCTAGATGCTAATTTGTCCCAATCTATATCAGAGGCAGGTTGATTTACCAGTAATTGACCTTGCTGAAGATGTAAGAGATGGGTACAAAACTCTTGAACTAAATCAATGTGCCGATTGACCATCAAAATCGCCGTAGATTGGGTTTGAGTTAGTTGTTTGAGGATGTTGATTAAGTGAGTAGATGTGGGAGTGTCTAAGGCTGATGTAGGCTCATCTAAGAGTAAAATCTGGGGTTGGGTGACTAAGGCGCGAGCGATCGCAATTAACTGTCTTTGTCCAGCAGAAAGTTGTACCTCAGTTCGTCCTAACCATTGTTCAGGAATTTGCAGTTGTTCTTGCCAATAACTGACTTTTTCCTGAATAGTTTGCTTAGGTAAACCACGCAGAATTAAAGGATAAGCCAAGGCTTCGCCAACTGTCATCCCTAACAGCTTAGATTCTTGTTGTACAAGCATCACCTGTTGACGCAGTTGGATCACGGGAATTTGACGATATTCATGATTTTGGAAATAGATTTTGCCGCTAGTGGGTTCACTCAGACGGTTAATGAGGCGTAATAAGAAAGTCTTCCCAGCACCAGCTTCCCCAACAATGGCCAAGCGATCGCCAGGTGATACCCCAAAGGAAATATCCTGTAAAATCGGGTATTGCTGTTGATGCTGTAACCGTCCATAGAGATTAACAGATTCTAGCCTGAGCATAAGGAAGAGAGCAGGGGAGTAGAGAGAAGATGCTTACCAATTACCAATTACCAAAGCAGTTTGAATAGTCCAGGCATCTACCAAAAACAATAGTATAGTACAACCTAATAGGATTATATACATCCAAGGTTGTGAAAAAGGACGAACATCTGTGGTGTCAATACCTGTTTTTGCTTGGACAATATTGATAAACTTAGCAAATCCAGAGACACGCATGGGCAATAAATAAGCTTTACCATCTTGACTGAGGAAATAATAGACTAACCCGCCTTGACCAGTGGTGCGCGGTTTTAGTGCTTTTACTTCTGACCAAGATAAACTCCAACCAGGACGGAAAAACCGGGGAACCCAAACAGGGTAAGTGACTTTAATCCCTTCTTCATCCAAGATAACTCTTTCAGTCAAAATCGCATATAACAACACAAAGCCGCAACCAATCCCCACCCATAAAAATAACGTTGGAATAGGTGCTGCTGTTACCTTCGCTAAAAAAGGTAAAGGTACTGTCAAAGCTAAATATAGACTTAAAAGTGTAATCCGAATTAGGGGAGACAGACGAAAAACTGAGGTTAATTGATTAGCTGAGTTTGCTATCACGGCTGCTACTCTCATTAATGTGAAAAATCGGATCCCCGATTTCTCAAACAGGGGATCTGTACTCTTCTATTTTAACGTCCCCAAAACAGGTGTGAATTCAGTTCTGGCAACTTGGTGATTTAAAAATCCATAGGCATAAATGCTAGGATTGCTTTGGGAAATGATGGTATAAGATTGACGAACTTTAGCATTGATAGCTACAGTTTTCGCGTCATACATTTGCATAGCCACCTTGGGATATAAACCAATGCCTATAATGAGAACGAGAAAGGAAGCGGCAATAAATACTTCACGGGGTCTGGCATCAGTATAAGGGGATTGGCCAGGCAACAGACAATCAGTACCAAAACAAGCTGTTCCCTCATCTTCCTGATTTTCATAACTGCTGTTATTAATATCGCAGATTAAAGCAGCATCAGAACCATAAAATACTTGACGCAGCATGGAAAGGAGATAGATAGGTGTGAGAATAACACCTACAGCAGCTAGACAAACTGTGACGGTGCAGAATGTGGAAGTGTAAACATCGCTAGTGGTGACACCGACAAAAACCGAAAGTTCACCAACAAAACCACTCATTCCCGGTAAAGCTAAAGATGCCATTGCTCCCATTGTAAATAGAGCAAATACTTTTGGCATGGCTTGACCAATACCGCCCATATCTGACATTACCATTGTATGGGAGCGATCATAGGTGACACCTGCCAGGAAGAATAACACCGAAGCAATTAAACCATGGGATATCATTTGCAACATTGTGCCATTGATACCCAAATCTGTAAAAGATGCTATTCCTAATAGTACAAAACCCATGTGAGAAATTGAAGAGTTAGCCAAACGCCGTTTCATATTCTTTTGGGCAAAGGAATTTAAAGCACCATAGATAATATTGACAACACCCAGAATAGCTAGAACCGGGGCAAAATAAATATGGGCATCGGGCAGAAGTTCCATATTTAGGCGAATTAAACCATATCCACCCATTTTCAATAACACACCTGCTAAAATCATAGATACGGGAGAAGATGCTTCACCGTGGGCATCAGGTAGCCAAGTATGGAAGGGGAAAATAGCCAATTTTACGCCAAAGGCAATTAACAAACCTGTATATAGTACAAGTTGCAAAGCTAGAGGATATTCTCTATGTGCAAGTTGTGCAATATCAAAAGTTAAATTTGTGCCGCCATTTAGACCTAGTGCTAGGGCTGCTATCAGTATAAATATAGATGCTGCTGCGGTATAAATCAAAAACTTTGTCGCTGCATAGCGCCGTCGCTGTCCACCCCAAATAGAAACTAGTAAGTATACGGGAATTAGTTCAACTTCCCACATAATGAAAAATAACAGCAAGTCTTGGGCAACAAATACCCCCACCTGCGCAGAATACAACACAAGCATCAGAAAATAGAAAAACTTTGGTCTGCGATCAACTTGCCAAGCCGAAAAAATTGCCAGGGTAGTAACAAAACCCGCCAAAAGTACCAGGGGTGCTGAAATACCATCAACGGAAACAGCCCAGTTTAAGGCTAAAGGAGGCATCCAGACATAATTTTCGACAAGTTGAAAACTGGTGTTAGTAGCATCGTAATGCCGCCAAAAGGCATAACACATCAAAATAAAGTCAGCGAGACCTACACCCAGTGCATACCAGCGCACAAGTTTGCCATCTTTATCAGGCAATACAGGAATCAGAAGGGATGCAAGAAGGGGAAATAGGACAATTGCGGTAAGCCAAGGAAAGTGATCCGCCATCATGTCAATAGGAAAAAATACTTATTGGTTGATGATGCCATTGTACTAAACTTTTTAACAATTTCTTTATAAGTTTTCTCCTTGGCTGGGTATAGAATGAACGTATACCTATATAAAATCTTATACTTATGATTGGGTAGATACATATTTGCTCGATATACATAATTATCATTAGACATCTCCAGAAAAGAAGGTAGAGACGTTTCGGCGGAACGTCTTTATAAAGGTTTAAAGCCAATGTCTAATAATTCAACGTAGATAAACGCAGATAAATGTGGATAAACTTGTACTTTATAAGGGAAATGCCGAAAACCCTTGAAGATGTAGCTGACTTAGGAACCTACATCTGTGCTTTAGACAAGGGATGAAGGCTAGTTGCCGGATTTATCCTGCATTGACATTAATCGCGTTGCCGCTCAATATATTTCTTAACCGGTTCTGTACAAATATTTCCAGCAGTGCTTACAAAATAGCTTGGTGTCCATAACGTGCCAACAGATAAACATCATTTGGACAAAATAAATGCCGACGAAAAAATACCCAAAACACTGTCGCCCAGGGTATGACTGTAATCTCTTGTTTATCAATATCTCTGCTTCAATATCTAACTTTTGGCAGATGACAATGTATTTACTTAGTGCATATTTCAATTTTATACAAGTTAAAAATAAATAAAAATGAAAAATCAGCAAATTTTCCTGAATTTAGCGATTTTTGCTATTGCCATTATTTTTAAATGTGCTTATTATGTCAAAAGATATAATACTTGCTACATCAGGCATGAACCAGATGTTAAAAAGACCATTGGTGGTCAAACAACCCGAAATTGGGGGGCTAATTCGGGAATTTCGCCTGTTGACTGGACTTACTCAAGAACAGTTCGGCGCTTATCTAGGCGTAACTTATGCCACTATTAACCGTTGGGAAAATGAGCGATAGCGAAGCGCTCCGTAGGAATCGCAGCCTTCGCCAATTGCCATGCAGCTTATTCAGCAGAAGCTTGGGGAAGTGGGGGAACAGGGTCAAGAGTTATTGGCAAAATATTTCTCTATTCCCTAGTATTCGGCAATTAAATGAGTTAGCGAGGCATATTCTAAAGTGATGGTGACAGTGTGAAACTAGACCAACTGAAAGCAAATGTAATTGTTCGTGGTTCAATCTTTCCCGAACCTGTACAGGTATTGGTAGTTGTACCAATGGGTGATTCGATAAAACTCATTGGGACTGGAATTAATACCAATCATACTTATCAACCAATTCTCAATGCTCAACAGTTGGAACAGTTAGAATCCTCACCTGAAAAAGAACCCTTTGACGGTAACGCCCAGTATTTTCGGTTCGGGGTGGAAGCTTTGCGTTTGGGGTTGGCTTATGAATATGATCCTTATTTCGCATTGGCGATCGCACGAGTAGACCCCCTACCCCATCAATTAGAAGCAGTTTATGAGTATTTTTTAAAACAGCCCCGTATTCGGTTTTTACTTGCTGATGATCCTGGTGCTGGGAAAACCATCATGGCAGGATTATTAATTAAAGAACTAAAAATTAGAGGATTAGTTAAACGCATCCTGATTATTACCCCTGCTAACCTAACATTTCAATGGCAACGAGAACTCAAAGACAAATTTCGAGAAGAATTTGAAGTGGTACGTGGAGATGTCCTTCGCGCTAATTATGGTTCTAATCCCTGGCAAGAAAAAAATCAAGTTATCACTTCCGTGTCTTGGGTTTCTCGCATTGAAGACGCAAAAGATAGTTTATTAAGAAGTAATTGGGATTTAATTATTGTAGACGAAGCACATAAAATGAGTGCTTATAGTTCTGATAATAAAACTTTGGCTTATAAACTCGGTGAAGAACTTTCTAAAATTACCGATCACTATTTATTAATGACAGCTACGCCCCATAAAGGCGATCCGAAAAACTTTTGTTTATTTTTAGAATTATTAGATAGAGATGTTTATGGTGATGTCAGCAGTTTAGAAGAAGCAATGAAACGGAATAATGCTCCTTTTTATCTGCGTCGGACTAAAGAAGCTCTAGTTACGTTCCCTGAAGAAACGGGAATTGTGAAAAAATTATTCACTAATCGCAAAGTTGAAACTATTGAATTTCAAATTGATGCGGAAGAATTGGAATTTTATAATGCACTCACTGATTATGTAGAAGACCAATCAATTAAAGCTTCTAGTGATGATACAGCCAGAGGTAGAGCTTTAGGTTTTACAATGGCGATGTTACAACGTCGCTTTGCTTCTAGTATTTACGCTGTCCGCCGGAGTTTAGAACGGATGCGCGATAAACGTCAAAGAATTTTAGAAGACCCAGAAAGCTATCGTCAAGAGCAAATTAATAAGAAGCTACCAGAAGATTTTGATGAATTAACTGAAATAGAACAACAAAAGATTATAGGTGATTTAGAAGGTGTGGTTGGTTCTGTTGATCCGATTGCTTTGAAAAGAGAAATTTCGCAACTTAATGAATTAATTAGTCAAGCACTGATATTAGAAAAGAGAGAAATTGAATCTAAATTAGTCAAGCTGAAAGAAGTAATTATTCAAGAAGGAATATTTAAAGATCCAAAAATGAAAATGCTCATTTTTACTGAGCATAAAGATACTTTAGATTATTTAGTAGGAAAATTAAAAGAATGGGGATTAACTGTCACCCAAATTCATGGAGGGATGAAAATAGGTGATAGAGATACCCCCAATACTCGGATTTATTCAGAACGGGAATTTAGAGAAGATTGTCAAGTTTTAGTAGCTACAGAAGCAGCAGGTGAAGGTATTAATTTACAATTCTGCTGGTTCATGATTAATTATGACATTCCCTGGAATCCCGTGCGGTTAGAGCAGCGCATGGGTAGGATTCACCGCTATGGACAGGATAAGGATTGTTTAATTTTTAACTTTGTAGCGATTAACACCAGCGAAGGTAAAGTTTTATGGAAACTGTTTGAACGGATTCGCGCTATTGAGATGGATTTAGATCCAGAGAGAACGGGTAAAGTATTTAACGTACTGGGTGATATTTTCCCTGCTAATCAGTTAGAACGGATGATGCGGGATATGTATGCTCATAACCTTACTGAGTCTGTAATTCTCAATCGGATTGTGGAACAGATAGATACAGAACGTTTCCGTAAAATTAGCGATTCGGCTTTAGAAGGACTTGCTAAACGGGAATTAAATTTATCACAAATTATTGGTAAATCTGCTGAAGCTAAGGAACGGAGATTAGTACCTGAAGTTATCCATGACTTTTTTGTGCAAGCAGCACATATAGCGGGGATTCATCCCAAGGAAACGGCTAAGGGTAAGAAAATATACAGAATTGGGCGTGTTCCTCGGACTCTATGGGGAACGGGAGATAGGTTAGAAAATCGTTTTGGCAAGTTGGGACGAGAGTATAAAAAGATTACCTTTGATAAAAATATCTTGACGGATGATCCGACGTTAGAATGGGTAACGCCAGGACATCCCTTATTTGAATGTGTGCGGGATGAAGTTTCTGCACAGGTACAGGAAGATTTGTGTCGGGGTGCGATATTCTTCGATTTGCATAGGAAATCACCAGCTAGATTAGATATATTTTCATCTGCTATTACTGATGGACGGGGTAGAAAACTCCATGAACGTTTATATGTGGTGCAGACAGAGTTAGATGGAACAATGACTGTCCGCCAACCAACTTTATTTTTAGATTTACTCCCTGCTAAGAGTATAGAGTCCACTGTTCAGAATCATACATCTACTCTGTCTGCCGATAGGCAGGAGGAAGCTGGGGACAATGGGAATTTAGTTAATTATTTACCAGATGATACTAATTTACCCAGTCGAGAACAGGTAGAACAAGCCTTAATTGAACAGGAATTAAATAGCTTTTTAACAGAAATTCGGACACAGCGACAAAAGGAAGTAGAGACAATTTCTAACCATATAGAAATTAGTCTGAATGTGATTATTGATAAAGTCCAGATTCAATATGCAGAATTATTTCAACTCAAAGAATCTGGTTCTAAAGAACAAGGGTTAGATGGTCGTATTAAACAACTGGAAGACCGATTATTTGAATTAAATGGGAGGTTAGAACAACGACGGGAAGAATTGCAGCAAGAAGCCAGTTGTGCAATTACCGACATTCATCATTATGGCCGTGCTTGGGTATTACCACATCCTGAAAGAAGTTCTCCAGAAATTGCGCCAATGGTATCTGATGATGAGATTGAAAAAATAGCAATTCAAGCAGTTATAGAATATGAAAAAGCGAGAGGTTGGCAAGTTGTGAGTGTGGAAAAGGAGAATCGCGGGTTTGATTTGATATCGCGTCAAATTGATTCTGGAGATCCGTTGAAAGCTAGTGCTGTCAGATTTATTGAAGTTAAAGGAAGGGCAAATGTTGGTGAGGTAGCGTTAACGACAAATGAATATAAAACGGCGGAAAGATTGAAGAGAGATTACTGGTTATATGTAGTATTTAATTGTGCTTTATCTCCAGAAGTTCACACTATTCAAGACCCTGTAAAATTAGATTGGCAACCATTTGTAAAAATTGAGCATTATCACCTTGGAGTAAAGGAGATTTTAGGAGGTATAATATAGAATAATGTCAGAATCAGGATATCTGGTTACTGAGCGAAGTCGAAGTACAGGATTTAAGGATTTACAGGATGATACCCAAAAAAATCGGTTCTAAATTAGGTCAAAAGTTACGCGAAATTCGTCAAGAAATTATTGATTCTGGGATACCGCTATTAACAGCAAAAGAAGCAGATAAGGAGAAAGCAGAACGTCGCGGTAGGTATGGAGAAAATCTGATATGATTCGTACTTTTACATAATCTAAAAACTTGCTATAATCAAAGCATAAACTTTAACAATTAACTACCATGACTATCAAAGAATTACTGTTACAAGAAATTAATAATAGTCCCAAGGAATTACTAGAGGATCTTTTAAGTTTTTTACACTCGCTGAAAACTACACCAAAATCATCTCTAGGTACATATCAAGAACTATTAGAAAGAATTGATTATTTGGAAGCAATAGTAGGTATTCGTAAAGGATTAGATGAATTTAATCAAGGACAAGGAATACCAGCAGACGAAGCCTTAGCAACATTAAAAAACCAGTTTAATATTCCTCCACGTCCATGAATTACAAAGTTATTATACAACCTACTGCTTTTTTTTAGAAATCGAAACAGCCTATCGTTGGATGTGCGATAATACAACTCCTGAATTAGCCAATAAATGGTACTATCAATTTGAAGATGCTATAGAATCACTAAAAAAATTTCCTAATCGCTGTACTATAGCACCAGAAGCAAAAGCTATTGGTCGTGAAGTCAGACAACTTTGGATTGGAAAACAAAGAAAATATCGAGTTTTATTTGTAGTTGAAGAATATATTGTTGCGATTATTCATGTTCGTCATAGTCACCAATCATCTATAGATGAAACCGATGAAATCCTGTAAATCCTCTAATCCTGGACATCCTGATTCTGACAAAATGCTGTAAATCCTCTAATCCTGATTCTCATAATGACTACCACCAAATACCCTAAACGCCTAATCGAAGTTGACCTACCCATTAAACGCATTTCTGCCCACGCACGACGGGAGAAATCCATCAGACATGGGCATATTTCTACTTTACATATTTGGTGGGCGCGTAAACCTTTAGGAGTATGTCGGTCTGTAATGTGTGCGACTTTATGGCCTGACCCTGTTGATGAAAACTGTCCCCAGTCTTTTCGTGATTTAGCTACAGCATATATTAATAATTTTGCGAAAAAAGCAGTTACAGATGATAAGTTAGCTAAACATTGTTCTACAGAAATTTGGAATAAATGGCAGTTTTTAGCTAAACCAGAAAATCAATTAGATGGTAATAATATTCAAGATTGGAATACTTTAAGAGATAGCTTACTAGATTTTATTGCTGATTTTGCTAATTGGGATAACTCTACACAATCTGATTATTTAGAAACCAGTCGCAATTTAACTCAAGCAGCACACGAAGCATTAGGAGGAATACCAGGAACAAAACCCCTAGTAGTTGACCCTTTTGCTGGTGGTGGTTCTATTCCCTTGGAAGCGTTGCGAGTGGGTGCGGATGCTTTTGCTTCTGATATTAACCCGGTGGCGGTGTTGTTAAATAAGGTGGTGTTGGAATATATTCCCAAGTACGGACAAACCTTAGCGGATGAAGTGCGAAAATGGGGACAATGGGTAAAAGAAGAAGCAGAAAAAGAGTTAGCCCAATTTTATCCTAAAGATGCTGATGGTAGTACACCAATAGCTTATTTATGGGCGCGGACTATTATTTGTGAGGGTCCAGGATGTGGTGCGGAAGTGCCGTTAAAAACATCTTTATATTTGTGTAAAAAAAGTAATCGTAATATTGGTTTAAGGATAATTCCTCAACCGGAAGAAAAGCGGGTAGATTTTGAAATTATTGAAAAACAAAAGAGTAAATGGGTAGTTGCTGATCACCCAGAAATAGAAGTAAAAAATCCTAGTTTTGATGGCACTGTCAAAAGAGGTTCTGCTACTTGTCCCTGTTGTGGTTATACTACTCCTGTGGCATCGGTGAGAACACAATTTAAAGCCCGTCAAGGTGGGGCTAATGATGCTAGATTATTTTGTGTAGTGACTACTAGAACAAGTCAACAAGGAAGATTTTATCGGTTGCCCAATGCACAGGATTTGGAAGCTGTTAAAAATGCCAGTATTGAGTTAGAAGAGAGAGTTAATCAACATACTGGAGAATTGAGTTTAATTCCTAATGAACCAGTACCTCCTCAAAGCAGAAGTTTTCGTTTAGAGTCTTACGGAATCAGTCAATTCGGAGAATTATTTACCCACCGTCAAAATTTGGCTTTAACTACTTTGGTGAAATTGGTTAAAGATGTGGGAGAAAAGTTAGCAGATAGTCAAGATAAAGGTTTAGCTGATGCCGTACAGTGTTGTTTAGCATTTGCATTAGACAAGCAAGCAGATAGTAACACATCTTTATGTTCATGGCGTTCAACTAGCGAAGATATAGGACACACTTTTGGTCGGCAAGCAATTCCTATGCTATGGGATTTTGTTGAGGGCAATATTATTAGTGGTGCAACGCGAGACTGGTTAAATGCTGTAACAGGCGGTTTAAAAGCAATTAACAGTGTTGATGAAAAAATACAATCAGGTCAATCTCAACAATCTAATGCAGCACATCACCCATTACCAGATGATTTTGTACAATGTCTATTTTCCGATCCTCCTTATTATGATGCTATACCCTATTCTGACTTATCCGACTTTTTTTATGTTTGGTTAAAACGAACTTTACCCCTATCTTTTGGTACATCATTTACAGATGAACTTACTCCTAAAGATGATGAGTGTATTGTTGATGAAGTTAAAGGCAAAGATAAAGCCTATTTTGAACAACAAATGCAAAAAGCAATGGCGGAAGGATGCCGATATTTATCTTCTGAAGGAATAGCTGTCATTGTCTTTGCCCATAAATCAACATCAGGCTGGGAAGCACAACTACAAGCAATGGTAAACGCCGGCTGGACAATAACAGGTTCATGGCCAATTGATACAGAAATGGGAACTAGAATGAACGCAATGGGGACAGCCGCCCTTGCTTCATCGGTCCACATAGTC
>JACCDP010361894.1_pt1 | contig 38649 bp, 36 predicted proteins | sample 7445841 | NCBI WGS metagenome assembly JACCDP01 (sample SAMN15323441, study PRJNA562643) | freshwater metagenome | isolation source: river surface water | place: USA:Blue River Watershed | collected 2017-08-17 | reverse complement strand
CAAACAATGCGCCCAGTATTGACCAGTTACAACCGGTTACCAACAACAACAATGTGATGCAATTGAGCACGGGAAACCCCTTGTTGGTGCAGGATTATCAGCATAGCTTTTTTATGCGATTTTTCAGTGTAACCCCAGAAACGGGCAGAAACCAGTTTTTCATGATCAACGCCCAGTTTAGCAACAATTACATTTCCAGTAAAACCATATTGGGACAATCCACCCCGCTTTGGATCCAATTGAACAATACCACACTCGCAGGAAACAATGGCGCGGTGGATGGCAGCTACAGCCTCAACGATAGTATTTTTTTATCACCCGGTGCGCAAATCACTTTACCCATCAACATGAATGGCTATTACAATTTGCGGATGTTTGGCAGTTGGGGTAAAACCATCAAAAAGCTGAACATCAACTCCAATGCGGGCATCACCGTATCACACATTCCTAGCATGATTCAACTGGGCAACAACTTGGCGAAAACCAATATGGCCACCAACCCCAGTGCCAATGCAGGCCTGGTTTTATCCAGCAACATTTCAGAGAAAATCGACTTCAACATGAGCGGCAATGTGAGTTACAGTCAGGTCATCAACAGCATTCAATTGGGCAATAACCAAACTTACATGAGTTATAACGCTCGGGCGGCGATGAATTTCATGCCCAACAAAAAGTGGGTTTTGAATTCTGATGTTACCTATCAAGCATTTTCGGGCTTATCCAGTTCATTCAACCAATCGTATTATTTGTGGAATGCCGGACTGGGTTACAAGTTTTTGAAAAACAATGCGGGGGAATTGCGAATCACTGGCTATGATTTGTTGAATCAAAACCGCAGCATTCAGCGAAACGTAACACAAACCTACTACGAAGACGTAAAAACCAAGGTATTGAATCGCTATGTGATGCTCACCTTTACCTACAAGTTGAGAAAGTTCAATGGCAAGGGCGAGGACGGCAAAGACATGAAAATGATGTTCCCAGGTGGTATGCCTCCTGCGGGAATGCCAATGCATGGCATGCCGGGTATGGGCGGTCCGGGCAGATAAGTCGCTATCTTCGGCCCAATGGGTACAAAAATCGATAGAATGAATCCCTCAGACACAGTTCGACATAAGGTTTCGTTAGACCTGCTAAGGGCTTTGGCGATTTTGTTGGTTTTGGGTCGACACAGTTTTTCCAGTGGCTTATGGCATCGATTGGGATGGAGCGGTGTGGACCTGTTTTTTGTTATTTCTGGCTTTCTTGTTTCCGGTCTGATGTTTGGCGAATTGAAAAACACAGGCAATATGCGGATTGGACGTTTCTTGGCGCGAAGGGCCCTAAAAATCTACCCCAGTTTTTACTTGTTTCTGCTGGTGAGTCTGCTGGCTGCCTGGTTCACTGATCACAGCATCACGAGGCTACAAATCATCAGCGAGGTGTTTTACCTTCAAAGTTATATCGACGGAATGTGGATGCATACTTGGTCGCTCTCGGTGGAAGAACATTTCTACTTGATCATGGCGATGATTTTGGCGATATGGCAACGACGGGGTTTTCCGATGAACGTGTCCCGCACGATGCTGTTGCTAGTAATGTCACTCTGTTTGCTGATTGCCTTGAGATTTGTCTATTGTTGGCCTCATCGGGGCGAAAATTGGTTTGCTTTCAGTGCAACCCATATGCGAGCTGATGGCATTTGGATAGGAATCATTTTGGCGTACGCTTATCATTTTGGGTCGCTCCAAGCTTGGCTTAACACAAAGCGATGGCTGTTTGCGTTGGTTTTTGTGATTGCGTTGGCAACCTTGTATTTTTTCTCGGCAGGATCCCATGCAATGAATACTTGGGGCATGACGGTGGTTTGTTTGGGTTATGGGGGATTGCTTTGTCTTTGCTTGGGTTGGGAATCGCAATTACAGCGATGGAAGTCCAGCGAACACGCATCAGCGACGAAAAGGAGGGCTTTAAGTGTGGTTTCAACCATTGGCAAACACTCCTACTCCATTTATTTATGGCATTTGTTTGCCGATAACCTGTTGGTTAAGCTAGGCATTTTCGATGCGATGGGATGGGTTTATGGTGGCGTAGGCGCTGGATTATGTACGGTTGGGGTGTCGGTCTTGTTGGGACTTTTGATGGGTTGGATTGTTGAGGGACCCATCCTGCGTTGGCGAAATCAGAAGTTCGCATAAAAAAAGCCTCAAATTTCTTTGAGGCTTTGGTGGTGATCCCGCTGGGACTCGAACCCAGGACCCATACATTAAAAGTGTATTGCTCTACCAACTGAGCTACGGAATCATTTCCTTTTTTCTTTCGTTTTAAGGAGGTGCAAAAATACACCTCTACACCGAAAAATCAAATCTTTTTAAGAAATTTCTTTTCGATATGTATGGTGAACCTTGGTCTTTGTGGCGCCCAAGCTTTCTAACATACTGATCATCTTTGGATTAAAATCGCCGATCCAAGCCAATTCCATGCTTTTCACCTTTTTCATATTTTTCAACCCTTCGTGAAATTTCATGATCAACGCAGTCTCAATCCCCAAATTATGATAGTCGGGCACTACACCAAACACAATCCCTTTCGCCTTATTGATACTGCCTCTGTGCCACAGAAACTGCAACTGCTGCCAAATCCCCATCTTGCCTTTGAATCGTTGAAATACTTGGTTGATTTCCAGTATGGCGATAAAAAAGCCAATCGGACGGTCATTGTCGTAGGCAAACACAGCAAAGTTTGATGGCATCGCGGGCTTTACCTCTTTCAAGCGTTTGTTCAACACCTCGGGTGTGAGGGGTTCGAAATCTTCATGAAAGGCCCAGGCCTCGTTGTAGATTCGCACAAAATCAGCTGAAAACTTCGACAGGTTGCCATAGTCCAAGTATACGAAGCGATAATTTTCCTTCGCCATTACCCTACCCGCAATTTTGCTAAACCGCTCATAGTTGAAGGTATTATTGGTAATATCGTAAGTAGTCTGCTCAATTTCCAATTGATAACCACGCTCCTGTATCCAAGCTTGGTAATAGGTGGGATTATAACTCTCTCTGTATGATACCGGGTTTTCAGCTGTTATCAGCAATCCCCAAAAACTGTCGCGATCGCCAAAATTAATGGGTGCGTCAATGGTCAAACACTGCTCCTCCTCCAACCATGCCTCTGCAGTATCCCATAACTCCATCGCTATTTCGCGATTTTCAATACATTCAAAAAAACCGATGCCTCCGCGCTTACCTGATTTGGGTTTCTGGGTATAAAACGCAGCGATACGGCCGGCCGGCAGGCCGGCCGTATCCAAAAGTATCCATCTACGGGCCGACCCACTTTGAAAGGATTTGTTCTTTGCAGGATCAAATATACCCTCCACGTCTGCCTCAAGCGGATATATAAAGGCCGGGTCCTGTGCATACACCTGATCCAACACCCGATGAAACAAAGCACGATCCTTTTCAGTGAACACTTCTATAAGGGAAAATGACCCCTTGCTTTTATCCAATGATGTCATGGTTTTTACTTTTTTCTTTCCAAAGATATGTTTTCATCGCCTTTTTGATAAGCCGTGTAAGTCAAGATAAACTGAAACATTTCATCCGATGCCCGCATGCTCGCACCACCAAACTCCCATCGCTCTGCCACCGTTTTGGGTGGATTGTTGGGATTGTATGGGTTAGCACGTGTGTTGTCGAACTCCGCAATAGCCACAATTTCCGAACCCGCAGGTATTCTAACCATCGTTTTGAAAGTATAAAAATACTGCCAATTAAAGTTCCATCGGGGAATACGAATCAAAGGAATGGTATCGCCATTGGGCTTGATGGCAAATGCCCAGAAGGACTTCCCCAATTGATGCAAATGCGGATTGATCGTTAGGACAGAAATATCCGCATCAATCGTGTAGCGCGTGCTGTGCTTAGTGACTTTGTTTGCGGGCACCACCAGTGGGGGGACAATTTTACTAACGCCGTTGGTTCCCAACATCAATTCCCCCGTTGCGCGCTTAGGTGCAACATCGGTAAAAAACACATTCAACACGGGCTTGTCGGTTTGGTTGGTATCAGACGGACCGTAATGCACATCGTTCATGACCGCCGCAAAATCCCGGGTAACTTCGTACCCGCCAATCCCCGGAGGATACTCAATGCCCTCAACCCCTGGCAGATAATTAAACGCCGAGTGCACACGCATAGGCACCGAACCATCATCCAATAGCAAATTTAACTGCTCAAAGGACTTTGTATTCACGCCTTGTGTCGTCTCGATCTTGCCCGTAGTTCGCGCTCCATTTTTCTTTGTCCCTTCGGGATACAACAACAAATGACCATTCGCATGATGAATCATACCCATAGAAGAAGGCACCAACTCCAATGCGGCGATATACCGCTTGCGATTGAGCTGTACCTGCGACTTACTAATGAAAAAGCGATCTACATCACCTTCCCGCAACGATACTGAATCAAATGGCACCACCAAATCCGGTTTGCGAATGCTGCTTCGGAAGTGCTGCGGTGCGACATAAACGTAGTTGGCATTTCCCTCAACCGCACCTTGTTCTACCCATCGCTGAATGGTCGTGATTTCTTGTTCGGTTAACACCTTTTCACCCACAAAATGAGTATAATTCGGATCCGCGGGCCACGGTGGCATGATGCGATTCAATGTAACTTTTGCGATGGTTTTGGCCCGCTTCTTTACCGCATCAAATCGCTCCAAAGAAAAAGGCGCAGCCCCGTTTTCGCGATGACAAGGCAAACAGTTTTTCGCCAATATAGGCGCCACATGCTCCCCAAAAGTGGGTTTTTCTGGCACCCCTGCCTCCTTGCTTTCGCTACCACAACCAATAGTCAAAGTAACCAATACAAAAACAATGATATATAAATACTTGTATTTCAATATATTCTATTTATTTAAGTCCGATATCACCCACAAAACACCCAATAGCTTCATTGCTTTGGACATGCACAACACCCTTTTCAACCAACTGAGACAAAGCCATCTCCAAGTATGGAATTGTCGCCTGAGATTTCACCACACCCAAAGAAACTGCCCTGTCATCAATCTTCCCAGCATACATAACTTTTCTTGTCAAACAATTCACCACAACAACTTGGGGATATACCTTGATGCCATAGCGATTACAAATGAACAACTGGGGATCATGAAACACACAATCTTGCAACCCACTTATGGATTTTCCGCCCACCCCAGGGTTTAGCAAACAAAAAGTCACCCTGTCTTTATAGCGCTCATGTAGCGATTGAATGGTTTTGATGTAGGATTTGGTGATGGGACATTCGCTGGAATACGAAATAACGCAGAGGTATTGGCCACTTTCGAATTTACTCCTGAATTCATCGATTATTAACGATGAATCACTCTCTGTAGCCACCTCATTGGCATCACCCCCTTGATTCACACAAGAAATTTGCAAGCAAACCAACCCCAACAAAATCAACCCCCAACCCCAACAAAATCGTTTGTTTTTTGGAATAACAGGGAGATTTGACTGTGCTAGCTTCATGGTATTTACACGCGGGTTCTGGCATATTCCCAGAGTAACATTCCACAAGAAACAGCGATGTTGAATGAGTGTTTGGTTCCCAGCTGCGGTATTTCAATAACCCCATCACATGCATGTATCACTTCGGCAGCTACCCCATCAATCTCATTGCCAAACACAAAAGCCACCGGCTGATCGTTGAACCGCACCGACTGCAGCATCACAGAAGTACTGGTTTGCTCGATGGCATACACTTTAAAACCCCTTGATTTCAAAGCAATTATTGAATCCATCGTTGATTCGCTATAAATCCATCTGACCGAATTTTCCGCACCAATGGCTGTTTTGGTAATATCCCGGTGAGGGGGTGTAGCGGTAATGCCGCATAGATACAGGGTATCGCACAAAAAAGCATCGCAAGTGCGCATCACAGAACCTACATTGTTCATACTCCGCACATTGTCTAGTACCACCGCAAACGGCCATTTCTGGGCTGTTTTAAAGTCCTCGACGCTCAACCTGTGCAAGTCTGTCCCTACCAATTTTTTCACAAACACAAAGATACTTAATTTCAATGGGGAAAAAGGACCTACAAATGTGGAAATCGGCCTAGGAAATGGCTGTAATTTTGGGGTTTATGGCAGGAGCAAGTACAGACAAAGAAACACCGCTCATGAAGCAGTATCACAGCATCAAGGCGCAATACCCTGGTGCTATTCTATTGTTTAGAGTGGGTGATTTTTACGAGACGTTTAGTGAAGATGCACGCATCGCTTCGAAAGTATTGGGCATCGTCTTAACAAAACGATCCAATGGCGCTGCTTCTGACCAAGATTTGGCGGGATTCCCCCATCACTCGTTGGACAACTACTTGCCGCGTTTGGTGAAAGCTGGTTATCGCGTGGCAATATGCGACCAACTGGAAGACCCAAAAAAGACCAAGACCATCGTAAAACGGGGCGTTACAGAACTCGTCACTCCGGGCGTGAGTTACAACGACAAAGTCCTTGAGACCAAACAAAGCAATTATTTGGCTTCGGTGTACGAAAGAAACATGCAATGGGCGGTGGCGTTCTTGGATATTTCCACCGGTGAGTTTCACGTATCAGAGGGTTCGATCGTATCCATCAAAAAACTGATCGATGCCTACAAACCGGCCGAATGGCTCATGTCCAAACAGCAACAATCGCTGGTACAGGAACTCCTGGGCATGCCAAGCTCATTCCAAACCTTGGAATCATGGGTGTATGAGGCCAGTACCGCAGAGGAAGCGCTGTGTCGACAGTTTAAAACCCAAAACCTCAAAGGGTACGGCATTGCCGAGATGCCCTTGGCAATAGCGGCAGCGGCGGCTACCCTGCAATACCTGAATCTCACCCACCACCATCACATCGCCCATATCAATCGGATTTCTCGCATCGACGAACATGATTCGGTTTGGATTGATGGATTTACCGCCCGTAACCTAGAACTCGTTAGGCCCATTTATCAAGGAGGCACAGCACTCATTGATGTTATTGACAAAACCTGCACCGCCATGGGGGCGCGATTGCTGCGACAGTGGCTGGTATTCCCGCTGATTGATCGAACAGCCATTGAAGCCCGACACAATCAAGTTGAAGTATTCCTCAATAACACTTCAGAAACATCGTCGTTTCGCGATACAATGAAGCAAATTGGAGATCTCCAGCGATTGGTATCAAAAGTCGCTTTGAGAAAAATCGGTCCGAGAGAATGCCTCATGCTCGGATACGGCCTAGAAAACCTACAAGAAAGCAAGGTCTTGTTTGAAAACAGCCAAGATCCTCAGTTGCAATCGTTGGCAAAGAAAATCGATTCGCTGCCACAGTTACAGCACTTGATCATGGATCAAATATTGGCCGATGCCCCCGCTGTTGCTGCCAAAGGCGGTATTTTCAAATCGCATGTCCACCAGGAACTGGAAGAGCTTCGCGGCCTCACCACATCGGGAAAAGACAAACTGATTGAAATCCAACAGCAAGAAATAGAGCGCTCGGGTATCAGCTCGCTCAAAATTGGCTTCAACAACGTTTTTGGGTATTATTTGGAAGTCACCAACTCCCACAAAGACAAAGCACCTGAGGATTGGATACGAAAACAAACCCTCACCAACGCTGAGCGATACATCACACCTGAACTCAAGGTATACGAAGAGAAAATCCTAAATGCAGAAGATCGCATTTTGGCGTTGGAGTCAGAAATATGGGAACTCCTACTCACTTCCATGGCTGAATTCGTACCTGCCTTGCAACTGCAAGCCAACTTACTGGCCGAACTCGATGTATTGGCGGGCTTTGCGCAATTGGCGATGGATAACAACTATTGCAAGCCCAGTATGAATGATGGGTATGATTTGCTGTTAAAGGATTGTCGACACCCCGTCATTGAATACCAATTGCCGCCGGGAGAATCGTATATCCCGAATACCATTCAGCTCGACAAAGAAGCCCAACGAATCATCATATTAACGGGACCCAACATGAGCGGAAAAAGCGCCATCTTACGTCAAACCGCCCTGGCCGTCATCCTGGCCCAAATCGGTTGTTACGCACCCTGTAGCGCCGCAGAAATTGGTGTGGTAGACAAAATTTACACCCGCGTTGGTGCCTCTGATAACATTTCTGTGGGTGAAAGTACATTCATGGTGGAAATGACGGAAACTGCCAGCATTTTGAACAACTTGAGCGACCGCAGCTTGGTGTTATTGGATGAAATTGGCCGAGGCACCTCTACTTACGATGGTGTTTCACTGGCTTGGAGTATCGCAGAATACATCCACTCACACCCCTCTCAACCCAAAACCTTGTTTGCCACGCACTACCACGAGCTAAACGAGCTAGAATCAAAGTGTCCGGGCATTCGCAATTACCACATCTCCATCAAAGAGCAAGGAAGTCAGATCATCTTTTTACGCAAACTCACTGCCGGTGGTAGCGAACACAGCTTCGGTATCCACGTGGCCCAGCTCGCCGGTATCCCCAATGCCGTGCTTTTGCGCGCCACAGAGATCCTCAATCGATTGGAAGAGGATCGCACCAACCTATCGCCCCAGAAAACGCTGAAAAAAACCGATACCAAACCCGTCTACCAAATGAACATGTTCCAAACCGAGGACCCAAAGATGATTCAGGTCAAGAAACTCTGCGGCGGTATCGACATCAATACACTCACGCCCATTGAGGCGCTGCTCAAACTGCAGGCCATCCAAGGCATCCTGAATAACCAGCTGTAATCGCTTAGAAGCTGTAATTACAGCCCAAAGCTGGCAAAATAGGCAACTGGTCTACCCGCTTCCGCGTGATGCGGTCAAAGTAGAAAATGTTGTTGCGGTTGTACACGTTGGTCAAACTGAACATCAAATTGAACTCGCGGGTATTCGAAATCACCCATTTCTTGCGTGCAGAAAAATCCAACCGGTGGTAATACGGCAATCGACCTTGGTTGATATTGGCATACACAACGCCTAACTGTCCGTTCGACGTGGTATAATCCGTACTCAAGCCCTGCTGAAAATTAAACTTCTCGTAGTATCCTTGGGTTTGGGTAAAGGGAAAGCCCGATCCGAAATTCCATCGCAACGATAATTCCACAGGGTTTTTCTTACCCATCTCATAGTTAACCAAGAAATTGGCATTGTGTCGACGATCAAAATTGGGCTGATACTGAACATTGCCATCGAAGCGATTCACCCATGTAAGTGAGTATACCGTCCATACATACCAACGCTTGTCGGTGAATTTATAGCTGATATCGCCCCCATAAGCGTTACCCTCTTCTACGATGAAATTCTGACGCAATCGCTGTGGCTTGTCTAAGTTAAACTCATCGTCTTCGAACAATTTATCGCGATTGATATTGGTGATTTGATCAAACAATTTCACAAAAGACTCTACGTTGATGGTGTGTTTCTTGTTGATGCGATAATCGAAGCCAAACACCGCGTGACGGGCCTTTTGCAGGGCATGGGTTACCGGTTTTCCGTTGAAAGAATCGGGTAAGTTATCTGGGCCCGACAAAAATCCATAAAACAAGTTCACCACATCGCGATCGCTCATGGCCGACAAGAAATTCTGTGAATAGGCACCCACGGCCAATTTGATACCCATCGATTTCCAGGGCATATAGCGAAGTTGGAAGCGAGGTTCAAAGCTGCTGTTTCCGAGCGATGCGTAATACTGTGCCCTCATTCCCAGGTTCGATACCAACTTTTTGCGAACTACGCGGTAATTCACGAAGGTGTTGATCTCTGTGGTACTCTCGAGTTGCGAAATGCGACGATTGTTGGAGTTATACAATTCAAAATTGGTTTGGAATCCATTCATTTCGAGGCCCCATTTTAGGTCGTCGCGACGGAAATTGTATCCAAAATTCATCCCCAAGTTAAATCCACCGATAGAGCTACTGCGCGGACGGGCATCTTGTTCTTTTTGTTCGATGCGATATTCACTCCATAAAAAATAACCATCTACGCGGGTTTTGGCTTGTTCTGGCACAACCAAGAACTTTCCTCCTACCCCGGTGGATGTCCAATTGTAACTGGTAGACCCCGGAAACGCCACATTATCACCAAAACGGAATCCATACAATTTGGAGTAACCACCATTGCTGCTATTGAAGCTGGCTTTGATAAACAAATCGCCAAAGTTGTAAGGCAGCTTTTCAGGATTTGCGTAGTTGTACAACAATTTTGACGATTCGCGCAAGAATGAATTCTTGTAGGAGATGGCCAAAGAACTGTTGCCTTTGCCTTGCTTGTACTTCTTGAGCGGCACTTCTAAGAGGGCCTTTGAGGTAAACGTGGTCAACCCCACTTTCATGGTAGTTCTGTTGCGGTTGGCATCGCGGGTTTTCAAATCAACCACTGCCGATACTCGACCGCCGTACTCAGCACCAAATCCAGCACTGTAAACGTCGGCAGTTTGAATCAAATCGGTCTCAAACACAGAAAACAAACCAATGGAGTGAAACGGGTTGTAGATGGTCAAACCATCGAGCATCACCTTGTTCATCACGGGAGAACCACCCCGGATGTACAACTGTCCGCCCTGATCACCACTAAAAACCACCCCGGGCAACACTTGCAAGTATTGCAAAATATCTGGCTCTGCACCCACGGCCGGCATCTTGGCGATGGTTTTAGCATCCACAGTTGTCACAGAAACTTGGGCTTCTTTGGCTTTGGATCGAACAGAAATATTCACTTCGCCAATGCTTGCAATGCGATTGATGTAAAAATCTTTCTTGGTATTTGATCCCAACTTAACCGCAACCTTCTCTATCAATGTATCAAATCCCGACATGGAAATGCGTACGAAATAATTCCCAACAGACAGGCCTGTTAGTGCGAAATACCCATCGTTATCGGTAAGGACCGACCGAATATCACCGCTACCGGGAACCGCTTTGTTGGCATTCTCTCCCACACAAAACACACTCGCTCCCACCAATCGGTCTCCATTATTGGCATCATAAATAAAACCCCGTATATCGCTTTTTGCGTTCTGGCCGATCAATATCGCAGGGACAATCGCGCACAAAACCAAGAGAATTCGCCTCATCATTCCCGCGAAAATACGGCTTATTTCCAATGTGGTCATTTTTTTCATCGATAAGCAAAGACTGATAACTATTTTTGCATTTCGCATGGTTTATCGTTTTAAAATATGGTTTGAGGACATGGAAGATGTGGTTCGATGGATTGAAATAAAACCGTCACACACCTTTTTGGATTTCAACAACATCATCCAAGAGGCCATTGGCTTCGACAACAAGGAATTGGCCAGCTTTTTCGTGAGCGATGATCGTTGGCGTAAAATCTCTGAAGTAAAGAAGGCGAAACCATCTGGAGATGCCGATTTAACTGGCAACATGAATGCGCCATTGATGGAAGAAACCAAAATTCGCACTTGCGTGAACGACCCCCATCAGCGGTTTATCTATATTTTCGATTACAACGCCCAATGGACCTTGCTTTGCGAGCTCATTAGCATTGAAGAAAGCAATCCAAAACACGCCTACCCCAGAATCTATCGCACCGAAGGCAAAGCCCCAAGACAGCATAATGAAGGCAAATTCAAGATGCTTGACGACAACGAGTTTGATACGTTGGCAGAAAAGATCTTGGCGGCAAAGGGTGTAAAAAGTCTGTTGGTAGAGCATGAAGAAGAATTGTTAGCCCAGGACGATGAGGACCTGGATGATGACTTAGATGATGAGGACGATGAGGACGAAGATGACACTGACGAATTTGGCTTCGGTGCACTCAGCGAGGGAATTGACGCCGACGACCTAAAATAAGCACGTGAAAGCACAACCCACTTTGTTCGTTGTGGGAGGTCCTACCGCCTCTGGCAAAACCGCGGCCGCCATCGCATTGGCCAAAGCGTTGCATACAGAAATCATCAACGTAGATTCTCGACAAGTATACCAAGAACTCAACATCGCAGTGGCCAAACCCAGTGCAGAAGAGCTGCTTGAAGTACCGCACCACGGTGTTGGACATGTACCCATCATTTACCATTACAATGCGGGGACCCATGCTGAGATTTTCAGGCCCATCACCCTTCAACTGATAGAAAATACTGGGGCTGCTGTACTCTGCGGAGGTACTGGCTTGTACATTGAGGCGCTACTGAACGGCATGGACGATTTGCCTGAGGTGGACCCCGATTTGCGCAGTGAAATTCTTGATCAATACGTGGAGAATGGCATCGAACCGTTGCTGAAAATGTTGCTACAGCTCGATCCTAGCGCGGGTTCGTTTGTGCGATTAGACAACCCTCAACGGGTGATGCGGGCACTTGAACTTTGTATTCAATTGAGAAAACCCCTATCAGAAATTTACGGCCAAGAGAAAATCAATCACTTTGAAGGGATCAATATTCGATTTGTGGGCATCGACCACCCCCGAGAGGTATTGTATGACCGAATAAACCAACGTGTAGACGCAATGGTTGCGATGGGATTGGTAGCGGAAGCCCGGAACTTGTATCCCCAAAAAGACTTAAAGGCCCTGCAAACCGTGGGTTATACTGAACTGTTCGATAGTTTTTCTGGTGAATTGTCTGAAGCAGAAGCCATCGAGAAGATCAAACAACATACGCGGAACTACGCGAAACGACAAATAACCTATTTCAACAACCGCTTTTCAACAGAATGGATCTCTTCCAAGGATTGGATGGATTTCGTTCGTAATTTTGACAAATCATCATGACACAAGACATTATCATCAGTTTGTTTGCCCTGACCGTACTCGAAATCGTTTTGGGTATCGACAACATTATTTTCATTTCAATTTTAGCCAACAAAGCCCCAGGTGGGAAACAAAAACAGGCCCGCAGGTATGGCTTACTCTTGGGAATGTTGGTGAGAATCATCATGTTAATGGGTATCAATTGGGTTCAACGTCAAGAAGCCGATCTGTTTTTTGTCATGGACCAAGGTATCTCCGGCAAAGACCTGTTGGTGATCATTGGTGGTTTGTTCTTGCTATATCAGAGCGTAAGGGAGATCCACCTGAAAATGAAAGGCCACGAAGAAGAAATCAAGGAGCGCACCGATGCCAAAGGATGGACAGGCATATTATTGCAAATGGCCCTAATCAACGTGGTGTTTAGTTTGGATTCCGTGATCACAGCCGTGGGTATGGCCAATGAAGTTTGGGTCATGATTGTGGCGGTAATCATTTCGATGCTCGTGATGTTGTGGGCAAGCGAACCCATCGCCAATTTCGTCAACGACAACCCCAGCATCAAAATTTTGGCCCTGTCGTTCTTGGTATTGATCGGCGTTAGTTTGTTGGGCGAAGGCTTAGGACAGCACATCGACAAAGGATATATTTACTTTGCGATGGCGTTTTCTTTTGTTATTGAAATCATCAACATGCGCCTAGACAAGCAGCGCAAACATTAATCTTCAAATTGATACATGGGGTCGATGTAAGCCCCAGGTGCAACATCAATCACGGTCCTCAACAAACCTGAATCCATCTCGTACACCCATCCATGCACATGGGGTCGCTGGTGGTTTTTCCATGCCTTCTGTACGATGCTTGTTTTTACCACGTTACCCACCTGTTCCACTAGGTTCATTTCAACCATTTTGTTGAGCTTGGCTTCCTCGCCAACTTCAGCATCTACTTCGTCTTTGTGAAGGCGATATACGTCCTTGAGGTTTCTCAGCCATTTGTTTAACAATCCGTAACTGGTATTGGTAAGCGCAGCTTTTACCCCACCACAGCCCGTATGTCCGCATACAATGATGTGTTTCACTTCCAAGTATTCCACGGCATATTGAAGTACACTGAGCAAATTCAAATCGGTATGCACCACCATGTTGGCGATGTTTCGATGTACGAACAACTCTCCTGGCTCCGCACCGATAATTTCATTGGCAGGCACCCGGGAATCAGAACAACCAATCCATAGGTAATCAGGACGTTGGTCTTTGGCTAAATTCTCGAAATAGGAAGGATCGTCAGATAATTTTTCTGCCGCCCACGCCCGATTACTCAAAAACAACTTGATTTGATCTTCCATATTTATTTGATTTTACTGATGAAATTACAATTGAGATCACCCAACAACTTGGTCTTTTGGGCGTCATTTAGAAACTCATACGAGATTAAGATATTGCGCTCAGCGGCTTTCACCTGAAAATCATCAATCACGTCGAGAATATCAACATCCATAAAAGTGCAATGCGTCAAATCCATGATCACTTGTGCATTGGAAGGAATGCGATCCAACAACGTTTTTAAGAGTGATTTATTTAAAAAAGTGGCTTGTTGCTGAAAACGAACCATGTAATTGTTGTCCAACTCCACCAAGGTGATGGAACGATGAAAATTCGACCGGATAATGAAATAAAACGCCACCGCCATTCCTATCAGAATTCCAATGAGTAAATCGGAGAACAAAATGGATACAATTGTAACTACAAAGGGCAGGAACGACATTTTCCCTTTACGCCATTCAGACATAATCAAGCTCGGTTTGGCAAGTTTATAACCCACGTAAATAAGCACTGCAGCAAGGGCAGCATTGGGAATAAGGTTCAATGCATGAGGAAAAAACAAAACAGCAACAGTAAGCCAAACGCCATGTAAAATCGCACTCCATTTGGTCATACCGCCCGCGTTTACATTGGCAGAACTTCGCACAATAACAGCGGTCACGGGTATACCCCCAAACAAACCCGACACTGTGTTTCCCACTCCTTGAGCAATTAATTCCCTGTTTGGGGGTGTCACACGCTTGTGCGGATCAATTTTATCGGATGCTTCAATGCTCAACAGCGACTCAATAGAAGCGATTAAGGTAATTTTAATCGCAATTACCCATACCACCAAACTTCCCAAAGCCCCCATACTCGGGAACGTCAACAACGATTGTCCATCCCCCGAACGCAGAAACTGAGGTATATTCACCAAATGAGAATGATCGGTAATGGATAATGCTGGATTGTTTTGAATAGCCCAAGCATTCACCCCTACACCCAACAATACCACCAACAACGGAGCCGGCAACAACTGCAACCACCCCATTTTTTTCAGGGCTGGGGTATCCCACAAAAACTGTATCGCCAATCCCATCACCCCAATGAACATAGCCATCGGCGTCAAGTGATTGAACGCCACCATGATCTCAGAAAACGTGGTCTGTCCATCATGCTGAATAAATCCCTCATCACCAAAATCATCGGCATCCCAACCCACCAGGTGTGGCACTTGCTTCAGAATCAAAAGCAAACCAATCGCCGCCAACATGCCTTTGATGACAGAAGCCGGAATGAAATCAGCCAATTTACCCACCTTCAACAAGCCCAATAGCATCTGCAAAACACCCGCAATTACAACCGCCATGGCAAAAGCTTGTAAGGCATAAGTTGCCGTGGCAGCGGGATTTCCGCCCGATAAATCACGCAAAGAATATTCAACCAAGGTAATCAAACCTGCGGCAGGACCGCTTACCGACACGTGTGAACCACTAACAAAGCCTACCACAATTCCGCCAACGATACCCGCGATCAAACCGTTGATGACTGGCACCCCACTGGCATGGGCAATTCCCAAGCACAAGGGCAAAGCGACTAAAAAAACCACTATAGAGGCGGAGATGTCTTTTGTATGAAATTTCATCCCCGTAAAACTATGGAAAAAATCCCTTGAATCATGGAGAAAATCCATGAGCACATTCAAAAAGACGACAATACCCTATGGAAAAAATCCATAGTTACAATTCGATCATCCAGTAGGATTGATTCTCAGCAAATTCTGCGGAATCACAAAGGGCATCGATCCAATTCTGCCCATACAAAAAGTAATACTGAACCCAAAATAACTTTCGTTCTTGGGGTGCTGTCAAGGAGAAATTCGCTGTCAGTATTGACGTGATGGAATCCCACACCACCGGTGAAAATTTCGTTTCAATCAGCGCATCCGTGGCCTCGACCCCCATTTTGCGATTCCATTTCACAAAGGCATCAATTTGCTTTTTGGATTCACTCAACATCGGCGACTTCCACTGATACAAGGTTTTCAGCTGTTGCTCCAACATAGTTTGCGACTGTTTAATCGCATTCAACAACTCATTCTCTCCCTGCTCCCGCGCAATTAGCTGCTGTTTGAGGGGTTCTACACCCGCAAAAAACGACATGAACGACACATCCAACTTATCCAATTTCCGCTTCTGCGATGGCGTAATCACTACCCCACCTTTTCGATGCAGCAACTGCGGCGCAACCATCCCCGCTGTCTGAAATGCCTGGGTTGTTTGTAGCCAATAAAGGTATTCTGAAGGACCTCCTACATACGACACACAAGGTAAAATGGCCTGTTGATACAAAGGACGCAACAGCACGTTGGGCGATAACTGCTGAATATCTTCCGAACCCAGCAACGCCCGCATCTCCGTGGCCGTCCATTGGTGCGATCCATTTATGGTGTGATACCCGTCTACCGTCTTTTCAATTCTTACGCGCGCTTTATCATCCATCCAAAACAACAAACTCTGTCCCACATGCACCGGAGGTGTCTGTCCAGCCGCTTTCAACGCCTCTGTAGAAACCTTATAGGATGCTATGAGGTCGTCTCCAAACAAGGCCTGTTCAAAAAGCGGTTGGGCCATGCGCTTCAAATTCACATCCCTGGGATCCAACACAAGCAGTCCGTATGCCCCGAAAAGCGCCGAAACCCATTGTTGGGTCACCGAAGCCAAGGTGGCATTTTCTGCCAAATACAGTGCTCTCACAGAAGCTATGCGCTGCTGCACTTCATCACCGCCACCCAATCGCAGCTGCAGCCAATCAAACAGCTCAATCAGATCATCGGTAGGCATATCCCCCACCGCCGTATGCCATTCTTTTTGCCAGGTATAGGTGTCCTGATTGATCTGAACCGAAGCAATTTCAGCCACGTCATGATCCTCAGACGCCATCCAAAATACAGGTACAAAATGTTGCGTGGGGCGCTGTTGGTTTAATTTCCGACAGTAGTTGATTGTCGAAACAATCTTATACAATACATACGCAGGTCCCAAACCCACATGGATTTGCTGTCCGGTCACTACCACAAACGTCTCCGTTTCACTCAGTCGGTCAATGTTCTGTCGTTGCTGTTCTGTGATGGCACCTCCCATTTGCGTGCGAAACACCGACTGAACTACCTTGCGATGTTCTGCAGTAAACTGATGAGTTATACTTGATAAAACGGGATCAATGTCTGCGGCTAAACCTTCGGCAGGATACAATCCTGAAGGGTGGTTGCCCCACGCGCTTCGACGAAGGAAATCGGAAAGACTCTTGGGAGGATATGGAGCGTGCTGAATGTTCACGATGTTACAACTTCACCCATCAAATCATAGGCGGTGGCATCGGTAATCTTTACTTGGGCAAAATCACCCATGCGCACATAATTGTCTTTGGCCAGTACACGAACTTCGTTATCGACTTCCGGACTATCAAATTCGGTTCTTCCAACGAATTCATCGCCTTCTAAGCGATCAAACAACACTTTCAGGGTTTGTCCTTTCAACTGCTGATTAAACGCTTCAGAAATGCCCATTTGGGCTTCCATGATGATATCAGAGCGACGTTGTTTCTCTTCCTGGGCGATATCGTCTGCCAAGCTAAATGCGTGGGTATTTTCCTCATGCGAGTAGGTAAACACACCCAATCTTTCGAAGCGGATATCGTTGATTGCATCAAGCAAATCCTTCACATCTTCTTCTGTTTCGCCGGGATGTCCCACCAGCAATGTCGTTCTCAATGCTATTCCGGGTACGCGATCGCGAATGGTATTCAGTACTTCATAGGTTCTGCGCTTGGTGATTCCGCGGCGCATGGCCTTCAACATAGGGTCTGAAATGTGTTGAATTGGGATGTCTAAGTAGTTGCAAATGTTGCTGCGTTCAGCCATCACATCCAGCACATCCAAAGGAAACTGCGAAGGATAGGCATAGTGCAAGCGAAGCCATTCCAAACCTTCCACATCTGAAAGATGCTTCATGAGATCCGCCAATTTGCGATCGCCATAGATATCCAAACCGTAACTGGTTGAATCCTGCGCGATCAACATCACTTCTTTCACCCCATTGGCCACCAAGCCCTGTATTTCACGTTTGATGGTCTCTATGGGTCTAGAAACGTGTTTTCCGCGCATCAAAGGGATGGCACAGAATGAACACGGCCTATCGCAACCCTCAGAGATTTTGGTATATGCGTAATGTTTTGGGGTGGTTTGCAATCGCTCCCCAACCAATTCGTGTTTGTAATCGGCGCCCACGGTTCTGAGCAAATGGGGCATATCCAACGTACCAAACCAAGCGTCCACTTCTGGAATTTCGGCCTGCAATTCATCTTTGTAACGATGCGATAGGCAACCGGTAACATAGAGCTTTTCGATATTCCCTTGTGCTTTTGCATCGGCATAGGCCAAGATGGTATCGATGCTCTCCTGTTTGGCATTTTCAATAAAGCCACAGGTATTGACAATCACGATATCAGCATCATCTTTGGTGCTCTCATGGGCTACATTAAACTGAGAAGCTTTCAGCTGTCCCATCAACACCTCACTATCCACCAGGTTTTTACTACAACCCAGGGTGATGACATTTACTTTGGTTTCCTTGTTGGATTTGGTTTTCACGATACAAAAATCGATTTGATGAAATCGTACTTATTAAACAATTTGAGGTCTTCGGCTTTTTCGCCCAGACCGATGTATTTCACGGGCAACTGAAAGGCGTGACTCACCCCTATCACCACACCGCCTTTGGCTGTACCATCGAGTTTGGTCACCGCCAATGTATTCACTTGGGTAGCAGCAGTAAACTGTTTGGCCTGTTCAAACGCATTTTGTCCGGTCGTAGCATCAATCACCAATAACACCTCATGTGGGGCATCGGGTTTGAACTTTTCGATGACGCGACGGATTTTCGACAATTCGTTCATCAATCCTACTTTGTTGTGCAAGCGACCGGCGGTATCAATGATCACCACATCGGCTTGTTCTTCCACAGCTTGTTTCACGGCGTCGTAGGCAACAGAAGCAGGGTCGGTATTCATGCCATGCGATACGATAGATACGCCAGCGCGGTTCTGCCAAATACTCAATTGTTCCACAGCAGCAGCGCGAAAGGTATCACCCGCACCCAAAATCACTTTTTTACCCAGTTGTGCATAGTGGTGCGCCAACTTACCGATGGTGGTGGTTTTACCCACGCCATTCACCCCCACAACCAAAACCACATAAGGCGTTGAGGCCCCCATTAAATGTAGGTCTTTGGCAACGGGCATTTGGATATCGGGCATCAACTTGGCAATTTCATCGGCCAACAATTCATGCAACTCCTCCTCTGACACATAAGCGTCTTTGGAGACACGCTTTTCTAAGTTTTGAATGATTTGGACGGTGGTTTCCACGCCTACATCAGAGGTCAATAGCACCTCTTCCAACTCATCCAAGAAATCACCATCTACCTGACGTTTCCCGGTAAACAATCGTCCCAGTTTCGACAGAAATCCAGTGCGCGTTTTTTCCAAAGCCGCCTGGGTTTGCTCGGCTTGCTCCACTTGCGCAGCAGGTAATTCCTCTTTGGGCTTGTTTTTTGAAAACCAATTGAAGATTGACATTTGCTTTATTGATGTGAAGGTAAAAAAAAAGCCCCATTGAGGGGCTATAATATCTTTTGAAGGATCAATTACTTCGCGAAGAAAGCCTTAACCTTATCGGCTGGCAAAATTTCTTCTTTGAAAGAGTAAGCACCGCTCTTGGGCGATTTTACAATTTTAATTGCTTTCACGTACTCGCTACCGGCACCTTCTTTTTTCAGTGTTGCTACAACCTTCTTTGCCATTATTTGATCTCCTTATGAACAGTTACTTTGCGCATGTATGGGTTGTATTTCTTCAACTCAATACGCTCTGCAGTGTTTTTCTTGTTTTTAGTAGTAATATAACGGCTCATGCCTGCTACACCACTTCCTTTTTGCTCTGTGCACTCAAGGATTACTTGAACACGGTTTCCTTTTTTTGCCATGATTAAATTTTTCCTTTCTTAAACAAATTGTTGATGCAAGAAGAAATACCTTTCTTATTGATGGTTTTGATGGTAGACGCAGCTACTTTCAAGGTAATCCACTCCCCTGTTTCGGGAATAAAAACTTCCTGGTCTGAAGGGTGGGGTAAAAACGACGCTTCGTTTTCTTGTTAGAATGCGAAACATTATTGCCCTTCATGGCCTTCTTTCCGGTTAAATCACAAACGCGAGACATAATTTTTGGGGTTGCAAATATACCTATTTAATTTTATCAATCAAAGCATCTTCCGTCTTTATTTCAGAATAAATGCCATTTTTTTTCGCCATCGCCCCTTGAAACAACACAATTAGGACCAAAATGCCCGCTTGTCGCTCCATCAAGCTCTCAAACATCATCGCAACCACCACCGCAAGCCACAACGCCACCTCCATGGTTCGATCTCCATTCCTCCCATCGCCCAAAGCAAAAAATCCAGCCACCAACAGCAACACAAAACTCATCCATCCAGATTGTAATGCACCCTCCAACCATTGATTGTGCACCCCAATTCTATGTCGCTCCGCCAACGCCACCCCTTTTCTTTCGTATTGCGCTTTCATCACCACATCCACGCCCGCGCCAAATCCCTTCCAAGCGCTATTCGATTCTGTTATCGTAGCCCAAGCCACCGTCCAAGCCACCCATCGCTGACCAAAACTCTGGTGCGTAACATCGCCCCCTTGAAACGTGGTGTTTAAGTCGGTCACTGTATTCGTAACCCTGTTCTGCACACTGGGCAACATACTCAATACACCCATCAACAGCGCCAATACCAATCCACCTCGCAACAACCATTGTCTGTGTCGCCTAGCAACATCAAACAGCATCATCGCCCCGCCAACATACAAGAAAATCAAACCGGTTCGTGCACCCAGCACGTGCATACAAATGATCAATACCGCAAGTGCCACCACCAACAACCGCTTCGATGCCTGTCCCTCAACCACCCCACGCAACAACCCCTTGGCCATCAACAAGACCACACACCCCACCAACACGGCATACTCAATGTGATACACCCCGGAATACAAAGGAATGGGCTTGCTCTCTAGCACCATCTGATCATAAAACGTGCGATGCTGCAAATAATGAATCACACTACTCACCGATATCCAAAACACCGGCAACACCACCAAAGGCCAAAATCGGTAAAGCACCGTAGACAAGCGTTTTCCGGTGGCATATAACGTTAGCACGACCAACAAAGGCAGCTTTACCTGTAATTTGGTCAAAGCCAGTTTTTGCAAATCAGACAGCGATAAATCCGCCATAAAATCGTGGCTATTCAAACCATGGGTGATGTATCCACCGTACACATCCATCAAGCTCAACACATTCCACAACAACGACAGCGCCATCAGACTGAGCGATACGCGTTGCACGAACGACATCGCCACCCTATCGCCCAGAAACAGTAATTGAATCACAAATAACCCGAGACAAATCGATGCCAGGGCGGGCGATACATGAATAAAGCCCAACGCAACCCATAGGAGTAGGTCGGTTCGCCAGAAAGTGCTATTCAACAATGCCTTATTGGGCCACATATCGAACCCGCAAGGTAGCGTTGCCCTCTGTGATTCCCAAACGATCCGCCACCGACTGAGAAATAGCGATGTGTTTATTGCCTTTGTCGGGAAGCTCCCCAATCACCGTGCAATACACCATTTTCTTGTTCACAGGATTGATGATGGCCACGACTTCGCCTTTTTTGTGCTTGTTCATCATCACCCAAGAGCGTTCCGCTTTCATGCCTTCATATCCGATTTGAGCGGTCACCTTCTTTTCGTATTCTTTCAAATTGGCCGACTTCAATTTGGTGGTGACTTGCTCGGGCATACCGCCTTGGTTGTCCATCGAATCCTTGATTGAAATCCCTTGTACCGCGTTTGTAGCCGTCGTAGCCACTTGTTCGCTGCTGATTGACGAGTCCTTGGTAACTGCCAACGTTGGATTGGTATTGGGCTGCGTAGCATTCACCACCGACTGATCGGCGGGTACCGACGTCACAACACCGGTTTTGGGAATCCATAATTTTTGGTTGATCGACAGTTGATCCGACGTTAGTTTATTCACCGATTTGATCTCCGCGATGCTCACGCCGTAGGTTTTGGAGATGCTATACAGACTTTGTCCTTTCACCACCACATGGTCAATGACATTTGCTGGCACTTCTGGGAGGGTTGCAATGGCAACGGGGGTTTCTTTTTTGCGATCTGCAATGGGGTTCAATTGTGGGGCCGCTGCAGGGGTTGATTTGGCTGGCACTTTGGTGCGCTGTTTCACTTTCACCTTCATGCCGGGTTTTAACATACCGATGCCTGGATTCAGGGCTTGTAACTCGGCTACAGAACAATGGTAATGCTTGCCAATGGCGTATAAAGTTTCACCTTTTTTTACTTTGTGCTCCAATTCAATGACCATCTCTGTGGGAACTACAGGGGGTTGATTGGTTGATTCGGCTGGACCTTGGGTTTGGGCATATATAGGCAGAGCAACAATGCTCAACGCGAACGCAGTGAGCGCCATTTTGCGGTAGTTAGATATCCATTGAATCATACAACAATAATACAACAGCAAACCCCAGCGTTCCTGTGATCGTATTCACACGAAACCCCTTGTTCAATAAAACAAACACTTCACTACAAGTTGTAGCATATCAATAAATTACAATAATTCTCCTCACCAATCAACAACCCCACATTTCCATTGGCAAAATCCCCCAATCAAACCCTTATCCAATCGTCAGGCAAAGGCTTTTTGCACCCTTTTTCCAAAAATACGATGCGGTGCGATATCGCCTGTGCTACCTCCAAATTATGGGTTATGAACAAATACGCCAACTGCCTTTCTTGTTGCAGGGCGATGAATAAATCCAGCACTTGCTTTTGCACCAGCGGATCCAATGCAGCTACTGCCTCATCCAATATCAACACCTTGGGATTCGAAGCCAAGGCCCGTGCAATGCACAATCGCTGTCGTTGTCCCCCACTCATCTGATGCGGATAAGCTTGGCTCAACCGCAAATCAAACCCCACTTCCTTGAGCAGTTCCATGGCACGGTTCATCGCGTCGGGGGATGACATCTTTTGCTTACTCACCAATGCCACCACTTCCGCTACCGCATCAATGGCCTTCACGTTGGGATTCAGCGATGCATAAGGGTCTTGAAACACCATTTGTATGCCTGTGGGTGGCTTCCGAGGCAAGGGTTTATCACCGAGGGTAATTTGTCCGATAGTTGGCTGCTCCAACGCCACCAGCAATTTGGCCAATGTGCTTTTTCCGGAGCCCGACAGTCCCACCACCGACAGTGTCTCTCCCCGGTGCAGTACTTCGTTGAAATCCATCAATGCCTGAACGGCTTGGGGTCCATGGCCATAATTTTTGGAGAGCGATTGAATGGAAAGTACCGGTACAGGATTTTGTAGGGGCGATACCCATTTACCGTGGGGCATGGCTGCCATCAACTCTTTTACATAGGGATCCGCTTCCGCACCAAACACATCGGCCGAATCTCCTTGAGCGATACAGACACCTTTGCGCAGCACGGTGATGGTTTCAGCATATTGACGCACCAAATCCAGTTCGTGACTCACCCAGAGCAAGGCGCTACCCTGTTCCCTGCAAACCCGTTGCAAATCACCCATAACTTGGGCGCGGGCCACACTGTCGAGGGCGGTTGTGGGTTCGTCTGCCAAGATCAAGGGCGGTTCATGCACACAAGCCATGGCAATCATCACACGCTGCCTTTGTCCGCCACTCAACTGATGCGGATAGGCCTGCATGATTCTTTCTTTGATCTCTGAAAGTCCGAGTTGATCCAACTTTTTATCGACCAGCGCCTGGGCTTTATTGAGGTCCGGTTCGTGAATGCGGGCCGACTCCAAGAGTTGTTTGCCACAACGCATTTGTGGATTGAGGGCCGACATTGGTTCTTGGAACACCATGCCGATGGCTTTGCCGCGAATGGTTTGCCATAATTTGGGCGACAGGGTGGTCAATTCTTGTCCCTGAAACTGTACCGATCCGGTAACGTTGAGCTGGGGCGATATCAGTCCGAGAACGGTAAAAAGGGTGAGTGATTTTCCTGATCCACTTTCACCGATGATGCCATGGAGCTCTCCGGCATGCAGTTCTAAAAGGGGTAAGTGTACCAACGATGTACTGCCTGCATGGATGCGCAAATCTTGGATTGTAAGCAGTGCAGGCGTTGTCATATCGAGCAAAGATAGTTAGATGGGGCAAAAAAAAGGCGGGCCATGGGCCCGCCTTTTTTCACAGTTTCTAAGGGATTATTCCACCGCCAACTTGATGGGGATTTCACGCCAAGATTTCAAGAAGGTTCCATTGTTCTGGCCAGGCACCCAACGGGGTGATTTCTTTAACACGCGAATGGCTTCGGTGGTGAATTCAGGACAGCTTTTGGTTTCCTCAATGGCTTGAACGCGGGAAATTCTACCAGCTTCATCAACAGCGAAACGCAACAATACAGCACCGTTAATGCCTTCCTCATAACAACGAGGTGGGTATTGAAACTCTCCTTCTACATAAGAACGGAAAGCAGCCTCACCACCGGGGAAGTTGGCTTTGATTTGTACGTTGGTTGCAATTTGGTCACCGGTACCGCCCGATGCGCCGCCGTCATCTTTAAAGTCGGGCGCTTCGAAATCTTCCTCCCCTTCTTGGGTTTTTTTACCCGCAGTTTTGATTTCATCGGGAGGAATAATTACATCATCAGAGGCCGCATCAGGATTAATCCTTGGCACGACGTACTGCTGAGCGGCCACTTGGGGCTCTGGTTCTTCGATTTTTGGCTTCTCTGGCTCTTTTTCTTCCTCTTCTTCGGGGGCTTTTACATCATCGATGTTTGTCACCTTCAACTGTGTCTTCACTTCTTTCTCTTTCGGGAAAAAGTGCTCTACAATGATGGGCATCGCTGCGAAAAGGGCCGTCACCGAAAGGGCGATCAAAGTGGCCAAAGATTGGTTCTTACTAAACTGGCTACGTATTTGGTAGGCACCGTATTCTTTGAATCGGTCGGCAAATACCAGTTCATTACGTCCTGGCGATTGCACTTGGTCCCATTTGTTCATCAAACTTTCTGACATAGCGTTTAGGATTTAAGTTTCTGAGCGATGAGCTGCTTTTCCATGGGGGCAAGTGGTTCATCAACGGCAAAGTATTTGGCAATCTGACAGATCATGAATTCATCCATCACGTCAATCACGTTTCTGTAGGTAGCTTGATCGTCGTTCTTCAACAACACCACCAACTTAGAATCGCGCTGGGCTTGCTTTACTTTGGCATCGATGGCATTGCGCTTGGCAGTATCTTTCTCATCGATTTTGTTCAATTGTTTTTCGAAATCACGCAATTGGGTTAGTAGAGACAAATTGTTTTCTACCAAGATTTTGCGCAATCCGTTTTTGGTGAAGTCGGTTTCTTCCAAAACAGTTTCTTTGTTTAGGGCACCGCGGTACCAGAAAACACGATTTTCCGCTGTAAGTAAAATGGTGATACCATCTTTTACTTCAGGTTGCTTCATGTTTTTCAGGTCTTTTTCATCCAATTTTTCAGGGAAGATCATTCTCAACACTTTGGGTTGAGAGAAAGTTGAGGTAAGTACGAAGAACGTCAATAGCAAAAAGGCCAAATCCACCAAAGGGGTCATATCCACTTTGGTACTCTGTTTTTTGGCTCTTTTTTTACTACCGTCGCCTCCGCCACCATTCGATTGAATTTCTGCCATGGTTTATCTCTCCTATCTTTTAATCATTGGGTTTGGCTTCCAAACCGGTTATCATCTGAAAATTCTTTACTTTGGCTTCCCGGAATACTTGAATAACATGTTTTAGCACATTATATTTTGTTTTCCCATCAGCTTTTACCGCAAATTGGATGTAATTTTCTTTATCGAAGGCCAAGCCGCGCTTTTCAGCTTCGTCTTTGCGATCGTTGAAATCATCATGGGCGCGCAAACGGGTGTTGTAAGCCCAATGGTACAGCTGACTCTTTTTGATGTTCACTGTATCGTAAGGCACACCTGCTTGTTCAACCTTGGTGCGTTCATTGACTTCTAACTCCAAATAGGCGGGAATGGATTCCATCTTCAGTCCAATCGGACCTGCGCCGGCAAATTTCTTTACGTCCTCTGCACTCATTTTCACCTTGAAATCGCGCATCATATCTTTCAAAACCAATTCTTTTACAGCAGGGTTTGTAAGATCAATGAATACCCGTCCTTTCTCATCTACTGTCACCAAAAACACCTGTTTGGGTATTTGGTCTTCGGTAGTTGAGGTTGGTGGGTCAACGAATACGGGCTCTGGAGCACGGAAACTTGAGGTTAACATAAAGAACGTCACCAGAAGGAATGCCAAATCCACCATTGGCGTCATATCCAATGAAGGGGTGGAACGGGGCATACTAACTTTTGGCATGTTCGTTTTTTTAACGGGTCTTAATACGGGTTATACCGAAAAGGTAAACGACGGATTAACCGTGGTTAGCCTGGAAGTTAGACACGATAGAGTAACCAGCTTCATCCATGCTATGGGTCATACCATCGATGCGGTTGGTGAAGTAGTTATAGCTGATGATCGCCAAAGTAGAACCGATGATACCGAATGCCGTGTTAACCAACGCTTCAGAGATACCAGTTGCCAACGCTGCAGTATCAGGAGCACCTGAGTTAGCCAACGCCGCGAACGCACGAATCATACCGAATACTGTACCGATCAAACCGATCAACGTACCAATAGAAGCACAAGTAGACACAATTACCAAGTTCTTAGACAACATAGGCAATTCCAAGCTAGTGGCTTCTTCCAATTCTTTTTCAATAGCGGCTTTCTTTTCGTCGCGATCCAAATCAGTTTTGGCAGCAACTACTTTGTAACGGCTCAAACCTGAGCGAACCACGTTTGCCAAAGAACCGCGTTGCTTATCGCAAGCAGCAATTGCACCGTCGATGTCGTTCTTGGCCAACAAACCTTGCATGCTGCGAACGAATTCAGTAGCATTTCCACGACCAGAGGCAGCAGACAAAGTGATAAAACGCTCAATGGCAATCAAAATAACCGTAATGTTTACGGCAATCAACAATGGTACGATGGCGATACCACCACGATAGATGATACCCAACAATCCCAATGGATGTCCTTTAGCTACATCACCGTCTTCAAAGTTGGCTGGATTTCCCAACAAGAAAATGTAAATTGAGTACCCTGCGGCGATGGCAAACAAAATGGCAAGGCCTGAGAAATAAGCCATCAACGGGCTGCTTCCTGATTTTGTGTTGTTATTAGTCATAATGATTGAATGTTTCTTTTTATGAAGATGCAATAATACATATGCGGTCAGTTAAAAGCAAGTAAACAAAATGTTAAATCGGTGTCGTTTGTCGACTATTTACTGCCGCTACAAACTGTTCACCGCTCAATATCGCCGCATTCAATGATGGGTTCGCTAATCCACCAAAGGCATTGAATCTAACACCGTCTACCGTTTCATTTTGTGAAAGGTCTAATTTTTCTGTTTGATAGACATATGGTGTATCTGTTGGCAGGGCTTCATTAACTTGTATACTATCAATCCATTGCGCATCAATATTGACACCCAACAGTTGCTCCACCGCGTGATGCACCGCTTTTGAATCCATCGCCGGTTTTGGGGAATTACTCGAACCTGGCTTCATAGACACGCATAGCAGATGTTTGTTTTTTGGGGCGTAGCCCACTTGAACGGCCGATGGCACGGCGAGCAAATTGATTTCTCTGTGTTTTTCAGCATTCAGGGCGATGAATTTCCCCAGTCCCAAATCGGTATCCACCGAAAAATAATACACCTGAGTGCTGCGATGGGGCGATACGGTATTGTTGGTATCAACGGCGGTTTGCTGTGCAGAAAGATGCAAGCGCGCGGGATTGAGATCTGCTACGATTCTGTTGGGCAAGGTTTGAATTCCCCCTGGCAACAAACAGGCTTTGCCTTTGGCCAGGGCCCAGAAGACAAATCGAAACATGGCGCTGGGGGTATCAAGGGTTTCTTCCAAGAAAATACCGGTAAAAAACGGACGGAAGAAGGCCTCGATGAATGCGGATGAAAATCCTCGCTGCTGTAGGTAGTCCATGGTGGTGGTTTTTTCCATGGAGAAGAGTGATTGGGGTGTTTGATTCAGGAGTGCATTTCGCAGTTGAATTACCTGCCACATATCGATTAGTTTGATAGACGGGTGGCCGAGCGCAGCGAGGCCTCTTGGAAACTCCCGCAATGGATCAGCGAGCAATGTTTTCTTTCCATTCACCAGTAGCCATGCCCCTGCACCGAATGCCCGACTGTCGTCCAAGTATCCTTGACGATGAAACACCGATAACGCGGGATAGGCCGACTGAATTACTTGAAATCCATGATCCAGGGCAAAGCCATCGCGGAGTGTGGTTTGCAACTTGCCACCCCAATGCGATTGGCGCTCAAACAATTGATAATCTTGTTGTTGTTTTTCCAGCAACAGCGCAGCGGTTAACCCTGCGATGCCGCCACCAAAAATTTGTATTTTAGGCATTTAACCCAATAACAATCCAAACTCAATTTGGTGTGGAAGAGGCGGGATTTTCTCTGGGAGCACGGGATCTACGCGGACGATCATCGCCTGCTCTGCCCTCACCACTACCCTCGCCCGCTGGCTTTTTCTTCTTGCGCATCGAACGGGCCTTGGTGATCAATTCCTTCTTCACTTCACGCTCAATTTTTGGCAACTGAACGGCGCGCTGCATCCCAATAACGGGCTTCAATTTCACAGTGTAGGTTTCCATTAATTGAACCTCCAACTTTCTTAGCGCGATGGCATCTTTAAAATACAATTCGGCTTCTGCATCGGTGAGATCTGCAGGACGTTTTCCTTCCCATTTGTTTCTGAAACTGCGCTTGGCATCCCTTAATTTAAGCTGATACTCGTCGTAGATAGTAAAAAACTTCACTTTCTCTGATTCGGTGAGCGACAAACGCTCAACGAACAAGGTTTCACGAAACTTGCGCAATTCTTCCACTTTGGCCGCACGCAAACTATCTCTTTTAACTTCATTTTGTGCGTTCGCAGCAAGCGAAAAAAGCATCAAAAAGCAAATTGAAACTACTTTTATTATTTTCATAAAGATTCAAAATCTAATTCTTCAAACAATTCATCCTCCATGTCAAATGTCGCAAGGCCATGATCCTCTAAATCTTGAACAGCAACTTTTGTACGCTCAGGCATTTCCTCAGCATCAATGATAGTATATATATTGGGCTCTTTGTATTTTGGCATTTCTTCCAAAATTAACGGCTCTACTATCTGTAAACCATCTGGAATTGTATCTGCGGATACTTGTTCATCCAATGGTAATTCCACATATGTCCCTTCCTCTGCTTGAAGAGCAACTTCTTCAGTATTTATTTTAGGTGGTTGAATTGCTGTCCAAATAAAATAGGCCGCGATAACTGCAGCGAGTGCCGCAGCAACCCCCAACCATCCCGGCGTCGCAGTTTCCCGCTGTCTTCCTGCTATTGGGGCAAAAGCTGTTGGTGGGGCATCTAATATTATTGGTTTTTCTTCAAACTCTAAACTACCCTTTGATGACCCAAATTGAAGAACCTCATTTATTTCAAGTTCTGATTTCTCAACAGGTCTACTGTCAGTCTTCTTTTCATCAGAAGAATCATTCTTGGTTATATATGACTCCAACTCATCTAAACCTATTGAAACTGGTACTTCATGGAGAACAGGTCCGGTAGTTGAAATTGGCGAAAAAACAGTTTCAGCAGAATCTTGATTCTCCTTGTGCTTTGTAATAACACTCTGTGCATCATCGATAATCTCTGATTCATTATAAAGTTCTTCAGCACCTGCAGCATAATCGTGGGTAACAGAGTCAGAATTTACGTAACTAACGAGTTTGATATCTTTACTCAATGAATCAGAAGTATTGCTCACCTCATCCGCAATTGCACCAAAATTAACCCATTCTGGATTTTCATTTGTCGTAATTGTTAAAGAAGGGATTATTACTTTTACACTGTCGTCCTCCCTATTTACAGCGACACTTTTTAAAGTCACTGGATCTTGCTTTCTAGCTCGTTTCTGAACACCCGTTGTATCTAAAGTATTTATAGGAGACTTCCCCACTTCACTAGAAACTTCATTTCCCGAAGCAGCATTATTGTCATTTAGGACTTCCTTTTCAAATCGGATACCCAAACGCTGCAATAGTCGCATTTCGGCATCGATAAAATACGTATTTGGCGCTTTGTAGGCCTGTCCAATTTTTTCGTTCTCAATATCCATTGGTTCCTAGTTGCTTAGATGCATGAAATATTAAAAAGTTTAACGAAGCACATTTAAATAAATTTCTATTTTCTTTACTGCGTGATGGTATGATGCCTTCAATGAACTCTCAGAGGTTGAAGTTAGTAAAGAAATTTCGGCATAAGACAAGTCCTCAAAATATCGCAACGTAAACACCAATTTCTGTTTAAACGGCAGATAACACAAGGCTTTTTGCAATTTCATGGCAATTTCATCACCTGAAATATAAAAATCTGTTGAGATCATCTCCGCCATCTCTGGTTGTGCTTCATCAAAATCTATATTTGGCCTACGTTTTCGCAAGAGATTCAAAGATTCATTCGTCGTTATCCTGTATATCCATGTCCTGAGCAAACTGTCACCTTTAAATTGATCCGCCTTTTGCCATATTTTGATAAATGAATTCTGTACTGCATCATCCGCATCATCATGACTCACTAAGAGATTCCTACAGTGATAGTACATTTGTTTTTGGTACCGCCTGACAATTTCTGCAAACAACTGAGATGACAAACCAGTGTTCAACAGTTCATTCCCTAGCTCATCATCTGTGTAGCTCGACAGCAGTTGTGCGTTCGTGATTGTTGTATGGTTAATAGACTCGTTCGTCATTGTAATATTAAAATGCGAAATAGATACAATTCCACGACAAGACACAACCAAACGAAGAAAAGTTTAACACAAGTTATTCAACATTTTGATTTTTTCAGATAACTCACAAAAAAGAATAGAAAGTCTTTGGAATAAAGGGGAAAATGTGTATTTTTGCACCCCAATTAGGATTAAAACCCATGAATTCCATCGTTAATAGCATCGCATCTGAGTACTTAAGAACAGACCTTCCAGAGTTCAAGGCAGGTGATCGTGTAACTGTACACTATAAAATTAAGGAAGGCTCGAAAGAGCGTATCCAGCAGTTTCAAGGCGATGTGATTCAGCGTCGCAATGGCGGTATCGACGAAACCTTCACTGTTCGTAAAATTTCGAACGGTATCGGTGTAGAACGTATCTTCCCAATGCACTCTCCTTTCATCGACAAAATCGAAGTAAACAGAAAAGGTCGTGTACGTCGTGCACGTATTTTCTACTTGCGCGCTCAAATCGGTAAAGCCGCTCGTATTAAAGAGCTTCGCACTAGATAATCTTTTTCCTCTATGGAAATCAAAAGCCCAGCGTTGCTGGGCTTTTTTTGTTGTTCGTTACTTTGTCGTTAAGTCAAACAATGCCGACACCCCCACTCCGTTGTGATATACCCCGGTAGGATAAAAAACGTTCCGGAAATCCTGTTTCACGGCCGACAGTAAACTATAATCCCAAGTAATCCGCAGATCCACGCGGTCGCCCACCGATTTTGTTACCCCGAATTCCAACATCAAATTGCCTTTGCTAAAATCTTGTGCTATCCCGGGATTCGTTCCCTCGGTCTCTACCACCTCCAACAATTTAGCCACCCTCAATCCTCCCAGCAATTCTATCGATCCAAGCATGGGCACTTCGGTCTGATAGACCCCATTCACTTGTAACTCTACTTGCCTGCACCGAATATGAAATGCATTTACAAACGTAATCAGATCAAATGCGCGTCTACTTCCCCGCTCTGCGACCGACATTTGCATTTCTATCCCTGAAAAACCGTCATCGTTCATCCGGTAGCCCGTCACCAATCCCAAATGATAGCCAAATTTGTTGTATCCCGAGGCCTGATCGCCATCGAGTTGCGATGCCAACACCCCCCAAAATGGTTTCCCATAAAACCCCAATGGCTTGGGGATTTCCCTGGCAGCAACCCAGCCACTGCCACAGATCAAAACCGACAATAATATTCCCTTCTTCATGTTCAACCTTTTGTAACTTGCGGCAAGTTATCGCAAAAGACCATGAACAGCAAGACGAACAGCATATTGATTGTGGGGAGCGGACTTGCGGGCAGCACCCTAGCCATGGAATTAGCACAGCGCGGTGTTCATGTTGTTCTCATCGATAATCAATTCCCGCAAAGTAGTAGTCGGGTCGCAGCAGGTCTACTCAACCCCATAGTACCCAAAGGGGTTCGGAAAACATGGCAGTGCGACACCCTCTTTCCTGCGCTCTATGACTATTACACGCATTGGGAAAAGGCCTTGGATGTCAAATTTATCCATCGCTACCCCTTTCTGAATTTGCATGCCAATGCGAATGAAACCCACGAATGGAATAAACAACGCGAAAACGCATCCATGGCTAATTGGTTATCAAAGGCAGCGCCTGATGATTTCAACCAGTTGCCATTTGAGGATGCCACATGGGTGAATCACTGCGGTCGGTTGGATGTACCTACTTTGTTATCGGCCGTGCAACATCATTTCTTCAGTCAAGGACAGTATTTCACCGAACAATTCCGCCACAAGGAGCTTAAAAAATCAAATGCACTTTGGTGCTACAAGGAGAAAGAATATGATGCGGTGGTCTTTTGTGAGGGCATTGGCGTTTTGGAAAACCCCTGGTTTCAGTGGCTATTCTTAGACCCAACGGGCGGCGATATTTTAACTGTTCAAATCCCTAACTTGGGAGCCACACCCAGAATTATCAAACAAAAGCAGTGGATTGTGCCCACAGGCGAGCCAGACATTTATTTGTTGGGCAGTAATTTTCACAAAAACAGTTTGAGTCACGTTCCAGAGACTAGCGATGCCGAGGCACTTATTCTCAGGGCGCAACAAATCACCCAGCAGCCTGTAACATTGTTATCGCACCAACGCGCTGTACGTCCTACTGTACAACAAAGAAGACCTTATTTGGGTGAGCATCAATCTGAAAAGGGCCTGTTTGTATACAATGGACTGGGTGCCAAAGGAAGCAGTTTGTGCTCCTGGTTATCACCGATGTTGGCTGAACACATCCTTGCTGGTAAACCAGTCAACGATGAAGTGGATATCGCGCGGTTTAACGGGTAATTTGGTCTAGAAAAACCAAGAAATCATCCGGTGAGGTAATCACCCTACAATTGGAAGGTATTTTCAGATCCCTGCGCTTCACCACCTGAGTACCTGTTACCAATATTTTGGTATTGGGCCAGTTTCTAGCCAACGTTTGAATATACACCTGCACCGGCATGCTTGAATTGGCATTGGTGATCGCACAGAACACCACATCTGGGTTGTGCAATTTATAGATTTTATTCAAATCATCTAAGGGCGTAGAAGTTCCCAAATAGGTTACTTTTTGTCCCCTCGAACGCAGCATAAACGAAGCAAACAGCAAACTCAGTTCATGGTTTTCTCCATTGGGCAGGAAAAGCAAAAACTTCTTGGCGTTGGCATGGGGCAAAACATTCAACTGGTCAATGGCCACAAACATGCGCTGTTTGATGATATTGGTGATGAAGTGTTCATGTGCCACGTGAATGGTTCCGCTCAACCACAGCACCCCAACATGTTGCAGGAAGGGAAATATGATGTTAACGGTGGTTTCTTCCATCCCCAGTTTGAGGATGTTGATGGACAAGATTTTATTAAATTCCTTTTCATCGAAATCAAACATCGCGGTACTCAACGCAGATATTTGGTGCTGATGGCTAGAACTGTTTTCTGAGATACTTAGGGTTCTACGTTGAACTTCTTCGCGACTCATTTCGGCAATTCGACTAATCTTGTAGCCATTGGCGTTGAGCATTGCGATGTTCATCATGTACTTCAAATCCTCTTCTTCGTAATAGCGAATATTGGTATCCGTTCGCTTTGGTACCAACATGCCGTATCGCTGCTCCCAAATGCGAAGTGTGTAGGCTTTGATACCGGTGATGTTTTCGATATCTTTGATAAAATACTTGTCGCGATAATCTTTTTTAGACCTTTTCGCGTCTTGTTTGTTGTTATCAGACACCTTTTCGGAAAAATTCGACATCGATATGAAAGTTATATTAACAGGAGGCTCTGGGCTTATTGGCGAAACCTTATCTCACCTACTTGAAGATAATGGTCACGTTGTGTTACACCTACGCCGATGGTATAGTAACAAACAAAGTGTTAAAAAAGATTTAACATCGAAAAAAAATATTTTTTGGTCGAATCCGGAGATCTTGGAAGGCGCCGACGCTGTCATTCATTTGGCTGGGGCGAATGTGGCGAAACCTTGGACCGATTCGTACAAGCGGGAAATTCTTCGCAGCAGAACCGAGGGAACTTCAGTACTGATCGATGCTTGTTTGGCCTGTAATCAACCACCGAAACAGATTATCTCAGCCAGTGGAATCGGCTATTACCCTGAATCATTATCTATTGAGCTCAACGAAGACCACAACATGGGCGATGCTTTCTTGGCACAAGTTTGTGTGGCTTGGGAAAACAGCTTACAACGTCCTTTTCCCTTGCCTTTTCAGGTCAGCATCGTAAGGACCGGATTGGTGCTATCTAACAAAAGTAAAATCGTTCAGGCCGCACAGTCTCAATTCTTACTTTCCGGCATGGTTGGTTCTGTGGGCAGCCATAAAAATCAGTGGAGTTGGATACACATCCACGATTTGTGCAATTTGTACATCGCCCTAGCCGAACAAAAATTATTGTCGGGCATTTATAACGGGGTATCACCCAACCCATGTACGCAAGGCGAATTTGGAAAAGCGTATGAAATGCATGCTTCACTTCAGTTACCTTGGTATTTATCCGGATTGAAATTGCAATGGTGGGTTGCCAAGGGCCTCAATCGTTTGATTCGAACATTGAATATTCAACAGCGACCTATCGTCCCAGCTTGGGTGATGCGATTGGCTTGGGGTGAGCGCGCGGCCATTGCTTTAACCGACCAAAAAGTATCCACCAATAAAACATTAGACCAAGGATTTTGTTACCAATATCCAACCATTGAAAAGGCATTGCAGCACTTGCAAGCCCACCCAAAAGTCTAATGCAACAAATAGTTTATTTCTGGTTTCGCCGCGATTTGAGGCTAAACGACAACCATGGCTTGTTCAGGGCGATGGAGTTAGCCAAACAAATGGGTGCGCGCGTTCAGTGCGTATTCATTTTCGACCAAACCATCTTAGACAGATTGGAAAACAAACGTGATGCGCGGGTGCAGTTCATACATCGCGAAATCAGCGATATCAAAGTCCAGTTGCAGTCTGCGGGTGGCGATCTCCAAGTGTGGTATGGTAATCCGATGGCCATTTGGAAAACGCAGTTATCGCAACAGCCCGGCTTGGCAGTAGTTTGCAACCACGATTACGAACCCTCTGCCATAGAGCGCGATAAGCAAGTAGCGTTGATTTGTGCAGAGAATCAGATGGCATTTCACAGTTACAAGGACCATTGCATATTTGAAAAAGCGGAAGTCACCAAAGACGATGGCAAGCCCTACACGGTCTTCACCCCTTACAGCAGAAAATGGAAACTGCACCTGTCGGGGAACATGTCTGAATGCTATGCATCTGAGTCAGTGATTGCACACATCGCCCCGGTGGCTGCTGAACAGCGATCATCTCTACCTACGCTGGCATCGATGGGATTTGAAACTTTTGAATTTGACTACCCTGAGAAAACCATCACCCAAACTTTAATCAAAGAGTACGACCAAAAAAGGAATTTCCCTTCGGTTCGTGGGACTAGCAGACTCGGTTTACATTTCCGTTTTGGCACCATTAGCATTAGAGAAAAGCTCCAAAAGGCTTTATCGCTCAATGAAACTTTCGTGAATGAATTGATTTGGCGGGATTTTTACATGCAGATTTTGTGGCACTTTCCGCAAATTGCCCATCAATCGTTCAAACCCCAATACGACCAAATTCAATGGCGCAATGATGAACACGAGTTTGAGGCCTGGAAATCGGGTAATACGGGGTATCCCATCGTGGATGCAGGCATGCGTGAATTGAATGCCACGGGATTCATGCACAACCGGGTTCGAATGATTGTTGCCAGCTTTTTAACCAAACATTTGCTCATTGATTGGCGATGGGGAGAGGCCTATTTCGCTGAAAAATTGTTGGATTTCGAGTTGGCGAGTAACAATGGCGGTTGGCAATGGGCTTCTGGATCAGGCACAGATGCGGCTCCTTACTTTCGGGTGTTTAATCCTGCCTTGCAAACGGAAAAGTTCGACAAGCAATTTGAATACATAAAAAAATGGGTCCCAGAATTTGGAACCCATCAATATCAAAAGCCCTTGGTTGACCATGCTTTTGCACGGAACCGGTGTTTAGAAACTTACGGTCGTGCATTAAAAAGCGAGCAGTTATAACCACCTCGGGCGAGGGATTTATTATTTCTTCAATTCGCCCCCGCTGGCTGCAAGTAAGTAACTCTTGATGAATGGCCAAATATCGCCGTCCATCACGTTCCCCACGTTGCTGGTTTCTTCGCCCGTTCTCACATCTTTCACCAATTTATAGGGGTGAAACACATAGTTACGAATCTGAGAACCCCACTCGATTTTCATTTTACCATCTTCAATCTCGGCGCGAGCGGCGTTTCGTTTGGCAAGTTCTAGTTCGTACAAACGAGATTTCAGCATTTGCATCGCCCGTTCGCGGTTGCCTAACTGACTTCTATCGACCTGACAAACCACAACGATACCGGTAGGAATGTGGGTTAACTGCACCTTCGTTTCTACTTTGTTTACGTTCTGTCCACCTGCACCACCTGATCTACTGGTATGTAATTCAACATCTTGTGGCTTGATTTCAATTTCGATGGTATCATCGACCAAGGGATAGACGTATACACTCACAAAGGAAGTATGTCGGCGAGCATTTGAATCAAAAGGCGAAATACGCACCATGCGATGCACTCCGTTTTCACCTTTCAAGTAACCGAAAGCAAAGTCACCTTTGATTTCTAGTGAAACACTCTTCACACCGGCGACATCACCATCTTGTCTGTCTAACTCCGTAATTGAAAACCCATTCTTCTCAGCCCACATCAAATACATGCGCATCAACATTTGGGCCCAATCACAGCTTTCCGTACCACCGGCACCAGCGTTGATTTCCACCACGCATCCTAGGTGATCTTCTTCACTTTGGAGCATGTTTTTGAATTCCAAGTCTTCCACCAATTGCATCAACTGCAGGTAATGGGCGTGCACCTCATCGGAGGTTGCCTCTCCCACTTCTTGAAACTCAATCAACACTTCCAGGTCACCAATGCTATTGGTAATCAAACCAAATGCATCTGTCCAGATCTTTTTGTCTTTGATTTTTTTCAGGTGCAATTCTGCCTTTTTGGGCTCATCCCAAAACTTGGGATCTAGGGTTTGTTCTTCTTCGTCGGCGATTTCCGCAAGTTTGCGATCGACGTCAAAGATACCTCCTCAAAGCCTCTACACGGCCTCTTAAATCTTTAAATTGCTCTGTATTCACAAGTGCAAAGATAGGTCAATTGGTGCGGAAACACCTGGCTATGGCCAATAAGAAATTCTTGATCAAAGGATATTTCCAAAATGATCCAAACGATTGCTTTTTTCGCGCATGCGTGTCGATAAAGCGTGGTTTGACTTAGACGTCGGAATCAGCAAATCCAAACCCACCAAATCCAATTTACCGCCGGCATTATCAAAATCGTTGCTCAAGTGAATGAGGTTATCCATCACCGTATGGTCAACTACGTTGCACTGCGTTAAATCCAACTTCAAATTTGAGGATGTTGCATGTTTGTCGATGTGCTTTTTGATCCCCAACCAATTCGAAAAAACCGCAGCGCCGGTAACCGTAATAGTTTGTTCTTGGGTTTGGATGTTGGCCTTAAAAGTAGATTTCAATGGAACACCGAGAATAAACTGGGTAACCAACTTCACCAAAATACCTACACCAATACCTACCAACAAATCGGTCATCAGTGTTACCACAATCGTTACACAGAATACAACCAATTGCTCCGGACCGATTTTGGCCATACGTCCAAATTCTTTCGGACTGGCTAATTTGAATCCCACCCCAATTAGCATAGCAGCCAAAGCAGAAAAGGGAATCAAATCAGAAAACTGTAAATCCAGCATCAAGAAAATCAAAATGAAAACGCCATGAAAGAAATTCGCCCATCGGGTTTTTGCACCATTGCTCACGTTGGCGCTACTACGAGCCACCTCCGAAATCATGGGTAATCCACCGAGCAATGAAGCCACCATGTTACCAATACCCACAGCCACCAAATCTTTGTTGGCATTGCTCTTTCTGTGATAAGGATCGAGCATATCTACCGCTTTCACGGTCAACAAGCTCTCCAAACTACCCACCAGGGCAAACATGATTACAT
>JACCDP010606111.1_pt1 | contig 38651 bp, 31 predicted proteins | sample 7445841 | NCBI WGS metagenome assembly JACCDP01 (sample SAMN15323441, study PRJNA562643) | freshwater metagenome | isolation source: river surface water | place: USA:Blue River Watershed | collected 2017-08-17 | reverse complement strand
TCGATTTTGGTATCATCTTCCACTTGGAACAAATTGACCCCAATGATCTTCTCTCTTCCACTGTCAATTTTAGCCTGACGTCTCGCGGCTGCCTCTTCAATGCGCAATTTGGGAATACCCGCTTCAATTGCGGCAGTCATTCCGCCCAAGGCTTCTACTTCATCAATCAACTCCCACGCGGCATCCATAATTTCTTGTGTTCGCTTTTCCATCCATTCTGAACCCGCCCAAGGATCAATGGCCTTGCAGATATCCGTTTCTTTCTGAATATAAATCTGGGTGTTTCGGGCAATGCGCGCGCTGAAATCAGTTGGCAATGCAATGGCCTCATCCAATGCGTTGGTGTGAAGGCTTTGTGTACCACCTAGTGCTGCTGCCATAGCTTCGATACATGTTCTTGCCACATTGTTGAAAGGATCTTGACGCGTCAAACTCCATCCACTCGTTTGGCAATGCGTTCTTAACGCCATGGACTTGGGATTGCTGGGATTGAAAGATTGAATCAATTTTGCCCAGATCATTCTACCTGCGCGCATTTTGGCAATCTCACTCATGTGATCCATTCCAATGGCCCAAAAAAACGACAATCGCGGAGCAAATTCGTCTATGTTCATACCTGCCGCTAAGCCTGCTCGAACATATTCCAACCCATCTGCCAGAGTATAAGCCAATTCAATTTCCAAAGTAGCTCCTGCCTCCTGCATGTGATAACCCGAAATCGAAATCGGATTAAACTTGGGCATGTTCTTGCTGGTAAAAGCAAAAATGTCGCTGATGATGCGCATACTCGGAGTGGGCGGATAGATGTACGTATTGCGTACCATGAATTCTTTCAAAATATCATTTTGAATGGTACCACTCAACTTGTCTGGCGCAACGCCTTGCTCTTCTGCAGCGACAATATAAAAGGCCATAATGGGCAAAACCGCGCCATTCATGGTCATGGAAACAGACATTTGATCCAAAGGAATTTGATCAAACAACTGCTTCATATCCTCAACGGAATCAATGGCAACTCCTGCCTTTCCTACATCACCTGTAACTCGGGGGTGATCACTATCATAACCCCTGTGGGTGGCCAAGTCAAATGCAACACTCAAACCTTTTTGACCAGCAGCCAAGTTTCTTCGATAAAAAGCATTGGACTCTGTAGCTGTACTAAATCCAGCATATTGTCTAATGGTCCAAGGACGAATGGTGTACATACTAGCATAAGGTCCTCCTTTGAAAGGCGCCAAGCCAGGTCCAAATTTTTCAATATCCTGAGCTGGGCGAGATTCAAGAGCATTGGAAAGACCACAAGCCTGTGCCAATTGTTGAACCATCTGCTCGATAAAATATGATCCTTTACCAAAATCCACTCGCACTTCGAGTCGTGACTCCTCGCGAATCAAATGAAGAATATTTCGAGCCCAACGTTGCGCATCCGCAGATTTTTCATGCTTGATGGGCTGTAGAACTATCGAATTGGCCCCGCCCATAACGCCTGCTAGTGATTGCGTTGAAAGTCGCAACAAATCATTGTAAGCATCAGCATCATTAATTCCTTTGGCAATTACTTGAATTTGAGGTTGACTTTGATGTTGTTCTAAAACATAACGTAAAAATCGAAGGACGGCTATGTCAAAAAAGTAAGAACCTGTTGTATGGTAGACCAATTGACAACAATTGCCATCCAATTGTTGGAAGACATTTCTAATTTGATTTACCACATCTTGTGTGGTTCCACCAGGGATAACCACAGTTGATGACACTTCGGAATAAATGGCACCAAACCAATTATTCTCAGGGAAACCCGAAGCATCATACCATTGCTTGGCGATGTTGAGATCATTTTCGTTGGCAAATTGAAATTGAATGATGTTACCAAGAACACCTGCCATTTCCGAAGATTGAAACTTGCCTTCTTGGAAAAACAAACTTTCCGCTCCACCCATTAGGGCATCCATGATTTCTTGACTGGAGCCCGTTTCTAGCCATGCGCCAATTTTAAACTCCTTGGGAAAAGTTTTAATATTCAATTGCGATTGGCTTGGCAGATAAGGATGTGTTGACATGCCTTGCGCAAAATCCCAATTCAAGTAAGATACTGGAGCCTCACCAAGTTCTTTTTGTAGACCCTTCAACCATGTATCTTGCGACCAAGCGTTAAAATCCATATTTCGATTTATCATTTCAAGACTTTCCGCAAATATGCATCAATCCCAACGATCTTCCTTCGTTAATTTGCATCATGAACAAAGCCGGTAACAACGCCATCATTTTTATCTTTTTAACCTTATTGATTGATGTCATTGGTTTGGGAATTATCATTCCGATTCTTCCTCGCTTGATGATGGAAATGACCGGTGAAACCGTGGCTGAAGCTTCTGCTGAAGGAGGATGGCTCATGTTTGCTTATGCATCAATGATGTTTGTTTTTTCACCCATTCTCGGAAATTTAAGTGACCGATACGGGCGTAGACCCATCATTCTTTTTTCCCTTTTTGGTTTGGGGATTGATTATTTGTTCATGGCCATGGCGCCTAGTTTGTTTTGGTTGTTCATTGGCCGAATCATCAGTGGCATCATGGGGGCTAGTTTTACAACGGCGTCTGCATTCATTGCAGATATCAGCACACCTGAAAAGCGTGCACAAAACTTCGGTTTGGTGGGAGCCGCTTTTGGATTGGGCTTTATTATCGGTCCAATCATTGGCGGACTATTGGGCGGAATGGGAACCAGAATTCCGTTTTACGCCGCGGCCATCATGTCTTTGATTAACCTGGTTTACGGATACTTCGCCTTGCCCGAATCATTGGATGAAAGCAAAAGACGACCCTTTGATTGGAAACGCGCTAATCCTTTTGGTGCGTTCAAAACCATTCGCAAACATCCACAAGTTGCGGGCATTGTGCTTGCATTGTTCTTTCTATATTGGGCGTCATTTGCGATTCAAGGTACTTGGGGATATTATACCAAGCACGTATTCAATTGGGATGAAACAGCTATCGGAATGTCCCTGGCTGCTGTGGGATTGATGGCTGTAGTGGTGCAAGGATTTTTGATTCGAAAAATCAATCCTTGGTTGGGCAACAAAAAAAGTATTTTGATCGGTACCGTATTGTACATGATCGGCCTTGTTTTGTTTGCCTTTGCCAATGAGGGTTGGCAGATGTACGCAATACTCATCCCCTATTGTTTGGGCGGAATAACCATCCCAGCCATGCAAAGTGAGATGGGCAATTATGTTCCCAATTCGGAACAAGGAGATTTACAAGGCGCGCTTACATCAGTAAACAGTATCACAGCCATCATAGGACCTGTAACAATGACTGGTATTTTCAGTTACTTCGCAGGTTCCAATGCACCTTTCCAATTACCTGGCGCCGCATTTTTGGCTGGTGCCATTTTATGCGCTGTGAGTGTATTCGTGGCATTTAAATCCTTTAAAAAACACCGATGAACAAAGCACTTTTCTTAGATAGAGATGGCGTCATAAACCATGATCCTGGCGATTATACGTACAGTTTAGCTGAGTTTATAATTCTGCCTACGGTTTTCGAAGCGTTGAGACTTGCTCAATCTTGGGGATATAAAATCATCATCATCACCAACCAAGGCGGTGTTGCCAAAGGATTGTATACCCAAGAAACGGTGCATGAAATACATGACTATTTCAAAAAAGAATGTCTAGCACATCAAATAGAAATCACCGGTATCTATTACAGTATTGACCATTCTGAAATAGGCAATTCCATCAGTAGAAAACCCCATTCATTGATGTTGCAACGTGCATTGCAACGCTATAACATTGACCCATCGCAATCATTCATGATTGGGGACAGGGATCGAGATGTGCAATGCGCAGAAGGTGCAGGAGTAAAAGGCATCAAGATGAATGTTAATGGTTCGCTGCTAGAGGTGGTTCAAAACAACTTAAAACCATAATCATGGAATACGTCTTTCATCGCGGGGAATATGTGCTGAGAAATCAAGCAACGATTCATGTGGATGATCGTGCCCATCGTTTTGGCGATGGTTTTTTTGAGAGTATCCGAATCGCCAATGGTAAAGTTCAATTTATTGAAGGGCATTTCTTGCGCATTCAAGAGACCATCAAAGCATTAAAAATTAAGCCCGTAGATTTTTCGTTGGAGCGACTGCAATCCGAAATGGAAGGCTTGTTGCTGCGCAATGAAATAGCGGCTGGTGCTCGAATGAGAGTTACTTTTTACAGAAAGTCAAAAGGTTTTTATTTGCCCAAAGAACATGATTTGGATTATTTCATTGAAGTAGAAGCCATTCCCAACAACACGTTTGAATTGAACCTCATCGGTAAGGTTATAGATATTTATACAGACGTCAAAAAAGATCCGCATCGCTATGCCGGATTCAAAACGTTGAACACCCAATTGTACGTTATGGCCTCCATTTTTGGTGAGGAAAAAGGTTGGGATGACGCATTGATTCAGAATACCAAACAAGCCATTATCGAAGCGACAGCCAGCAATTTGTTTCTTGTCTCCAATGGAGTATTATACACCCCAGCGCTCACGGACGGACCCGTTGGAGGAACCATGCGGATGAACATCATCAACATTGCTTTGGAAAACAAATACAAAGTGTATGAATGCACCATTAATCCCCAAAACCTCTTAACCGCGGATGAGGTCTTTCTAACCAATGCCATTCGGGGTATTGAATGGGTCTCTTCTTATCGCTCAAAACCTTATCAGAACATCGTTTCAGGTAAATTGATTGAGCTCCTGAACGAGCGACTTAAATAAATCATTTTTTTTTATTGTTTGTTTAATCTTTGAACTCGATTCAATAGTATCTTGCGCACTGAAAATTGAATCATCAGATCTCATGAGCGAAACTGCTAAAATTATACTCGACGGGCAAGAATATGAGTTGCCAGTTGTAGTGGGTAGTGAAAATGAAAAAGCCATTGACATTACCAAATTGCGTGACCTTACTGGTTACATCACATTAGATAGTGGATATAAAAACTCTGGCGCTACCAAAAGTGCCATCACCTTTTTGGATGGTGAACAAGGTATTTTGCATTACCGTGGTTATCCCATCGAGCAATTGGCTGAATATGGAAATTTCCTGGAGATCGCCTATTTGTTGATCTACGGAGAATTGCCAACTGATGAGCAGTTGTCTTATTTCACAAAGAGTATTTGTCACCACACGTTGGTGCATGAAGATATGAAGCGTTTCAATGAAGCATTCCCAACAGGAGCGCATCCAATGGGTGTGTTGTCTTCGATGATTGCTTCAATGTCTACATTCTACCCTGAGTCTCAAAATCCAAATCAACAATTCAAGGATATTGAATTGACGATTCACCGTTTGATGGCTAAGATGCCAACTTTGGCAGCGCAAGCTTACAAAGTGAGCATGGGACATCCAATTATGTACCCCAAGAACGCATACAGCTATACCCAAAACTTTATGCACATGATGTTTGGTCTTCCAACACATGAGTTTGAGCCAGATCCAGTAATTGATGATGCTTTGAACAAACTTTTAATTCTTCATGCTGACCACGAGCAAAACTGCTCTACATCAACAGTAAGAATGGTAGGTTCTTCTCAATCTAACTTATACTCTTCAATTTCTGCAGGTATCGCTGCATTGTGGGGACCTCTTCACGGTGGTGCTAACCAAGCGGTAATCGAGATGTTGGATAAAATCAACCAAAGCGGTGGTGATGTCGGCAAATTTGTTGCAAAAGCAAAAGATAAAAATGACTCTTTCCGTTTGATGGGATTTGGTCACCGTGTATACAAGAACTTCGATCCTCGCGCTCGTATCATCAAGAAAGCTTGTGACGATGTATTGAACCGTTTGGGTATTCACGATCCAGTTTTGGATATCGCAAAACAATTGGAAGAAGTTGCATTGAAAGACGAATACTTCGTAGAGCGCAAATTGTATCCAAACGTTGACTTCTACTCTGGAATCATTTACCGTGCTATCGGCATCCCAACTGAAATGTTTACAGTAATGTTTGCTTTGGGTCGCCTACCAGGATGGATTGCACAATGGAAAGAAATGGTAGAACAAGGAGAACCAATCGGACGTCCACGTCAAATCTATACTGGTCCTACTCAACGTGAGTATGTTCCAATTGCAAAAAGACACTAATTTTTATAGAGAATACAATGGAAGGAAAAGTTTCCGTTGAAATGAAAGACACCGTAGCTACGGTGTCTTTTTTTCATCCCCAAAGCAATAGTTTACCTGGTGCATTATTGCGCGAATTGGCTTCAACCATTACGAGTGTAGGTCAAAATCCAAATGTCAATGTGATTGTATTGCGCAGTGAAGGAGAAAAGGCATTTTGTGCCGGAGCGAGTTTCGATGAGTTGGTTGCCATTGACAGCCCTGAAAAAGGAGATCATTTTTTCAGCGGTTTCGCAATGGTCATCAATGCGATGCGTACTTGTCCAAAATTGATCATTGGTCGAGTTCACAACAAAGCAGTAGGCGGTGGTGTTGGATTGGCATCTTCTGTTGATTTCTGTTTTGCCACAACCAAAGCTTCAGTTAAGCTAAGCGAATTGGCTGTTGGCATCGGGCCCTTTGTAGTTGGTCCTGCCGTAGAAAGAAAAGTTGGTCTAAGCGCCATGTCTCAAATGGCCATAGACGCCACGCAATGGCAAAGTGCACAATGGGCGAAAGAAAAAGGACTCTATGCAGAGGTATATGAGACTATCGAAGAAATGGACGCTGCCATTGAGTCCTTGGTGAATAAGTTGGCCAATAGTAATCCAGAAGCCATGTATGACTTGAAAACCATTTTCTGGCAAGGAACAGAACACTGGGATACCTTGTTGTTTGACAGAGCCAAAATTTCAGGTCGCCTTGTGTTGTCTGAATTTACCAAAAACGCCATCAATAAATTCAAGGCGCAATAAATCCAGAAGTTTAACTGCGTTTAATCGTCTTCGCTTTCGACAATTCCTTTGGCTGCTAGAAATGCCGTGGTCCAAGCGGCTTGAAAATTAAAGCCTCCAGTTAAAGCATCGATATTTAAAACCTCACCTGCGAAATGTAAACGCGGGTGTGTTTTGCTTTCCATATTCTTGAAGTGAATATGCTTCAAGTCTACCCCTCCAGCGGTCACGAATTCCTCTTTAAATGTAGCTTTACCCGAAATGGGCAATTTCATTTGAAGCAAATTCTTGACCATTTCCTCCAACTCCACATTCTTCACATCCGCCCACATTCTATCAATGGCAGGATTGTCCTGAATAACAAATTGCCACCAACGATTCGGTATAGAGGATGGACCTAAATTTCTCACTTGTTTTTTGGCTGCATTGATCCGAATTCCCTGTAAAGTTTCCATCAATGAAACGTTGTTGTAACGCGGCATACTATTGATTACAACTTCCGCATGGTAGTTCTTTGCTGCCAACCATCTGGCAGCCCAAGCACTCATCTTCAAAACCGCCGGTCCACTCACTCCCCAGTGGGTTAACAGCAATGGACCTTCTGTTATCCACTCTGCACCCTCAATCATCACTTCGGCATCTATCGCAAGTCCTGATAAAGCGCGCAATGACTCATTCTCAATGTGAAATGTAAATAGCGACGGGACCGCATCAACCATTGCAATTCCTTTTGATTTGAGCATTTGGGCAAATTGAGGACTACTTCCAGCTGTAACCATAACGCGATCAAAAAACCCATTTTCGCCATTGTCAAAATACAGCTTCCATCCATTTTCAACCGACTCCATGTCTTTGACTCCAAGTTGCAACAAAGTTCCCTGAGGAAGAGCATTTTCAAAACAGTCAATGATTGTTTGAGACGAATCCGTAATGGGGAACATTCTACCATCATCTTCCACTTTGAGCTCAACACCTTTATCCGCCAACCAGCCAATCATATCTCCAGGTTGGAAATGATGAAAAGGGCCGAGCAATTCCTTGTTGCCTCGGGGATAAAAATGTGTCAATTCCTTGGGGTCAAAACAAGCGTGGGTCACATTACATCTACCTCCCCCACTCACTTTAACCTTAGCCAAAGGTTTTGACTTTTCAAACAACTTGACTTGACCTTGAAATCCCAATTCAAACAGTTGAATAGCCGCAAAATATCCTGCCGCACCTGCCCCTATGATGGCTACTTTACTCATAATACTTTTCCGGGATTTAATATGCCCTTGGGATCAAACAATTGCTTAATTCCCTTCATCATGTTCAATTCAATTTCAGAAAATGCCAAATGCATGTATGGTCTCTGAACATAACCAATTCCATGTTCGCCACTAAGCGTACCACCCAACGCAACAGTTCTTTCAAAGATTTCAGTAATCGCATTGGGCAGCATTCCATTCCATTGCTCATCACTCAAGTTGTCTTTTAAGATATTGACATGCAAATTACCATCACCCGCATGTCCGTAGCAAATTGAACGAAATCCATATTTGGCTCCAATGGATTTCACTGCGGATAATAACGCTGGCAATTGGTATCTGGGAACAACGGTATCCTCTTCTTTGTAAACTGAATGTGATTTAACAGCTTCAGCTACCTTTCTCCTCATCTTCCACAACTGATTCTTTTGGGTATCATCTTCTGCGAATAGCGGATCACCACATTCAAATTGCGACATCACCTCCATAACCTTCTCACAATCTAACATCAACGCATCTGGATGATTGCCATCCACTTCAATCAACAGATGCGCTTGAACCGTATCTTCGACAGGAACAACCACATCATCCAAAAACTGAAGTACATAATCAATGGCATCTCGTTCCATAAATTCCAATGCGCTCGGCATCAAACCAGCTTGAAAAATGGCACTCACCGCCTCGCAAGCTTGTGATGCCTGATAAAATGGAACCAACATCAACATCTGATGTCGAGGAACTGGAATCAATTTCAAAACAGCTTTGGTGACAACGCCCAATGTTCCTTCACTTCCCACCATCAACTGCGTCAAATTATATCCCGTGGAGTTTTTGAGCGTATTTGCACCGGTCCAAATCACATCTCCATTTGCCAAAACAACTTCCAAATTCAATACAAAATCCTTCGTTACACCATACTTCACCGCATGCGCACCACCTGCATTCTCCGCAATATTTCCTCCAATTGTACATGAACCTTTGCTTGATGGATCTGGTGCATAATACCACCCCTTTTCTGCACAAGCATCTTGAAGCACTTGTGTGATAACGCCCGGCTCAGTTGTCACTTGACCATTTTTCTCATCCACTTCAATGATTTTGTTCATTCGCTCCATACTGAGACCTACCCCACCAAAAATGGACAATGCGCCTCCGCTCAATCCTGTTCTGGCCCCAATGGGTGTGATGCAAATTTGATTTTCGTGACAATATTTCAAAATCGTTGAAACCTCAGCTGTGGATTCTGGTTTGAGCACAACAGTTGGAGGAAAACACAAATCTTCAGTTTCATCGGATCCATAAGATTGCAAAATATCTGGGTCTGTAAAAACACGAGAGACCGTTAACGTACTTTGAAAAAAAAGCACATCAGCATTGTCAATTTTCTTAAAGTTGGATTGCATAATTCAAATGTACAGGACACCCTCGGCTCTTCTTATCTTTGCTTGAGAAGCTATGAACACGAAACATTTAATTATCCTCGCTTTGAGCTTGATTTCCTTTTCTGGATTCGGCCAAAATGTATTGACCAATGAATTGATTTGGTCTTCCAACACCTTTTCATCCGAAAGATTTGATCAGGGACCATCCATGAATGATGGTTTGCACTACACATTGCAAAAGTCGAACAAGAAGTTTGGCGACTATATCGTTAAGTATTCTTATGCTTCCGGCGATTCAGTTGGTGTTATTGCTTCTTCATTGAGCATTTTCAATGATGCGACCAAAGGGTTTGATGGTTATTCCTTTAGCGCTGATGAGACCAAATTGATGATTGAAACCAACAATCAGCCTTTGTATAGATACAGCTTTTATAGCACGTATTTCATTCATGATCTCACCAGCGGCAAAACCAAAATGCTGCTAAAAGACGATAGCAAACAAGCACGCAGTGCAACCTTCAGTCCTGCGGGAAATCGAGTTGCTTATGTCTTAGACAACAACCTATATGTTTTGGATTTGGATAGCGACATCACGACAACTATCACCCGTGATGGCCAATGGAATCAAATTATCAATGGTGCAGCGGATTGGGTGTATGAAGAAGAATTTGCCATGACCCAAGCTTTTTTCTGGAGTCCAAACGGCAATCAAATTGCGTATTTGAAATTTGATGAGTCTGCAGTTCCTCAATACGGCATGGACATGTATGGCGGACTATATCCTGAGCGTATTACTTTCAAATATCCCAAAGCCGGAGAAAACAATAGTATTGTTAGCGTGTGTTTGTATGACTTGAATTCCAAAGAGAACATAGGATTAGCCATGGCTGAAAAACCTGAAGCATCGCATTATATCCCACGAATCAAATGGGAACCCAATGGAAACAATTTGCTTGTGTTCACCATGCCCAGATTTCAAAACGAACTTGCCATTCATCGTTACCAAACTACACTGCTATCCAACATTGCTGTGAAAGAAATCTATCATGAAAAGAGCACGACCTACATTGACATCAATGACAATTTGTTTTTCCTAAACAACAACAAAGGATTTGTGTTGACCTCTGAAAAAGATGGCTACCAGCACCTGTATCATTACATGTCCGATGGACAGCTTAGCGAGCAATTGACCAAAGGAGATTGGGAAGTTGTTGAAATATATGGCATCGACGAAAAGAACAACATCTACTTTTCAAAATCAGAAAAGACAATTGGCAAAGGGATTTACCGTTACAATTTAAAATCTCAAAAAATGCAACCTTGGATGGGTAAGGCATTTGACAATGGCACCTATGATGCCAGCTTCAGCAAAGGAATGAAGTATTGCATACTCTCTCATTCCAATGCCAATACGCCAACGGAAATTCAAATGGTGGATGACAAAGGCAATGCTATTAGAACTTTGGTAAGCAATACCAATTTGAAAAATAAATTGGCTGAATATTGCCAATCCCAAAAAACCTTCTTCGATTTTCAAGTGGCCGATGGTCATCGTTTGAATGCTTGGATCATGAAGCCCAGCAATTTTGACCAGAACAAAAAACACCCTGTTTTTGTAACGATTTACGGAGGTCCTGGCCGAAACACTGTCATGGACATGTACGAATCGCGCAATTACTTGTGGCACCAAATGCTCACTCAAAAAGGTTACATCGTAGTCAGTGTAGATCCTCGTGGCACGCAGTATCGAGGACGTGATTTCAAACATGCAACGTATATGAATCTTGGCAAATTGGAAACCGAAGATTTCATCGCTACTGCCAACTATTTGAAAACCCTTCCTTTTGTAGATGGGCAACACATCAACATTCAAGGTTGGAGTTTTGGCGGATATGCAACTAGTTTATGCATGACCAAAGGTGCGGATGTTTTCAATGCGGGTATTGCAGTTGCTCCAGTAACCAATTGGAAATACTACGATAGCATCTACACAGAGCGTTTTTTAAGAACCCCAGTTGAAAATCCAAAAGGATACGAGGACAACTCCCCCGTGAACTTTGCGAAAAACTTGAAAGGCCCATTCTTATTGATTCACGGTTCTGCCGACGATAACGTGCATTACCAAAATTCAATGGACTTTGCGGAAGCGTTGATTCAACAAAACAAGAAGTTTGATTTCTTCAGCTATCCCAACAAGAATCACGGCATTTCAGGAGGCAAAACAAGATTGCATTTGTTCCAAAAGATGACAGACTTTTTGATGGAAAATAAATAAATCCATTCTCAAAAAAACTGATACAGGCTACCTTCTGGGTGGCCTGTACATTTTTGTATCACTTGAGCTGAATACACTGATGTCTATTTGGCTATAAAGTTTCCATTTGCCCTTTTCCCATTGGTACAAATCATAAGTTCCATCGGGACCATAATCTGCATAAATACCTTCCATCATGGCATTCTTGGGTGAAAGATGATCCATCACGATGGCCTTTTTCTTGGGATAATATTTGAATGATGCGCTTACCTCATCAGCATACTGAAACATCAATCTCTTTTTGGTACCCAAAGGTGTTTCAAACAAACCCTCTCCAAATCTTACCTTTTCGTTGGATACAATTTTTATCACATCCAAAATCTTGGCATTGGTCATATTGTCTCTTCCATCCCATCCCAACAAGGTATATGTATCCACTTCCTTTTTGCGTCGAGTCTTACACGGAACAATCTCATAGTACAAAGCACCAGGCCATTGCTCCGCATCAAAATACCGAGCATCCCATTTGTCACCATCCCGCTGCGAATCCTTCAATGGAATGGCGAAGAAACGTTTTTCTTTCTCATCCCAAATCCAAATCACACCATAATAAATATGTTCTCCGTTTTGCAATGGAACATTCCAGTTGATAATGCGAAACCGTTGATCAGGAGACATCAATTTGGAAAATCTCCAAAAGGCATAATCAGCTAAGTAAGTTTCTTTGTTTGTTGAGACTTGCGCCATTTCAACGAGTTTCGTTTCCATCAAGTTGGACCAACGAATACGATCTTCATCTACCGTTGAAACAGCCAATGAATCATGGTAGGCATCAATGGTCAATGCCATTTTCTGTGCATCTTCAACAGATGCACTTAAGGTAGTTTGCGAAAATCCCATGAAGGAAACGCATACCGCAACTGAGCTTGCCACTATTGCCTTGAACTTATTCATGTTCCAATTTCATTTTCATTTTCTCTGCAAACGTCCATCCCAATGTCTTAGCACGAAGTTTGGCACGTTCCGCTATTTCTCCTGCATAAAGGCTATCTACGGTATCACAAAACAATCTCACCCATTCGTCAAACAACTCCGGTTGAATGCGCATGTGGGCATGTGCATCCCACACTTGTGTTGTATACCCCGCTTTGTCCAACAATACAAAATTCCAAAAAGAAATCATTCGTGGGCGGTGGGTTGGGTAATCTATATTTTTAAAGAATGGTGACAAACCTGGATGTTGGAATACCCCATCATAGAATTGGTCTACCAATGTTGCAACCTGATCCTCAGTTGTAATGTCCGTCATCATTCAGCAGCTATTTTTTTGTCTTTAAATCGATAAGAAACCATCACATTGCATCCAGCGTAGGCTTGACGAAAATTCCAATTGCCATATCCGTGCAGTCCCATACCCCATTTGTCATTGATGTTAATTCCCAACTCAACAAATGCCGGGATTCCCATCGTGAACTTGGTGAGCTTTTCCCATTCTGATTTGCTCTGCGGTCTGAAGTCCGCGTATCGTCGCAAATTCATTGACATTCCAATGCCAGACGCAATCCACCATGGAATTCTTTCGCCACGCCATGCATCACCGACCATCAAGGATAAGGTAGATGTCTTATTGAAAAAAGAAGCAATCGAATCTTTTGATGATGTGATAAACTCTCTACTTAAATCCCATTTGATAGAGGTCAATGCACTTTCACCACGCTGATGGTAGGTATACGAAAAATTCAATGCCCTGAAATCCGCAGAGTTCACACCACAAGAAAAAGACTGCCAACGCATCCCCTGCGTCGGACTGGGATCGTATTGCGCCGCAATTCTTTGGGATAAAAAAAGTAAAATAATTGGGATTAAGCAAATGCTCTTCATACCACCCAAACGATATGTTTCAATCATTTATTGCGAGAACTCTTTCCTATTCTAGCACGGATTCCAATCGATGGAACAAATGTCCATCCTTTCAAATGGAAAGACTCGCCAATCACGTTTTGAAACTGTCCATAATCCTGATAGTAAAAGGACAAGGCAGGTAAAACATAAACGTATTTGTATCCCAATTTCAAATTGACAAAACCACCATAAGCAAAGATGTCACTTTTCTGATCTACAGCCTGGATAGCCAATGTATTGATTGTTCCATCAGGGTTGATGTATTGTGCAAAATCCGTATTGAAAGTACTGTACTTGAAACGCGTATAATTTCCTACCAATCCCATGGCTATGGAACCATACTCCTCTTCATTTCCAAAAGAATAACTGAAGGTAATGGGCACCATTACATCACGACGGCTGAAATCAAAATTGATGGCGTTTTGAAGTGGTGTTGCCCAAGCAGGAATCGAAACTTTCTGACCCGCATATTGAACACCTATACTCCCATACCAACGTTGATCGGTTATATCCTCAACATTTCCCACAGGACCTAGAAACTGATACTGTGCATCAAATACATGCGCACCTGCAGCATACTTGTAACCAATATCCACACGATCGATGAGTCCATAGCGCAAATAAAATTGTGAACCTGCGCCTATGGGGTCCGCTGCATACGCAATGGCTGCCTGGCCAATAATCTCCAAATTCTGATTTAAAACCTCCGCATCATAAGTGGATAAAGTATCCGCAGAGTTCTGAATGGATGCAATCTGATCAATGTTCAAATCTATGAGCTCCGTGGCCTTGTCAATAGGAGCCGTTGAAATATTCCCTGCGTACTGCCAGCCCGCAGCAAAGTTGTCTTTTGGAGTTACTTTCCCTGAATTTAATACGCTTCTGGGAGCAACACAACTTTGAAGTACCAGAACCAAAGCCAATAACGAGAGTATATAACGCATAGAGTTGTTTTTGTCTAAGTTAAGATAAAATCTGCAGCGACAAATTAGGAATACATCTTTTCTCTCAACTCTTTGACTTCCACACTTTCGATGTATTCATCATAGCTCATGCGCTTATCAATAACTCCTTTGGGTGTAATTTCGATAATTCGATTGGCCACGGTTTCCGTGAATGTATGGTCATGTGAACTGAACAATGCGACATGCTTCCAATCTTTCATGGCGTTGTTGAATGCAGTGATAGATTCCAAATCCAAGTGATTGGTAGGCTCATCCAACATCAAGCAGTTGGCGTTTTGCAACATCATTCTAGATATCATACAACGTACCTTCTCTCCTCCACTAAGGACAGTACACTTTTTCATTACCTCCTCGCCACTGAACAACATTTTACCCAAGAAACCACGAACATAAGTCTCGTCTTTGTCCTTGGAATATTGACGCAACCAATCAATCAAATTGTCATCGCTTTTGAAATACTCCGCATTGTTGTTGGGTAAATAAGCGGTGGTAATCGTAGATCCCCAGCTCACTTCGCCAGTATCCGGTTTCAAGTTGTCATTGATGATCTCAAAAAAAGCTGTGATCGCCAAATGGTCTCTGGAGAGAATGGCTACTTTGTCTTCTTTGACCAAAGTAAACTCAACATCCTTGAAGAACCAATGACCCGCTTCTGATTTTTTGGAGAGATTCTCAACGCGCAAAATTTGATCGCCGCAATCTCTATCGGGACGGAAAATAATTCCAGGATATTTTCTTGTTGACGGTTGAATTTGATCAATGACCAATTTATCCAACAACTTCTTGCGGCTCGTTGCCTGTTTCGATTTGGAGGCATTAGCAGAGAATCGTTCAACGAACTCTTGCAACTCTTTTCGTTTGTCCTCCATTTTCTTGTTTTGATCCGCTCTTTGACGCAAGGCCAATTGACTGGACTCATACCAGAAAGTATAGTTACCCGTATAGAGTTGAATCTTACTGAAATCGATATCTACGATGTGCGTACAAACGGAATCCAAGAAGTGACGATCATGGGAAACCACGATCACTGTATTTTGAAAATCTGCCAAAAAGTTTTCTAACCACGCGATGGTATTCACGTCCAGGTCGTTGGTCGGCTCATCGAGTAAGAGAATATCGGGATTCCCGAAAAGCGCTTGTGCCAAAAGCACACGAACTTTCTCTTTACCATTCAACTCCTTTACCAACTTGGTATGCAAACTCTCATGAATGCCCAATCCACTCAACATATTGGCGGCATCGCTCTCTGCATTCCAGCCATCCATTTCCGCAAAGGCTACTTCCATTTCTGCTGCCTTCAATCCATCTTCCTCTGTAAAATCCAATTTGGCATAAATAGCATCCTTGGCTTGCATGATTTCCCAAAGCTTGGAATTACCCATTAAAACAGTTTGCAAAACTGGAATTTCATCATAAACGAAATGATTCTGTTTCAACACACTCATTCGCTGTCCAGGAGCCATCGAAACTCCACCTGTTGTAGTTTCTTGCTCTCCTGCCAATATTTTTAGGAAGGTTGATTTACCTGCACCATTGGCTCCGATAACACCGTAGCAATGTCCAGGTGTGAATTTTAAATTCACTTCATCAAAAAGAATGCGTTTTCCAAAACGCAACGAAAGGTTGTTTACTGTTAGCACAGGTCTATTTTTTTAGCGGCGCAAAGATAGCGTCAATCATTCTTCATTTAAATACAACTCCAACAATCCCGGAGGCAAAATCAAATGCAATTCTCTCTTATCTACATCAATTTCTTGAATGAATTGAGGTTGCATCGGGACATATATCATTCTTCCCTCTCTTTCTATTTCAAACATGGGATTCAATCCTGACTCTTGCACATCGGTCAATACACCCAAGGGATGATAGTCCTCAGTATGCACATGGAAACCGATCCACTCTTTGATCTCATCTCGCTCTTGATCCAAATCACTCACTTCCTCTGGTTCAATGTAAATCTCCGCTTTTACCCAAGGCAAGGCTTCTTCCTCCGAATTGATACCCTCCAATTTCAACTTCAATGTTGTATTGGTTTTGGCGCCAATCGATTCGATGATAAAGGGAGTAACTTTTCCTTTGTGATAAAGAAAAAGATGATCCAAATCTGTGTAATCCAATGGAGAATCGGTATCCAACCAAGCGGTCAATTCTCCTTTGTATCCGTGAAGTTTGGTGATTTTTCCGAGAAAATATAAATCTTGAATGTCCATTTTGAATTTGAAAAAAAAAGCCTCGTCCCTAGAGACGAGGCTTACAATCAACTTTTTGAAATTTATTCTCCAGCGTTTTCAGCAGGAGCTTCAGCTGCTGGAGCTTCTTCTACTGCAGGAGTTTCCTCAGCAGCAGGTGCTTCCTCTGCAACTTCAGCTACTACAGCTTCAGCAGCAGCAGCGGCTTCAGTAATGGCTTTCAAACGAGCTTCGTTAATCGCACGCTCGTGCTTCAAAGCTTCAGCTTTCGCTGATTGCTTAGCAGTCATCAAGCCATCGCGCTTAGATTGAATCTTGTTTTCTTTTTCTGTGTTCCAAGCTGCCCATTTGGCATCAGCTTGCTCTTGGGTCATTACACCTTTAATTACACCTTTTTGCAAGTGCAAACGGTACAATACACCACGGTAGCTAAGGATAGCACGTGCAGTGTCTGTAGGTTGAGCACCATTTTGCAACCATGACAAAGCTTTGGTGTTATCCAAATCGATAGTCGCTGGGTTGGTGTTTGGATTGTAGCTTCCGATACGCTCGATGTACTTACCATCACGTGGTGAACGAGAGTCTGCGGCTACGATGTGGAAGAAAGGTTTTCCTTTCTTACCGTGTCTTTGAAGACGAATTTTTACTGACATAATTTTTGTTTTTTGGGTACGAAACCCGGTTAACAATTTGTTCTACGGGTGCAAATATAATGAAGAACAATGTTCCTTACCGACTTTTTTTAACCGTTAAAGGAAAGCAATGTCATCCAGGCCTCTTCTACTTGACCTTTGTCCAAGTATTCCGCTGCATGGCGATGCAAAGCCATTTCTAACTCAACGGGATTGTCTTCATGGGTCATGAACAAATCAGACAACTCGGTTAACTTAAACTCGTTGACCGATGTTTCATCTGGCATCTTTTCAGTGTTGCCCAATTGACCCAGGTGATTACCGGTAAGAACCTTAGACAATCGAATATCCGCAGGCAATTGATCCACACCCATTCCCATTCGCTCCAATGGCTTTGCCACGACAAACAAACTATCCTTGGCTCTGCAATACCAATCACCGCCCAATCGAGCCACTTGATCAATCTTCACAGGATCGATGCGCCCCATATCGTCCAACACAGCTTCATTGATATGAATGCGAACAATTTCGCTGATCACCAAATTCCCGGCTCCACCACCGTCACCCAATTCAATCACGTCTTTGACTATACATTCCAATTGTATCGGAGATTCAGATACGCGCTTGGCAGATACCACTTCACTGGCTATGGGAGTTAATCCGCTTTTGACAAACTCATTGACACCCTTGGGATATTCAGTTGACGAAAGACTCATTTGCTGAACGATATCGTAATTGACAATATTGATCACACATTCCGGCTTTGCCTTTACATTATCATAGGTATGCTTCACCGTATTGTCCCTCACCCTTCTCGCTGGCGAAAAAATAGCAATGGGTGGATTGGCACTGAAGACATTGAAAAAACTAAATGGCGATAGGTTGTCTTCACCATTCTCATCAACCGTGCTCACCAAGGCAATGGGTCTTGGAGCAATGGCGCCAGACAAATAGGCATGCAATTGCCCCAGTTTTATTTCTTTTGGATCTATACTCAACATGGCTTTAAGCTTTTAAATCTTTGGCTGCATCCAATACTTTCTTTTTCAATTCTTCTTTGAAGGAAACGATTCTATTCAGCAATGCTTCATCTGATGCGCCAATAATTTGGGCCGCTAAAATCCCTGCGTTGCGACCTCCATTCAATGCAACTGTCGCGACAGGAACACCGGCTGGCATTTGCAGAATGGACAATACGCTGTCCCAACCATCAATGGAGTTGGATGATTTGATGGGAACACCAATAACAGGCAAAGGTGTAATGGAAGCTGTCATTCCAGGAAGATGCGCTGCACCTCCAGCTCCAGCTATAATCACTTTGATACCTCTTGAATGTGCGGCTTTCGCGTAATCAAACATCCGCTCAGGTGTTCTGTGCGCAGACACAACCTCAGCTTCATAAGCTACTCCCAACATCTTCAATACCTCTGCAGCTTCTTGCATGACGGGCCAGTCACTTTTGCTTCCCATTATTATTCCAACCATGGTGTAAAAATTTTGGACAAAGATAGCCCCAAACCATTTTAACTTGTGCCCATATTTCTATTTCAAAAATGAGAACATTAGAACATTATATCCTCGGCCAATGGCAAGCTGGTCAAGGTGAAAAACAAATATTATCAGATGCCTCAAATGGACAAGAACTGTTTGAAATCAGCAAAGAAGACGTTGACTTTGCGGCAGTTTTCCACTACGGCAGAACTGTGGGAGGACCTGCCTTGCGCAAAATGACATTCCATGAACGCGGCCGCATGCTCAAAGCTTTGGCCATGTATCTCAATGAGCGTAAAGCTGCTTACTACGAATGGTCATACAAAACAGGAGCTACCAAAATCGATTCTTGGATTGATATTGATGGAGGAATCGGCAACTTATTCGCTTATGCTTCACTGCGCCGTCAGTTTCCAAATGAGCGATTTTACACCGATGGTGAAATGGCCAAGTTGTCTAAAAACGGAACGTTTGGCGGTCATCACATCATGGTACCCAAGCAAGGTGTTGCCTTTCATATCAACGCTTTCAACTTTCCCATTTGGGGAATGTTAGAGAAAATTGCGGTTAATCTTTTGGCTGGTGTACCCGCAGTGGTGAAGCCCGCTAGTATCTCAGGTTACCTCACAGAACTCGTTGTTAAGGACGTCATTGCCTCTCAAATTTTACCCGAAGGTGCTTTGCAATTGATCATGGGAAGTGCCTATTCTGCCATTGAACATGTAACCATGCAAGACGTGGTTACTTTCACAGGATCTGCATCGACCGGAAAAAAACTGAAGGCTCATCCTAGAATTGTTCAAGAATCTGTTCCTTTCAATTTAGAAGCAGATTCGTTGAATGCCGCTGTGCTTGGACTACAAGCAGCTCCAGGCACTCCCGAATTTGATCTCTTCATCAAGGAAGTCAGAAAAGAAATGACTGTCAAATGCGGACAAAAGTGTACCGCTGTTCGCCGCATTGTTGTTCCTGAAAATTATGTAGGAGATGTACAAGCGGCATTGGCCAAAGCACTTTCGCAAACAGCCATTGGCGCTCCATTGAACGAAAAAGTAAGAATGGGTGCTTTGGCTTCCCTTTCACAAAAGGCCGACGTACTGGAGAAGATTGGCATCTTGAAATCTCAGTCAGAAATGGTGTTTCAGGGAGACCTATCTCATCTGATTGATGCACAAGAAGAGCAAGGTGCGTTCATTGCCCCCACCCTTTTCTTGAACAACAAACCATTTGAGAATCTGAGTTCGCATGAAGTTGAAGCCTTTGGTCCTGTTGCAACGATATTGCCTTACAAAACAACTGAAGAAGCCGTAGCCATTACCAAATTGGGTAAAGGATCACTCGTTTCAAGCATCACCACTTTTGATGACGAAGAGGCCAAGGAATACGCCGTTGAAGCAGCGGCATATCACGGACGGATATTGGTTTTGAATAGAGAGTCTGCGGTGGAAAGCACTGGTCATGGTTCACCCATGCCCATGTTGGTGCATGGTGGACCGGGTCGCGCAGGAGGTGGTGAAGAAATGGGAGGAAAAAGAGGTGTCATGCATTATTTGCAGCGCACTGCCATTCAAGGAACGCCCACTACCCTCACCAAAATCACAGGAGTTTACCAATACGGCGGCGCACAGCGCGAAGCCGTTCCACACTTGTTCCGTCAACACTTTGAAGACTTGGTTGTTGGGGACACCGTTTTCACACACAAGCATACCGTTTCAGATGCAGACATTGTGAATTTTGCCAATGTCAGTGGAGATAACTTTTATGCGCACATGGATGCGACGAGCTTGGAGGGGACCATCTTTGAACGAAGAGTGGCACATGGATATTTCGTGCTTTCCAAAGCTGCTGGTCTATTTGTTGACCCCAAGAAAGGGCCTGTACTTTTGAATTACGGATTGGAAGATTGCAGATTCACCAAACCTGTATATCCTGGAATGACCATTGGCGTGAAGTTTACAGTCAAAGAAAAAATCGACCAAGAAAAGCGCAACGATGAGGATATTCCAAAAGGCATCGTTAAGTTTTTGGTTGATGTTTATGATGAGACAGGCGAAACAGTAGCGTTGGCTACCATTCTAACCATGGTCAAAAAGCGAGAAGAATGAAAGGAGCTTGGATCCTAATTTTTTCTTTCTTTTCACATTGTATTTGGGCTCAATTCCCATCCACTTTTTTGTCCCCCGCGGACATGAAAGCAGATTTGGACACTTTGCTGCAAACCATTGATGCTTCGCACCCGGACCCAACTGCATATTGCGGCGATTTCGCATGGAAAAACGCCAAAGCACAGGCGTACGCGCAAGTTGACCAACCCATGAGCACTGCCGCTTTTGGATGGGTAATCTCTGAATTATTGGGCACGCTTCAAGACAGCCATACCCAGCTAAACTATATTTCATTTTGGCGAAATCACCTGGACCAAGGCGGGCGTGTGTTACCCATTCGCAAAAGGAATTACTGGGTAGTCAAAGCCCCCAAAGCAGGACTTGAGCCTGGAGACGAATTGATTGCCATTGAAAATTTCACCATCGACCAAATCGACCAAATCAGTCGAGTCTTTGCCATGACAGAAGGACATAGTGCGGTTTCTGAAGACCGAATGGTGGACGCGCTGTTTTCACTTATCCTGGCACCTTTTGTCGTTCAAAACAAAGATTCGATTCAAATAACTTTTCTTGACCGCACGGGTCAACTAAAAAAGAAGAAAGTGGCCACCATGACCAAGCAGCAATGGGATCAACATTTGAAAGAGTTGAACAAGCAAAAAGAGGAAGCTGAGTTTAACATCGAAGGTGGAGTCTGTTATTTGACAATCCCCTCCTTTGCGCCGGAGCGCTTTGGTCATCAGCATCGAACAATCAAAAAAGCATTCAAGAAAATTCATCAACAAGAAATTGATTCACTCGTCATCGATCTTCGAAACAATTCAGGAGGTCTCAGCACCGAAGTGGAATATTTGTACTCTTTCTTAGATCCCAATGGAGCCAATACTCCGCACAACATCATTTCCAAATCCAGCAAATTGGCCAGAACGCGCTACCCCATTCTCAATCACCGTTGGATTCAAAAAGTAATTTTGTCACTATTTAAAAAGCAAGAGAACATATACAACTACGTTTATCTCAGATCCCAACCTCTGGGTCAGCAGGACACAGTATATTTTCATCAAAATTTCAAACAGCCCAAACACATTTTTCAAAGCAAGGTTTTGCTTTGGGTTAATGGGTTGTCGGCTTCCGCTACAGTGGATTTCACGCATACCATCAAAGAAAAAAAACGCGGTGAGATCTGGGGTGAGCCTGTCATGGGCGGAATGAAAGGCACATTTGGAAATACCACCGGCACATTGCTTCCGAACTCCAAATTGCAGGTTCAGATTTCCACCATTCGTTACAACTACGACGCAAGTTGGGTCTATGATCCAGTTTCCATCGAACCCGACATTGCCGTTGAAATAACCCATGATCACATCCGATTGGAACAAGATGCGTTTAAAGAATTATTAAAAAAAAGAAGTAACTTGCGCACGCCATGAGAAGTTTGATTAGCCTTTTAATTTTTATCGTGCCTATTTTGGGATTTTCCCAAAAGGCCACCATTAGCGCTCCTTTGTTTCCCGAAGGTTTGCTCATGATTGATGTAACCCCTGAAAAAGCGGATGAGATTTTAACCAGTTGGGACATCGACACACTCATTGTGAAGAATTTGAAATGGGATCAAAAGGTCATAGACTCGGTAGAAACTTTATTGGGTAGAACCTCCAATAGCCAGGTTATAACAAGTACCCACAAGAAATTAATCGAATTCTACAACTTTCATAAAAAGTCAGACAAGGTGGCGACATCTCGCGCTGTTATTCAGGAAATCCAAAACAGAGAGATTGCCGAGAAACAAAATCAATTGGCCGCTACCAACGATTCGTTGGCCCATAAGATTATGGAGCTACAATCCAAAGATGCTTTCAATCAAGAATTAATCGGACAAACCAAAGGAGAACAAGAACTGTGGTTCTTTGTAACCTGGGTAATGGTGGGGCTTTTCTTGATTATGGTTGTTCTGTATTTCTTGAAAGGTGGCAAAAAAGAAAAGGAAATTGTATACCGCGAGAAGAAAGTAATTGTTCACGAACCCGCTCCAGTCGTACCCGTTGAACACACAGATACGGACGAGTTAAAGATGAAAGTATTGGAGCTCGAAAAACTTTACAAGAATAGTCTTCAAACCATCCAACATCAAGACGGCGAGAAGATTGAACGCAATTTACAGGTGGCTGAAGTGATTCAATTTTTAAGAGAAGCACAAGGCGACTTGAAGAAAATACAAGAGAACAAAACCATGACCGCCGAGGACTTTATGCGTTTAAGCAACGCTGTCCAACGTAGTATTTCAAAACTAAGTTGATATGAAAGGTATTCAAATGGTTGACTTGAAAAGTCAATACCACAAGATAAAAGAAGAGGTAGATCGCGCTATCATCGATGTCATCGAGCAAACAGCATTTATCCAAGGTCCGCAAGTCAAACAATTTTCAGAGGCTTTACAAAATCACTTGGGTGTTAAACACGTGATTCCTTGTGCCAATGGGACGGATGCTTTACAAATTGCCATGATGGCATTGGACCTTAAGCCTGGTGATGAAGTAATTACTACAAGCTACACATACGTTGCAACTTGTGAGGTAATAGCATTGTTGCAGTTAACTCCGGTATTTATCGAAGTAAAAGCAGATACTTTTACAATGGATCCTGCATGTCTAGAAGCTGCGATTACTTCCAAGACCAAAGCCATTGTGCCCGTTCATTTGTATGGACAATGCGCAGACATGGAAGAGATTTTGGATATTGCCAAAAAACACAACTTGTATGTCATTGAAGATACTGCCCAAGCGATAGGCGCAGAATATACTTTTTCTGATGGCCGCAAGGAGCAAGCCGGTTGCATGGGGCATATTGGAACCACCAGCTTCTTCCCTTCCAAGAATTTGGGATGTTATGGAGATGGTGGAGCCATCTTTACCAATGATGATGAATTGGCTGAAAAATTAAGAATGGTAGCCAACCACGGTCAGAAAGTGAAATACCACCACGACATTGTAGGTGTAAACTCAAGATTGGATACCATTCAGGCGGCGATATTGCTCTGCAAACTTCCTCATCTCAACGCATACAGCGACGCGAGAAGATCGGTTGCAGCGGGATACGACAAAGCTTTTGCAAATCATCCCAACTTGCAGATTCCAGCAAGGAATCCGAAGAGCACACATGTATTTCATCAGTATACCTTGACTTGTATAAATGCTGATCGCGATGCATTGCAAAAACATTTGCAAGAAAAAGGTGTGCCCACGATGATCTACTACCCCCTACCCGTTCACAAACAAAAGGGATATCAAAATGCGCAATTTGAACCAGGGTCATTGGAACTTTCAGAACATTTGTGCAAACACGTTATTTCTCTTCCCATTCATACAGAAATGACCGATGACGTGATGAATTACATCATCGAATCCGTACGCTCATTTTTTTAAAAACAAGTTTTCAACTAGGTTGGTGTACAAATGACACTTTAGTATATTTGTCATCTAACCTATTTGAATTCTATGAAGAAATTATCCTTCATTGCTTTCGTGGCAATGCTTGTGAGTTGGAATGCCTCTGCGCAGATCCTAACTACTGATCCAGCATTCCCTACACAAACGGATCAAATTACGATTTATTACAACACCACCTCTGGTAACGGTGATTTAACTGGGTACACACCCATTTATGCACACACAGGTTGTATTACAAGCAATTCCAATGGTCCCAATGACTGGCAACATGTAGTGGGCAACTGGGGAGTTGCAGATCCAACAGTTGTGATGACTCCTCTTGGCAACAACCTGCACAAAATCGTTATCACTCCACAAGCGTTTTATACACCCAATGTAGGTGAATCCATTTATCAATTGAAGTTTGTATTTCGCAACCAAACAGGATCTGTTGTTGGAAGAAACGCAGATGGTTCCGATATTTACTTGGACCTTTATGAACCAGGATTCAATGCTGCACTTCAAGCCCCTGTAGCCATTAGTTCAATTGTCGCGGCTGGCAGCAACAATAACGTAACAGGGGTTACTTCACAAGCCGCTGATTTGAGCATATCCGTAAACGGAAACGTTGTTGCGAGTAATACATCCGCCACTAGCATCAATTATGTATTCAATCAGACTACACCTGGTGAATATGAAGTGATTTTCAACGCAGCTACTGCAACAGAAAGTTCTGCAGATACATGTTACTTCCTCATTTTACCTGCAGTTAATATCGCTGCAGCACCTGCAGGAATTGTAGATGGTATCAATTACATCAACAACAACACAGTCATTCTACAACTATTTGCACCTGCCAAAGACTATGTTTTTGTTGTTGGTGATTTCAACGATTGGAATTTGGACTTGAACTATTTCATGAACAAAACGCCCGACAATCAGCGTTATTGGTTGGAGATATCTGGACTTGAACCCAATGTTGAGTATGGCTTTCAGTACCATATCAATGCAGAAGGATTGCGTGTAGCGGATGTTTATGCGGATAAAATTTTGGATCAATGGAACGATCCCTGGATTCCTGCAAGTATTTATCCCAATATCAAACCCTATCCTTACGGATTGACGTCTGAACCTGTTTCCGTTTTGGAAATCAACCAGCCTACTTTCAATTGGACAGATCAAGCATATATTCGTCCAGACGCAAGTAAATTGGTATTGTACGAATTGCTTGTTCGTGATTTTGCCGATGAGAAGAGCTATAACACGTTGATTGACACATTGGACTATCTGCAAAATTTAGGAATTACTGCCATTGAGTTGATGCCCATCAATGAGTTTGAAGGCAACAATAGCTGGGGGTACAATCCATCATTCTATTTTGCTCCAGACAAAGCATACGGAACTGAAGAGGCATTAAAAACTTTCATCAATGAGGCTCACAACCGCGGAATTGCCGTAGTAGCGGACATTGCGTTAAACCACAGCTTTGGACAAAGCCCAATGGTTCGGATGTATTTCGATCCCAATGCAGGAGACTGGGGACAACCCTCTGCCAACAATCCTTGGTTCAACCCAACTCCCAAACACGATTTCAATGTGGGTTACGACTTCAATCATGAAAGCGTACATACCCGAAATTTCTGTAAACGTGTCTTAGGGTATTGGTTAACCGATTACCATTTGGACGGATACCGATTTGATTTGTCCAAGGGATTCACTCAAAACTATACTTTGGGCAATATCGCAGCATGGAATGCATACGACCAAAGTCGCGTGAATATTCTAACGGATTACTACAACCACATTCAGACCACAGAACCAGGAGCTTATGTTATACTTGAGCATTTGGGCGATAATCCTGAAGAAACAGCTTTGAGCAATATTGGATTTATGCTTTGGGGCAAAATGACCACCCAATACGAAGAGGCTTCGATGGGTTACAGTGGTGATATCAACTGGGGATCCTATCAAACGCGCGGTTGGTCTGCACCTCGCTTGGTGAGTTACGCAGAATCACATGACGAGGAACGCGTCATGTACAAAAATATCAACTTTGGAAACAGCAACGGAAGCTATGACGTCCAAGATTTGAATACTGGATTGAAAAGAATGGAAATGGTACATGCCCTTCTGTTGCCGATACCTGGTCCAAAAATGATTTGGCAGTTTGGCGAATTGGGATATGACTACAGCATCAATTATTGTGAAGATGGAACCATCAACACCAATTGTAGAACAAACCCAAAACCCGTTCGTTGGGATTACTACTCAAATCCCAATCGATTGCATTTGTACAAAGTGACTGCTGCCATTAATAACTTGAAAAAAAACTACCAAACCTTCAGCACAACCAACTACACTTTGGATGGAGCTGGAAAAGGGAAACGTTTGATTTTGGATGGCAACACGATGGATGCTGTCATCGTTGGAAATTTTGATGTCATTGGCATCAATATGATTCCTGGATTTACGCATACAGGAACTTGGTATGATTACTTTACTGGTTCTGCAGTTGAAGTGAGTAGCACATCTACTCCATTTGGCTTCATGGCCGGAGAGTACCACATTTACACCGACCAACCATTACCTGTTCCAGACCTCATCACTTGCGCCACCTATGGTCAACCATGTGACGACGGAAATCCAGCAACCATCGACGATGTCTACAACGAAGTTTGTGAATGTGCAGGAACTGTCGGAATCACTGAGTTGGGAAATCAACCTTATCAAATATACCCCAACCCCACTTCTGAAAATTGGCACATCCAATGGGAAACACCGAACACCGAAATACAATTTGAGGTTCGCAATGCCCAAGGTCAATTGATCTGGAAAAGTCAAAACCAAGAAACCATGATTCCCAGTGCGGAATGGGCTCCTGGATTGTATATTCTTTCTGTAGTTCAAAACGGAGAACAACGTTTTGTTACACCCCTCATGAAAAACTAACTCAAACCAAAACCTATAACATGTTTAAACTTAAAAATTGTCTCTTCCTGATTGCGACAATGCTCACAGCACAAATGTGGTCGCAGAGCATTTCAGGGACGGTACGGGACGAAAAAAACTCGCCACTTCCTGGGGTGATTGTCTCAGTTAATGCGTTGGGCAAAGGAATTCCAGCCGACGTAAACGGAAAGTACAAATTGGAATTGCCTGTGGGAACCCACAAGGTAACTTTCAATTATGTAGGTTACAAAGCATACGAAACATCAGTGACATTGATCGCAGGTCAAAACCTTCCTTTGGATGTGAAGATGATCAGCGATGAAACCACATTGGGTAACCTTGAAATTGTGGGTTATGGAGTGGAAAGAAACAAGCCCAGTACTGGAGCCGTTTCAAAAATCAATGGTAAAGATGTAACAGCGGTAAGAACGCCATCTTTTGAAGCTGCGCTTCAAGGTCAAGCGGCGGGACTTCAAATCTCACAAGGTTCTGGTATGGCTGGAGCGGGCTCTATTGTTCGTGTCCGAGGCGTTAGTTCCATCTCCGCTGGCGGCGATCCTTTGTACATCGTGGATGGTATTCCAATCACCAATGATTACTTCTTGAGAGGCAATAGCGGTGCGATGAACAACAATCCGTTGGCAACCATCAACCCACAAGACATTGAAAGCGTTGAAGTAAGAAAAGATGCAGCCGCAGCAGGAGAATACGGTTCTCGTGCAGCCAACGGTGTAATTATCATCACCACTAAAAAAGCACGTCAGAAAGGTTGGAAGTTTGACTTTAATGTCAATACGGGCGCTGCTACCCCGGCCTCATTACCAAACATGTTAAACACTGAACAATACTTGCGTATTCGTCAAGAAGCATGGGAAAATGATGGAGGAACAGGATATGTTTGGTTACCCAATTTGACCAGTGCTACTGACGATGCGGCAACACGTGAAGCGGCATATCGAAATGCAATGGGCACTAACACTGACTGGGTAAAAGAAACAGTAGGTTTGGGAACCAAATACGGAGCGCAATTCGGTGCTCGTTACGGCGGGGAGAAACACAAAGTATATTTCTCACTGGGATACGACAACAACGAGTCATTTATGATTGGTAACGCATACAAGCGATTGAGCGTTCGTGTGAACCCAGAATTCAACATCAATAAAAATTTGCGTGTCGACTTGTCATTGTCTGGTACAAGAGGAACCAACAATCGTGTAGACGCCGCTTGGTCAGGAGGTTTGGGAGACGCGATGTCCAATGCACTTCCATACTACCCTGTATATCATCAAGACACCACTTTTGATGCTAGCGGAAACGTGTTAAACAAACCTGGCGATTATTTCTATTGGAGAGATGAGTGGGGAGGAACTAAAAATCCAGTGGCCATTCGCAACCAACGCCGTTGGGCCAATGTCGAAAGTCGTGTGATCAATACAGCTCGTGTTATCTACACACCAATCAAAAACATGTACTTGATTGCTACCGGTGGTATGGACTACATGCACATTGGTGAAAATCGCTTGAACCCAGCTGCATTGGATCAAACCAACGCTTTGGGTTCATACAGCAGTGACCAACGCATCGTGCGCAATTACAGTTACAACGTAACGGGTGAGTACAGCAAAGAGTTGATGGAACATTTGAAAGCCAATATCCTGATTGGACACGAATTGCAAACCAGCTACTCTACCGGTTATGGCGACTACATTGGAAACCTTGGCCAAGATATCCAAGAGTTGAGCGATGTAAATGCCAATGCAACCAACCGTGTTAGAAATGCCTACAACAATGAGCAATACACCTTCATCGGAGTATTTGCAAAAGGAAGCATGAACTACAAAGAGAAGTATTTCTTAGATGCCAGTTTCCGTCGTGATGGATCATCTCGATTTGGAGAAAACAACAAGTTTGGTAATTTCCCATCTGTTTCTGGTGCTTGGGTTGTTTCTGAAGAGCGCTTCTTAAAAGACAACAAAACCATCAACTTCCTGAAAGTACGTGCTAGCTGGGGATTAACGGGTAACTCTAACATTCCTGCCAATGCGCAATACTCATTGTATTCTGCAGCCAACAATGGTGTTTATTACAACCAAAACCCCATCATTTTCCCAACACAACGTGGTAATGCCAATTTGAAATGGGAAACCACATCCAATGCTTCTTTCGCTATCGAAACAGGTTTGTGGCAAGATCGCGTGAGCTTCACCATCGAAGGTTACCGCAAGTACAGCAAAGATGTTTTGATGAACGTAAGCCTTCCAGCATCTACAGGTTTCTCTAATTTCTGGGACAACGTAGCTGAGGTGAAGAACCAAGGTATCGAATTTTCGACTACCGTGAATTGGCTGAAGAACCGCAAGTTGGCATGGAAAACCAATGCTAACTTCTCATATAACTATAACGAATTGGTGAGCATCGGTGACTACACACCAGATGCTGTAAGCGGTGGTACCAACGACTCTCGTGTTATTGTTGGAAAACCAATTGGTTCTTTCTATTTGGTTGAGTTTTCTCACATTGATCCTAACAACGGAAAGCCTGTTTACATCGACCTTCAAGGCAAGGAAACGTATGACTATGACAACAGCATCCGCAAATTTGTTGGAAGTGGATTACCCAAAATGTATGGTGGTTTCACCAACTCGTGGTCTTACAAAAACTTCACCTTGTCTGCATTGTGCACATACAGCCTAGGAGCCAAGATTTTTGATTCATCAGCAAAGCGCCAGTTGGGTGTTGTTTCAAGCTGGAACATGAGAACAGAGATTTTGGATCGTTGGCAAGAGCCTGGTGATGAATCAACATACGGTAAGTTGACATTGGATGAAACCAACTATGGATTACCTGCTGGTTTCCCATGGTGGAATACATCCTTGTTCATTTACGATGCTGATTTCTTGCGCCTTCGCAACTTGTCGTTGGACTACCAATTCCAACAAGAGCAAATCAGTTTCTTGAAATTAACTTCTTTGAATGTCGGTTTCTTTGTGACCAATGTTTTCACCATTACCAATTTCCCTGGATTGGATCCAGAAATTGTTCGTGACTTTGAAAACGCACAAGACAGAAACTTAAGTCCAAACGTGACTTATTTGACACCCATGCAAGAGCGTAGTTACAACTTCCGTTTAACCGCTAATTTTTAATCGATACGACCATGAAAAAATATATCATTATTTCAATCGCTATACTCACACTGGGATTTGTCTCTTGTGACAAGATGTTGAACTACGCCCCAGACGGAGCAATATTGGCAGAAGATGCTTTGAAAACTCCTGATGATGCGCAGCGTTTGCTCAACTCATGCTATGATGTCATGGCCAATGTGTTTGACGGAAGCTACCAAAACTTAGCTGAATTGTTGGGAAACAACTTGGCCTTACCCAATGGTTTGGATTTCCAATCGGTGTACAACAAAGAAACCAACTTCTTTACACCAACAACCAATGGCGTTTATTCTGACTTTTATTACAGCATCTACCGATGTAATTCACTTTTGGAAAACTTTGATTTGATCGAAGGGTTGTCAGAAGCTGAGCGTACAAGAATGGAAGCCGAAGCCAGATTCATTCGTGCTTTTTGTCATTGGCATGTAGTTAAATTGTGGGCGCAACCTTATGGTTACACCGCCAACAATTCGCACTTGGGAATTGTTATTCGTGACAAAGCGAGCAATGCTCCACTTCCACGCAATAAAGTTTCTGAAGTATACGATTTTATCATCGGTGAATTGTCTTGGGCAGCCAATAATCTCCCAGCTGAAAATGGAAACTATGCCAACGCCAATGCCGCAAAGGCAGCCTTGGCCATGGTTTATTTCCAAACCAGAAATTACAACGCCGCTATTCAATATTGTGATGAGGTGATTGTTGCTTCTAACTTTGAAGACACCCTACTTGACCGCTTCCCTTCAGGGGCTGACGGATTGGTAGCGCTTCCAAATAGAGAAACCATCTTCGGTATCGTGAGCAACAACGCAGATGTTAGAACGGATGAGTTGATTGGCAATTACAACGCGTCTGGTGTACTTCCTCCCAACTTGACTTTGTGGAGCGATGCTTCTTTCTCATCCTCCAATGAATTGGAAAATCCATTTGTTCAATTCATCAGCGTTACAGGTACGGACCAACGTCTAGGCTGGTTGGGCAACAATGGCTCTAAGAAAACCCTTACCCGTTTCCAAGACAAAGTGGTTTTCAACGTTCCGTTGATTTATCAAACCGAATTGATGTTGATCCGCGCTGAAGCCATCGCTTATGCCCAAACAGGCCGTTTGAATGAAGCTATCGCCGATATCAACAAGGTACGCGCTCGTGCTTATTCGCAAGACAACAGCATTTCTTCTTCATCGTCTGCTGAAGAAGTTAAAGCAGCTGCTCGCAGAGAGTATAGATTGGAAACCATTGGCGAAGGAAAATGGTTGGATCAATTCAGAAGACTAGCAGTTGAAGGAGTTGTTTCTAATATCAGAACATCACCATGGGATTGTCCAGGTATGGCCTTGCAATTCCCGAACAACGAATTTACAGGAGCCAGCTTTGTCGGAAATCCAGAAGGTGGTTGTAACTAAAATCAATTAAAGAAAAATCATGAAAAAATATATTTTCGCATTAGCCGCCCTAACTTTTCTTTGGGTGGGATGTAAGCCTGAGATTCAAGGCGAACTTGGTGATATCACCAACAAAGAAATCGGCATGAGCGGAACTTGGGAATTGAAACATTTCTATATCCAAGATCCAAATAGCCCTATTCTAGAGACACGTGATTTCACGAGCTACTATGTGGTCGAAGGTACCCAGCCCATGCGTATCGAATTGGATGCTGCTTCTCATACCTATGACGTGACCATAGATGTAGGAAAGAATTTCCTCGGTGACTCTGGCACTTGGCATTTGGATGACGTGATGGCTCCTTCTTACCTTTATTTAGAGAATCCTTCAGACACCATTACTATCGCTCTTGGAAGCATGGTAAACGCAAATTCTGAAGAAATGAATTTGAACATCGAGAAAATATGTTCAAGTGGTTTCAAAAATGTGATTTACAAATTCAATTTTAATCGCGTACAATAATGAAAAAGTTAATAGCACTCGCGTTCATCATCATCGCAGGAATCAACGCATGGGGACAAGCCGCATTTGTATTGCCCTCTCCTACCAATGCCAATGACACGATGACCATTTACATCGATGTAAGCCAAACCACATATGGATTAAAAGGAATCTTAACCAATCACCCTGAATACAAAGATTCGGTTTACATGTGGACATGGGCTCCCGCTGGTCCTGCATGCGGAAATGGCGATTGGGGAAATTCAAACGCATGTATGCGCATGACGCATGTGAGCGGAATGATTTTCTCTATCAAAATGATTCCAACGCAATTTTATGCTTGCACTCCATTGCAATTGTATTCAAACGGAATCAACTGTTTGGCCAAATTGGACGACGGTAATGCATTTTCTTCGGACGGATTGGGTGAAGCCAAAACCGAAGATTTGCACATCGACATTCTTCCAGCTCTTTGCGCAGACAAATTCTGCTATTTTCCTGAAGCTGCAAAAAAGGACGATTTCTTGACCATCACTTATGATAACGGTGAAGAGACGAACACCAATTTGCAAAACTTGGGTCCAGACGATTGCTATTTGTACATGTCAGCCAAAGCGGGCATCAATCAATTTCCAATCTCAGCTCCTGCAGATGTAACATCCAACCCTTTATTGAAAATGCAGCCTGTTGATGGTGCATCTGGTAAATTCCAGATCACGATCATTCCAGAAGAATTCTTCAATACCAATGGCGCCAATATTCAGGAAGTTTGGTTCTATGTTGTATCTCCTTCTTACCTGCCTACTCCACCAACGGTTATGAAATATGTTCTTTTGAACTGTAATTAATATTTTTCTTGATAAAAAAAAGGCGGACTTCGGTCCGCCTTTTTTGTTTGGACAAGGGCTTTGGTTATATTTGGACAAACTAAAAATTCTATGTCAACTCAACAACAAAGTCATCCTAAAGGATTGTGGTATCTGTTTGGAACAGAAATGTGGGAGCGATTTGGTTATTACCTCATGCTCGGTATTTTTTCATTGTACATGATTGAAAACTGGAACAGCGGTGGTATGGGCTTTACACCTACTCAGAAATCGGATATCTATGGAACCTATTTGGGTTTGGTTTACTTGACTCCTTTCATCGGTGGTTTGTTGGCTGACCGTATTTTGGGTTACCGTCGTTCCATCATCATGGGTGGATTGATGATGTCTGCAGGATATTTCTGCTTGTCGATTCATTCCGAAATGTCTTTTTACATAGCCTTGTTCTTGATCATTTTGGGTAATGGATTCTTCAAACCCAACATTTCCACCCTTGTAGGTAACCTTTACAGTTCAGATGAATTGAAACACAAGAAAGATGCGGGTTACAACATCTTTTACATGGGTATCAATATCGGTGCTTTCATTTGCAACTTCGTTGCTGCCTACATGCGCATCAACTACGGTTGGGGCCATGCATTTGCCGCAGCGGGTGTCGGAATGTTGATAGGTGTTGTTGTTTTCATCTTAGGTACCAAGCACATCAAACATGTTGATATCGTTAAACCCGTTCAGCAGGGTGATATGACTACAGGTCGCATCTTGGCCATGACCGTTTTGCCGATGTTCATTTTTGGAATTTTGGGTTATATGATTCCTGGTAACTTCTTGGGATCTGACACCAACGATGCATTTATCATTGGATGTTTGCCTGTAATAGGATTCTTCATTTACTTGGCATTCAAGTCTGAAGCTTCGGAGGCCCGCGCCATCAAAGCATTGTTGGCTGTGTTTACATGTGTCATTTTATTCTTTGCCATCTTCCACCAAAATGGCGATGCATTAACCGTTTGGGCCGAAGACCACACCGATCGCAAAATGTCTGAAGGTGTTGCTGCGGTAGCGCAAGACATGAACATGGCGCAAGTTGTACTGAACAATGATGTTGTTTCTGCTCCACAAGAAAAATTCGATTCTACGATTACTGCCATGCGCAAGATTGAATCGGCAATGCCTGATGTATCAGCGGAAGAGCACAAGGCAAAAGTGGCCTATTCAGACCAAGTAACACAATTGGAGAAATCTCGCAAATACTTCGAAACACTTCCTGCATCTGAAGTTCCAGCAAAAGGAAGCGACATGAAATTGTACAGCACCGAGTTGTATCAAAGTATCAATCCATTTTGGGTGGTTATGCTTACGCCTGTTGTTGTAGGTTTCTTTGGATGGATGGCCAGCCGCAAGCGCGAGCCTTCTACCCCTACTAAAATTGCAATTGGTTTGATCATCACTGCTTTGTCTGCGTTGGTCATGGTGGGCGCTGTTGCTGCTACCAATGACCTTTCAGGAAAAGCAAGCTCTTGGTGGTTGATTGCGTCCTATGGTGTAATCACAGTTGGTGAATTGTGCTTGTCTCCAATGGGATTGAGCTTGGTTTCCAAATTGTCTCCTCCTCGTATCACCGCATTGATGATGGGTGGATTTTTCTTGGCCATCTCTGTGGGTAACAAGTTATCCGGAATGTTGTCCAGCCTTTGGGAAGAAATGGATGACAAGAGAAACTTCTTCTACTTGAACTTTGCATTGGTAATGGCCGCTGCGGTGGTATTGATCATGATGTTAAAGTGGTTGAACAGCGTTATGCGTGAGAAAAACATTTTATAATTGATGGAAACAACAATCGAACAGATTCAGAGTTTCAAAGGCAAATACCCCAAGCAATTGTGGTATTTGTTTTTTTCTGAGATGTGGGAGCGCTTCAGCTTCTACGGTATGCGCGGCATGCTGACCTACTTCATGATCAATGTTTTGGTCATGAACGAAGAGGCTGCCAACCTCCAATACGGTGCTACGCAGGCATTCGTATATGCATTCACTTTTATCGGTGGAATGTTTGCCGATAAAATTTTGGGCTTCAGAAAATCGCTATTTTGGGGTGGAATTCTGATGATCATCGGCAGTGTGATCTTGGCCATTGACCCCAAAAACTTCTTCTTCATCGGTATAGCCTTTAACATCATCGGTACAGGATTTTTCAAACCCAACATCTCTACCATGGTGGGCAGATTGTACAAGGATGGTGATGAAAGAAGAGACAGCGGTTTTTCATTGTTTTACAGTGGAATCAATATCGGAGCTCTGATTGGTGGATACGTGTGTATTGCCTTGGGAAAATCCTATTCTTGGAATATCGCTTTTGGATTGGCTGCGGTGGTAATGACCATCTCATTGTTGACCTTCTTGTTCACCCAAAAAAGTCTGGGGCCCATTGGCTTGTCGCCGCTTGAAAAAGACGAGAAAAGTGTTCGCCAGCGCAAGGAATGGATGGTCTTTATTGGATCTGTCATCTGCATTCCATTGATCAGTATCATGGTCAAACAAACCGAGTACACCGATTATTTCATGTACACCATCGGTCCATTGACTTTGATCTATTTCTTGGTTGAAACCTTAAAACTCAATAAATCGGAACAGAACAAAATGTGGGCTGCATTGGTCTTCATTTTATTCTCCATCATGTTCTGGGCCTTCTTTGAGCAAAGCGGTGGATCTCTTTCCATCTTTGCTGCCAATCACTTGGGTACAGAGTTGTTGGGCATGATTACCGTTGATCCCAATGGCGTGAACAACGCAGCCAATTCACTTTTTGTGATTGCCTTTGCGCCCATCCTTGGAATCATCTGGGTTGCGCTCAGCAAAAGAAAGTCAGAGACAAACACCATGGTGAAATTCTCACTCGGCTTCTTCTTCTTGGGTGCAGCATTCTTGACTTTGTATGCCACCATTTTTGTCGCAGATGAAAACGGAATGACATCGTTGGATGTTTTCACATTGGCCTATTTCATCATGACATTAGGTGAACTTTGCCTATCCCCCATTGGATTGTCCATCATGACCAAATTGGCTCCAACCCATTTGCAAGGCATGATGATGGGCATGTGGTTTTTGGCCAGCGCCTATGGGCAATATGTGGCAGGATTGTTGGGTGCTGGAATGAGCTTGCCCAACGAGCATGCAACCAAATTAGAAAAATTGACCTCATACACCCATGGATATTATCAACTCGCCATTATCGCTGTTGTTTGCGGTGTGTTGTTGTTGATCTTTTCCAAACAGGTAAAAAAATTGATGCAAGATGTTAAGTAAAAAAATTGGATTCATCGCACTATTGATTCTCTCCCAAATTTCTTGGGGACAAGAGAACAAAATTCACTGGTTAAAAGTGAATGAATTGGAAGAAGCCGTGAAAGCTTCTCCCAAAAAAGTCATGATCGATGTCTACACCCAATGGTGTGGGCCTTGCAAAATGATGGCCAATCAAACCTTTACCCACCCAGATGTGGTTAGGTACATGAACGAAAATTACCATTGTGTAAAATTCGATGCTGAATCCGGCGATCCCGTTACATTCAAAGGAAAGGAATACACCAATCCCGACTTCAAACCTGGAGCTGGAGGCAGAAACAGTGTGCACCAATTGACCTTCGATTTGGGCGTTAATGCTTATCCTACACTTATTTTCTTTGATGAAAATTTGAATGCCATTACACCCATCACTGGCTTTCAAAGCGTTGAAAATTTTGAACTGTATGCCAAATTGTTCGCAACCAATGCATACCGCGAAATCAATTCAAAAGAATCTTGGGAACAATACCAAAGAAACTTTGTGAGAACCTGGGGAGGAAGCGCACCCGCGCCAGCACCTGCTCCAGAAAAGAAAGTTGGGCCATCTCCCATCGTTATAGAAATCCCTTTGGACACTTTAGATGATCCGTATCCTGTTATGCAAGAACCTACGCAGCCCGTTTATCCAACCGAGGAAATAGATCAAACGCCAAAGGAAGATCGCGTTCTTGAGATGGTTGAGGTAATGCCGGTATTCAGCCAAGGAGACATCAATCAGTACATTGCTAAAAATGTCAAATATCCCATGGATGCAATGGAAAATGGCATTGAAGGAAAAGTCTATTTGAGCTTTGTCGTAGACAAAACTGGAAAAGTGAAGGATGTAAAAATTCTTCGCGGAATTCCTGGAGGTGGAAGTCTTGAAAAAGAAGCTTTGAGAGTTATCAAAGGACTGCCCAACTTCACACCAGGCAAGCAAAATGGTCAGCCTGTAAACGTAAAATTGACCATTCCCATAAAATTTCAATTGAAGTAATCAACTTTTTTTGGAAATCAAAAGTTATTGCATATATTTGCACCCCTTAAAAAGGTATAAAACAGACCGTCATGAATCGCATTAAAGAATTAGAAAAGCAATTAACTCCAGTACGTGAATTCCCAGCATTTCAAGCAGGAGATACTATATCTGTAACTTACAAGATTAAAGAAGGTAACAAGGAGCGTCCTCAAACCTTTACTGGTGTTGTGATTCAACGTCGTGGTTGTGGTACTACTGAAACTTTCACTATCCGTAAAATGAGCGGTGGTGTTGGTGTTGAGCGTATCTTCCCTTTCGCTAACCCTTCAATTGAAACAATCGAAGTGAACAAGCGTGGTAAAGTACGTCGTGCTCGTATCTTCTACTTGCGTAAATTAACTGGTAAAGCTAGCCGTATCCAAGAGCGCAAAGCTCCTGCGAAAGCTTAAGCTTTAATCAAAACATATTGAAAGCCCCTTTTGGGGCTTTTTTTTTTCGCAGATTTCAATTACAGCTTACATTTAAATCATGATAACAATTCAAACCCTTGTCAACGCTAGTCTTGAAAATGCATGGAACGCATTTACCCTACCCAATGCCATTACCCAATGGAACTTTGCCGGAGAGGATTGGCATTGCCCCATTGCCCAAAACGATTTAAAGATTGGCGGTTCATTCTTGTACCGCATGGAAGCCAAAGATGGCAGCTTCGGTTTTGATTTTGAAGGAACCTATTCAGAGGTTGTTCTTCACTCCTCTATCGCCTATGCCCTGCCCGATGGTAGACAAGTAAAAGTACTATTTGAAAAAACCGACAATGGTGTTTTGGTGACCGAGTCTTTCGACCCAGAAAATGAAAACCCATTGGACATGCAGCAAATGGGATGGCAAATGATTTTAGATCGATACAAATCCGTCGCTGAATGTTGGAAGTAATTGCCACGCAGCTCAGTCATGTCAAGGCGGTGCAAGCATCCGGAGCGGGTCGCATTGAGCTATGCAGTGCCATGGGATCTGATGGATTAACGCCCAGTGC
>JACCDP010126449.1_pt1 | contig 38718 bp, 56 predicted proteins | sample 7445841 | NCBI WGS metagenome assembly JACCDP01 (sample SAMN15323441, study PRJNA562643) | freshwater metagenome | isolation source: river surface water | place: USA:Blue River Watershed | collected 2017-08-17 | reverse complement strand
TTGCCAATCTTGTTGAGAGTTTCATTTATTTTCCTTTCGTTTTAAACTTCCAAAGGCCCTTCTTTTCGCCTTCTTTAATCATATCTGTTACTGCAGCTTCAATAGCAATTCTTACTGCATATGTTGTTGGTTCGTTAATTGAAACACCTGATTCAAACTCTACTGATCGAGTACCTAGATCGACAAACTTGAAGACGTTTGCACCTGCACCAGTACTCAATACAGTCTTAGACGAACCTGTTGATAGAAGAACTTCACCTGTATTAACTGAAATTAATCTGATAATAACAGTCACTTCATCTTTTCTATATTCTGCCTGGCCACCAACACCAAGCATACGAGCACCAATGCCACCTGTTGTCACATTACTATCATACCCAACTACACCACCGTCAACCATAATACCAGCTACAATCAGTGGTGTCAGAGGCTTAGCTTCTTTGCCTTCATACAATTCTCTTTGCGAACGAATCAACTGTCTTTCTTTTACAAGATTGTCAAGACCAACTCTTTCTACAACCTGGAACCATCTTCCCTTGCCAGCATCCTGAAGTGCTTTGATAAGGAACACTTCTGATCCTTGGGTGACTGCAGAGCTAAGATTTGCAAACTTATCGTTTGGTTTTCTCTGACCAGTCATATCAGAAAATCTATAGACAGCAAGAGGAACTGGTGGACCATCTATTGGTGGTAGACTTACAAGCTCATTGAATCTTTTTTGAGTAATAATTTCAGGAGCATCGACTAGTGGCTCAAGATCTTGGCCTGCACTGACGCAACCCGCTAAGAGAAAACTCAAACCTAATAAAGCATATTTTACCATGAGAGACTTCCATAAGGCACTTCAATTTCTGTAATTAAACCATTTGGATCTGTAATTCTTAAAGTAATTGTGCTTCCATTGTTAACCCACTCAACAGTGTTGCCACCAATAACAAACGTGCCACTTGTAGCACCATTCTCTTTGAACAACTCTTCTGCAATCTTTTGAGAGAGTGTTGCGTAAATACGGCTTTCTAGGTTGTTTAAGAACTTAGAAAGATTTGTGTTCTTGGCATCAGCAGCAGCCTTAGCTGCTGCTGCTTTAGCATCGTCAGCTTGTTTCTGCTTGCGTGTGTGCTCAAGATTTTCGATGGTCAACGCATGCGCAGTAAAGCCCTCTCCTGAAAAGGAGGGGCTTTTAAACTTATACAACATTTCAGAAGCGCACAAGCTGGTTGTAGTACCCAGCAACATTACAAAGACGTATAATGTCTTCATAAAGATCCCTTTTGGGATATTTATATATTAGGCGACCTGCTTAATAGAAAACGAGACAAATTTAGAGCCTTTGTCCATATTCTGGACGTCCTTGACCCATGTCTTTGCATCTTTTTCTGACACAAAGTGCAAACGATCCTTAACAGTCAAACCGTTAAGAACACCCTTGGTCAGAAGCTTTTCAAACTCAACAACATAGCTGTACGTCATAGCAGACCTCCATTTGTCACTTTCTATAGTATATAGATGTAACAACATAAAGTCAACTGAAATTATGATACAGGACTAGTCCACCTATAACGATGACAACCATCCAGTTAATAATAAAAAGTTTTAAGATAAAATCAATCATTTAAACTGCTCCGAAAACATATCATATTTTGTGTTGCATTGTACAGCACACACTCTTACTTTTCCTTCTTGAATAGAAGGTCTAGACCACGACTCACTAATGTTTGTAAGAAAGTTGCTGTCCATTACTTCTTTAATACTATGCTTTAAACAGTTAATATTGTCAAGGTTACCAACCAGGTCTCTTATCTGTGAGTCTTTGCCATATCTGGTTCCAGCAGTCCAGCAGCACGGAAACAGAAGGCCTTCTGCGCTGACATATATTTCTTTTGGTTGTTGTACTTTACAATTAATGGAGCATGTATCAAAGAATGATGGATCCTGCTTAAACTGATCCATAGCTTTGTTAGTGAAGGAAGGAGGACTAAGATCTACTCCTTGATATATTCCAAACCTGTAAGATTTTTTTACCCTGAAACGCTGGAAGCCCATCTCCTCAGATAACGCTTTAGCTTGTTCAATCTGATGTTCATTGTGGGCAAATGCAATAAAGTCCCAGTTAGCAATGCCACCTGCTTCTATAAAGTATCTTGCATTGTTAATGACATTGTCCCATTTAACGTTGACTCTGTATACATGATTGGTATGTTGCAATCCATCAATGCCAAATATAACAAATCCTTTATTGTCAATAACGGAAGCTAGCTCTGTCCACCATTGTTTAGGTCTAGCACCAGCATTAGTATTAATTGTAATAATGAGGTTTGGATTATATTGTTTGAAATATTTTAAAATTTCCAGACAATCTTTTGCAACTATAGGTTCACCGTAGTTGCCACAAAGTGTAACCCTGTCAAGTTGTTTGATAAACTCTACTGGAAAAATTTTTTTAATGTCTTCAAGTGACAGTTCAGCATTAGAAAGCTCAACGTTGCCAGTCCGCGGACACATTGGACACGCAGCCTGACAACGCTCGGTTAGTTCGAGATGAACTGATTTGATATCTTCGTACTTGTACATAATAATTTGGTGGGCGCGGTAGGACTCGAACCTACACTCAGACCGTTATGAGCGGCCGGCTTCACCTTTAAGCTACACGCCCTAGTTAATAACCTTCCAACCCTCTACAACCTTAGACTTGACTTCTGCTGAAAGAGGAACATAATCCAATTCGTCAGCCATTGCATCACCCTTATCATAAGCCCACTTAAAGAACTTTAATGCAGAAGCGGTCTTGTTCTTATCTTTGGAATTTAAATGCATTAGGATAAAGGTAGGAGCTGCAATAGGCCAGTCTGTTTGAAAGCTTTGCTTGCCTGCTACTACAACCTTATCACCAATCTTGATTGACGAGTATGAAATACCAGTCTGCTTAGCAAATGCATATTCAACATAACCAATTGAATATTTAGTCTGCTTGACGTTACCTGCAACACCTTCGTTGCCTTTTGCACCAATGCCAACTGGCCATTCAATAGCTACATTTGCACCAATCTTATTCTTCCACTCCTCACTTACAGATGAAAGGTAGCGTGTAAAAAGAAATGTTGTTCCACTACCATCACTGCGACGAACTACAATAATGTTAGCATCAGGAAGATTGACTTTGGGATTGAGGTCCTTAATTCTTTTGTCATTCCACTTAGTGACTTTACCAAGATAGATGTCTGCTATCAACTCACCAGTAAATGTGATATCGTTTGCCTTAACGCCTTCTAAATTGAATACAACTACGTTGCCACCTACAACCATTGGGAACTGATGGAGACCTTCTTTCTTTAACTGTTCATCTGAAAGAGGCATATCGCTAGCACCGAAGTCTACTGTCTTGGCTGTAATCTGCTTAATTCCAGCTCCACTGCCTACTGATTGATAATTGATAGTAATACCAGTTTCTTTCTTGTAGGCATCTGCCCACTTTGCATAGATCGGATAAGGGAAGGTAGCACCAGCACCTGTAATTGCTTCACTAGCATTTGCTAGGCCTGCAGAGAAAACTAAGAATAGTGTTGTAAGAATACGTTTCATTTATCACCTTTGAATATACACCCACATTGGTGCAGGCGTATATATAAACCAATTATTAAACTACGTTAAAGGTTTTATTAAAGTTTTATGAATATGCAAAGTTTTTTAAATTATTTGGTGCCCTCGGTCAGACTCGAACTGACACTTGGGAGATTTTAAGTCTCCTGCCTCTGCCGATTGGGCTACGAGGGCTAAAAAGGAACTTCAAACTCTTCACCCATTTGAAGCTTGAGCTCGATGATATTTAGTTTGCTCTTAATAGATTGACATAGATCGTCGTTACCTTCAAACTCAGCCTCGTAATATAACTTGATAAGTTTCTTATACAGAACATCAAGACGAGGAAAGTCTTTAGTAGGAGAATCAATGTCTAGGTAATACATTACCACTCAGGTCCAATTGTACGTTCTGTACGTTTATACACATAAGAGAAGTCGCAACCATATGCTGGAGTGACAAGAAGTTCTTCTGGCATGTTATTCATATCACGCTTACCTAACTCAGCATGAATAAAAAGTATACCGGGATGTGTTTCTGGAGTCAGACGTTGAAGGATCATTGCCTGCATGTCACACTTCTTTGTAAGACGTTTGACTTCTGATTCTAGTTCTTCTTTTGTCATATGACCTCCACAAAGGAGGGGGGCAGAGCCCCCCAACTATTAAGCAGCCTCAGCATACTCAACTGCCTTTTCCAAGGCAACGAGCTTGCGCTGACGATTCTGACCATACCAGGCAGAAGTCAGACGAGTGTCCTGCGACTGGCCAAGGAGATGGTCAATGGCGTAAGTTGTGCTATTGAAAGCCTGCCACCACGTGTTCTTACCAAACTCTGCACCAGGCTGAGTCTCAAGAACGCTGTAAGCAGTCTCAGCAGGACGGCTGATGTGGTCTTCCTTCTTCGAATGCGAAGGAAACACTTCTGACAGATAGCTGATTACAGACGGATCAGTAAACTCTTTGCTGGCAAGGAACTCAGCCATTTCTTTATACGTACCAAGCTTCTTGCTGGCAATGCCTAGAGTTGACTTGACCATATTAGGATCAAAAGCCCGACGATGGTTAAGCTTAACCATAAGGTCAGCAGTACCATTAAGAGCGAGGGTAATCGTGTTATTACATACGACACGAACGGGAGTAAAACGTACGTCAATGCAACGACCATACTCATGAGGATTAGAGAAGAGTAGATAAGAGTCAACTTTGTCACCTCCAAGAATTTCGAACGAGTCCTTGACCTTTGCAAGAGCCCAGACCATCTTGCCGTCCTTCAAAGAACCAGCTGTGTGCATTTCCATATCACCTTCCATCACAAAGTCATGGAAGAATTCAAAAGCAGTTTCGTTCTGGACAGGCATCCAATCGTCAGAGACGACTGTGAGGACAGAATTGTCGGAGGAACGGACGAGTGCGTTGGAAGTTGTAGGAAAGGTTTGACCATCCTTCTGGAAGGACAGAGGCATTTTTTCAACAGTCCAATCGAGCTGTGCTTCCTTGAGCATCTGAGCAGGAGTCAAATCAGAAAGAACTCGCTTGCCAAGACCATGCCAAGGAGTTTCGCCAGCGTATGCCATAGTTTCAACGAGATGTGCCATGATGTAGTTCCCTTTGTTTGTTCACTTTAAATATCATAGGTCTTTTTTGATAAAAGAGCAACAGTTATTTTTTAGTGAAAAAACAAGGAGTTAGTCATCAGTATATAAAGGGATCGTCGTTCCTGTGTTTGAAACGACGATACTTAGCCTTTACATACAATAGTATTTTGTAATACTGTACTTTTACCCAGAAAATCATCTATTTCCAATAGTATACTTAGTAACCAGATTCCACTTAGACTTATCTTTGAACGGGATAATCTTCACTTGATTTAATGGTGCAATAGGATCTTGTATTTGCTTGTTATCCAATACTTCCACCAATTCCCATTCATCTAGTAAGCTTACAATTCTATTACGTCTTGCTACGTCATTTTCTGACAATGTAGCTTCTTTTCCATCAAGCAAAAACAGTTCTTTGAAGTGAACCACATAGTATCTGCCTTGTTTGTGAAGAATGTGGCAAGACTGATAAAGTGTGTTGTCTTTCTTGGAGGCTAGACCAATACGAGAGAGAGTTTCCTTTACTTTTAGGAAGTCTTCTGAATGTTTAAGTCTTACCTCCACTAGCCTGTTTAGGTCGAAACTCATTATTACCACCTTTTATTATTATAGTTTTTATAAGGTCAATCTGCTCTTTCGATAAGATTTTGGTAATCTCTAGAGCTCGTACATAACTTACACCAAAGTACTCCTGCACGTTATCCACGATAGTATCATCATCCTTTTTATGCCACTTAGAATACCGCTTGGCTTTTCGTATACTATTTAGGTAATAGTCATTTTGCAGCATATTATCGAGGTTATGGGCTCTATTCATCTCATTTGCGTACATAATTGTGTCTACAAAGTAAGAAAGCCCCTTGTTAACAACAAAGGGCTTATACAGCTTCTCAGCAAGCTCAGGGTTCTCTGAGTCTCTTATCAGATCCTTCTTCGATTGATTAATAGCATTAATGAAATCAAACGGGTTCATTTAAACTCCACATCTACCATCATCTGAGTCATAGCTGCAACCAGGTTGATTTCTTGGTCTGCTACGAACGCTGCCTTATACTGATAGTCTGCAATGATAAGGACTAGTTGGGGAATGCTGTCTGGCTTAACATAATCGTGAGAATAATCATACAAAGCACGGAATAGCTGAGCGCTATCACTGTCCGCATTCTCTGCGACCCACTTACGCATTTCAGTGAAGTTCTTGATCTTAAGGCAACCGACAAGAGCTTTAATTGAATCTTCTTTGAGATTAATGAAGATCCCTGAGTCAATCTTACCGTTGTGTGAATATCGCTGGAGCTCATTCAATACTCTCCGCCAGTCGGGCACATGCTTGTTAATTAGTTCTGCAACTACTGCCTTGTCAAACTCAACATTCTCGTTGTTAAGAATACCAACAACTCGTTTGAAGAATCCGGCAGCCAGCTTAGGAAGTTCATTCTTTGTAATCTTAAACTCTACAACAGAACAACGAGAATGAAGAGGCTCAATAATACGATTGATAAAGTTGCATGTGAGTATAAATCCGCAATTGGATGAGAACTCTTCCATGAAATTACGAAGAGCAGGCTGAGTAGAATTAGCGTTAAGATAATCAGCCTCGTCCAGGATAACATACTTACGACCACCGTTTAGAGATACAGTAGATGCAAACTTCTGGATATCGTTTCGTAGCGTATCAATGTTTCCGTTCATCGATCCGTTGATAACAATATAGTCAGCGTCAATCTGTTCTAGCATTGCACGTGCAACAGTTGTCTTACCAACACCCGCATTGCCAGAAAGAATAAGATTGGGAATGTTACCCTTAGATACAAAAGAGTTGAAGGTGTCCTTCAACTCTTGAGTTAGAATACAATCATCGATAGTCTTAGGTCGATATTTTTCAACCCATAGAAAATCTTCACGTACCATTATTAGTCCTCAAAATGTGAATTGGCTTCGGCAGCCACAAAGTACAACAGACCATCTGTTTCAAACTTTGTAATGCCCTTACGATTAATCTTAACCGTATAGTCTTTTGAGATCAACTTAATAAAGATGTCAGCCTTGAACACAACAGAGAACCTCATTGGTGTTTCACCAACTTCAATACTGAACTTGTCCAATGCTGGTGTCTTTGTATCCATTGCTGACAAGTAGATCTTACCATCACGACCTTCAACGACGACATCAGGAACTTGAAGGACACCAGAGGCACGAACAACCTTCTGATGATCCTCTGCTGTCATATTAAACTCCACAGCATGATCAGGGAACGCAATTTCCTTGTCTGGTGGATGAATAATCATTGAAGGGTCGGCATAGGTAAATGATGTAGAGTTCTTTCCAGAAGAAATCTTCATCGACTTCTCACCAAAGTCAATTTCCGGTTCTTTGAATAGAGAAAGAACTCCTAAGAACTTACTCATATCATAGACAGCAAATTGTTGAGGAAATGATTCCTCAACAACTGCCTTTGCGAAAATAGTCTTTGAAGGAAGCATCGTCGTAATCATATTACCTGGACGAACAAGCAACGAGGGATTGATCGACGAAAAGTTCTTCAAGATAGCAAGGGTATTTTCACTAAGTTTCATAATATAATTTTACCCTTACTTCTTGTTCTTGCCAAGCTGTGAAGGATCTGCTGTTGCAGAAGCTCCGACAGATGCAAGAGCAGCAAGCTTACCACCAAATGTATAGAAGCCAGCATGCTGGAGATGCATCCATGGGCACAGCCATACCTTCATTCCTGCCTTACGTGAGTTCTGACAGAAGAGATAATCTTCTGAGAGGTAACGCTTGGAAGCAGGATCAATCTCAGCCTGGAAGTACATTCCAATCTCACGCGATCCATCAAACGATTCTGTACGAACGTGATCAGGCCGATAGAGAATGTCAGGGAACTGGCGGAGATAATTATCAAACGTCTCACGACGAATCATCATAAAGCCAGTACCAATCTCAAGAACTTCTGCTGGTTCATCGAGACGGATTGACTTAGATGTCTCACCAGCTTCAATAACTGGATTAAAGACGAAGTCACCAACAAAGTCTTCAAGGATGTTTGGATTGTCGTCTGCAACACCCTTATCGACTGCTAGCTTAATCTTTTCCCAAGTGATGCACTTCTTAGGATAAGCGCCACCGATGATGTCGTAAGGCGATTCATCAGTCTGGATAGCAAGGAGTGCAAGAACGTCTTGAGGATTGAAACCAATGTCAGAGTCAATGAACAAGAGATGTGTATAACCAGAGCGAAGGAATTCATCAACGCAATAGTTACGAGCACGAGTAATCAAAGACTCGTTAAACAAGAAGTAGGAACGCATTTCGATTCCATACTTCAAGCAGAGAGCAGTCAAGTCGCACATTGAACGTGCAAACATTCCGTTGCATTGGCCACCGTACATAGGTGTTGCAACAAAAAGTTTCTTCTTCTGCAACTCTTCAATCTTAATTTGAATTTCCATTAGTTAGCTCCATATTTCTGATCGTGCGCCTTGCCGATCCCATAATCACCATCATACTTCTTTAGTGCTTGTGACTTAAAGAGGAGGAACTGACCAACACGCGTTCCTTTCCTAAGCCACATTGGTCCGGTCGTGACGTGCATTGCTCCTGCCATGACACCATGATAGCCAGAGTCATAAAGACCGCTGGTAATAAACACGCCATTGCGATTAAGAGTACTACGTGTAATGACCCAACCAGCTTCATCAGCGCCAACACTAATAATGTTTTCCATAACAATTTCATAGGTACCTGGTTCAAGATACCACCAAGTTCCATCCTTGTATGCAGGAATAAGTTCTGTAGAGCCACGATGCTTTTTCTCATCATTAGAGATCTCAAACCAACCATCATTGATCTTAAAAATCTTAGCTACCTTGAGATCTACAGCGTTTGGCTGCACATCTTGTTCTTCAACTTCTGTGAGAGTGGATTCACTCTCGTTACTCATAATATGCAACATCATCGATCATCACCATGCTTTTCTGGATTATATTCTGCAGCGTACATCATTAGAATAATATAGTGAATAGCTTTCAGCAAATCTTTTTCGTTCTTGCCACCCTTTTTACCATAACGTGCAAGATACTTAATTGCAGTATCTCGACATGTGGTCTCTAGGCTGCCAAGAGATTCCCAAAAGTCTACTGTCTGAACATCACCATTGCCAACGTAGTGCTGGCCGTATGTGCTGTTGACGTACTGGATGATCTTATCGATAGCAACATTCTCGTTGTACTTGTAGTTGCCAGGATTAAGATTACCAATGCGACGACCACGCTCCTCTGACTCTTTGTCAAAAAGAGGAGCAGCAATTCCAATCTGATAACCAGACTCGTCAAAGATTGGATCAGCTGTAACAGTATCAGATGTTAAGACATCTAGAACTGATTGTTTGTTCATGTTATCATCATTCATCTCTAGGTCCTTGATATTCAAGAAATAAGGCATGTTATCTCCAGATGTAGGCATAACACAGCTTGTCAATATATTCCATGTTAGCCTTAGCTAATTCAATCTTAGCAGTGTCGGTCGTTTTGAAATTAAAGTCAACCTCTTCTTCAAACTTTCCGTTTACTAATCCTGTTGGAGTGTTGTCGTATGAGATACCATTCAAGCCAGCCCATACTGCTGACGAGCTATCCCAAGTGTCGATGTACTTTCCAAAAGGAGAAGCATACATGATTTCATTTGGACCGTCCATCATGCCTAGGAAGTGGACACGTTTGCCTTTAGCTTTGAGTGTTGGGAAGACAAGAGCTTCACCCATCTCATACATTAGCTTGACGCGAGACATGAAACGTTGAAGCTTGTTACCCTTCTCGACACCGTAAGCATTAGGTGCTGTGAGAATAGAAACGCCAACGTAGTCAACAAGGTCTGTGTTCAACGAAGCCCAACGGAATGTATCGATACAATCTTTCACATCACCAATCTTAGATTGTGGAACAAAGAATGTACCAAAGCCTGCTTCATGAAACTCTGGAGCAAGTTTCTTTGCAGCTTCGATCGTCTTCTCACCAGGTTCGTTTGGATAATCAGACATAACGATCCAGTCAGCTTTAACCTTCTGACCCATCTTGATTAGCTTTTCGGAATCGTACATAGGTTTACCCTGCTTGTACATTTCGAAAGCAGAGTTATCAAGAATAATCTTGCAGCCGTATCGTTCTTTGAGATCTAGGTAGTAGTTAGTATATGTCTCGTCAGTTTCAATGAGGTGGGCTAAGACGAGATGAACCTCACGTTCTCTATTATCAACTAAGTCTAAGTGAGGCGTAGGAGCAATGTGACAAAAGTTAATCTTATTCTTAAACTGCATAGTGTACTCCATAATAAAAAAGTGAGGTAGCTTTATACTACCTCACTGCACTTCAAAAGTCAATAGGCTTTTTACTTAGGAGCCTTGACTTCCTTAACTTTATGACCAGCATCTGTTAGATCATCGAGATCAGATGAAGATACTGTTTCACCAACCTTGACGTGCTTTACGTCTGGACCGGTAGCATGTACTTTGAACTTGCCACCACCAACTGGATATGCATGAACAGCCATTGGATGAACCTTTGCTGCTTCTGCGAGATGCTTGAAGTCTACCATTTTAAGCCCCTTTAGGATAATGGCAAGTGGCTCCGTTTTCGCCGTCCTCACTTACCGTGATAATTAGATCTCTATTAGGGTATTTATCTTGAATGTAGTTTGCAAGGTCATCTGACATCATCTCGCATGACTTGAAGTCAAGCTGAATGACACCTTCCTTATACAGGTTCTCTAGCTCACGCTTGAACTGGATAAACTCGATGTCACGGTCGGTATGAGTAACTTCGATCTCGACCCGGAAATGAAAGATATGACGGTGGATGTATCCTAGAAAGCTAACATCATCCCAACCACCTGTTGCAAGGTTAGGATCATTGAGAGCTGCAGGATACTTATGAAGGCCTTCTTTTTGGAAGGTAACCCAGATAAACTTCTTGTTCATTGTTATCCCTTGTTGTGTGCTTTGTTAAGAATTGGTTTAGTTTTTTCTATGAGAATTAATTCTACCGACTGGTGGTTAATATATTCATGGTTATTAAATTTCTTTTTAATTTGATCAAGTGTTATTGCATACACTTTAGCACTCTTATCTAAATCGTAAGCCATTTCGGAAATCATCTCACCTTTAAAGTGTCTAAACACTTTCTTACAATCACGATGTGAGTTTACGTTAAACCAGCGGTTTTGAAGAGTATTACTGTAAGAGCCAATGTAGATAATCTCTTTGTTTAAAACTACAGCATACACTCCTGCAATCTCCTTGACGAGATCAGGATTAATAATTTTAACTAAGCCGTTACGAATCTCAAACGCTTTCTCCAACTTGAGACCATTAATTTTAATAAAAGTGTCGATCTTCGACATTTGGCATAACTCGCTTTTTTGACCCGTTAAGTTCACGATACAGTTGTTTAGCTTGTTCAATAGGAATCATTCGAATTTCTGATATACCAGAGACGTTCTTATAATGATATCGGTCAAAGCCTAAAACGTCTTCAACCCATACCTTGTTCTTATTATAGTCGTACGGAAAAACTTCTTCAAGGAAAAGTTTCTCAAAGTTCTCAGCTTCTTCCTTGGATTGGAATACTTGAGAGAACTTACATACAATCTTCCAGTCATCATAGTTCTTTTGATAACCATCGTCAACAGATGGATCAAACCTTTTCATCACATCCATATGATGAGTGATGCCTGCTTTAATGAATACATTGCCGGCAGGAGTTGGACGAAGTTTGTTTGTAAACTCCATCACATAAAATTTGTACCACTTACTCATTTTACACCTAGACCTTGACCTTTGAGGATAAAGTTTGTCATTGTGAATGTAAGTTGTTTACGAGACATAAATTTAATATCTCGAAGAATTTGATGATTAGGAACACGAGCTTTAATTAATAAATCTTCACAGAATGCTCTGAACATTTCGATAGACGAGTTGTTGTCAAAATGGTAGTAGAGCTGTTCGAGATCTTGATCTGTGAGGTTTGCATTTTTAAGCTTCATGACTTCTCTCCTGTTATCTCTTAATAATAGGATAAACCATAAAAAAGGTCAACAAGAAAAAACCTCCTGATTTCTCAGGAGGTTAGTATACCAAAGTATTACAAGCAACTATACTTACTAGACTGTGATGCTTGTAGCTTGATATTGTTGAAGAATTCATCCTTTACTGAAGACATGTAGAACATTCCATGCAATACAGTGGTCTGAGTCAAAGAAGAAGCTGCCATAATACCACGATTAGTACAGCAGCCATGTTCTGCAGCAATATGAACACCTACGTTCTCAGAACCTGTAGATTCCATAATTGCTGAGGCAATATCACCACAAAGCTCTTCTTGCAATGTACCACGACGTGCACAATGCTGAGCGATACGAACATACTTGGAAAGTCCAATTACTTTCTTTGTGGGAATAATACCAATGTATGCAACACCAGAGACAGGCTGGTGGTGATGTGAACACATCGATTTCAATTCAGCACGAACAACAAGCATGCCCTGATAAGGATCTGTTCCATGAGAACCATCATTAGGGAATGCTGTCACTTCTGGTGCTGGATAGAAACGACCTTCCATCAACTCGTTGACATACATCTTAGCAAGACGCTTAGCTGTTCCCTTTGAGTTGGGATCAGTCTCTACGTCGATAACAAGACCCTTCAACACTTCCTGAAACTTGTCAGTCAGTTCACCAATGAGGAGATCATATTCCTTCTCCTCAATGAACTCACTGATGTTGTCATTAGCATGAAAGCGTTTGCCAGCTTTCTTGATACGGTCTCTGATCTTATTAGAAATACTCATTCAAACAAATCCTCATTCCATTCACGGTGACCTACTCGATATGCCATGTTAGACTGAGTCTCACGAACTTCAACACGGAAGCACCAAAGACGCTCAGCTTCACCAGGTCCCCACATATCAGGAATGTAGACACCATTGACGTACTTGTACAACATATCGGCAAGGCCTTCACAACCTAGCTTAGGCAATACTGTTAATTTTGCCAAGTTCTTTTCTTCGAGCAGCCTGTATGTTGCAAACTCTGGGTCATCCTGAGCAACAAGAAGAGTATGATCAAACTGATCTTCAAGAACTCGTTTGAGCTCTTTCAATCCACCATAGTCAGCAACCCAGTTACGAACATCGAGATGATCTGTTCCAAAGAAGAACTTCATAGAGAAGCTGTAGCCATGAATTAGATTGCAATGACTGTCTGCACGCCATTGACGATACGCACAAGGAAATGCATCATGATATTCTTTTGTAGAAATGTACTTGTATGTTCTCGGACGGTTGCCGTATTGTGTATCCCAATTCATATTAAGTGCCCCATGCATTCTTCCAAAGTTGAACCTGTAGTCGAGGAGTATACCGCCATCCATTCTTCATGGCAAGATCAGCAACCCATTTCTCATTATTATCATATACCTTAGTCGTACCACCAGCAGGCATAAGGTAGACAGGAATGCGAGTCATATCACACACCTTACCGTATTCTTCGATAGCACGAACAACGTCTGCATAATCGTCTTCGTTCGAGACCACCCACTTGAAATATGTGAGGTCGCTATAATTAAAATATTCTTGAATCACTTTTGGTAAAATAGCTTCTTCCCACTTTTCACCTGACGATGGAAGTTTAGATGATACACTGAATGTGAAATTAATGTCAAGACATTCCTCAATATAATCCTTCAAATCCTGATGAAGATACTGAGTGCCGTTTGTCTCAAATGTGACATGAGTAAGGTTCATGTTACGTACCTTAAACTCTTCAAACAATTCGATGTATGAACGCTGCCATCCAAGGAGAGGTTCACCACCAGTAAGGATCAGGTGTTTGTCTTCGCTGAACTTGCCATCAGGAAGGAGTTCCTGAATCTTGGTAACAATATCCTCAATCGAACGCATAGGAGAAAGCTTCTTGAAACGAACATCCCAAGATGCATACGAATCACATCCTGTGTGGACGAGTGGAAGTGACTCATAGTTGTCGTACTGTTCAGGATCAATTGCCATACGCTCTTCTGACAATTGTCCACGAGGCATACCAAACCCCTGGCATTGGAAGTTACATCCAAACACTCTTAAAAAGATAGAAGGGACACCTAGATATTGTCCCTCCCCCTGCAATGAATAAAAAAGTTCTGCAACCTTAATCTTTGACATTATCTTTACCTACTACTCTTTCAGCTTCTTCTACAGCTTCTGTAAGGATTGTATTAATGAACGCTTCAATCTTTACTCTGAGTTCTTCTGTGACTTCTTCTTGTGCAACTCTTGTTCGCTCATTACCAACTACTCTATAGATATCTACTAAAACAGACAACCCTTCTTCCGTTTCTTCAATGAATTCACCTTCTGGAAATGAAATCACATAATCGTCAATCTTAATACCTAATGATTTATTTGACATTATAAAATCCCTTCAACGCTTTGTCTCTATGATACTTGTTGGCTCTGTTGTAGAATAAAATCCCATCTAGATGGTCCATTTCATGTTGTATAGCTTTAGCTGTGAGACCATCAAACGTCTTTGTGTCTGTACCACCAGAAGGTGTCATGAATCTAACTCTGACCTGGTTGGATCTTTTGATCTTTACAATAAGATTGGGGAATGATAGACACCCTTCATCTAGGTATGTCACATCATCACTCTTGCTAACAATCTTGGGATTGAACATTGCAAATGGAGTAGGCTCGCCACGAATGACAAACACACGATAAGGATAACCTACCTGATTTGCGGACAATCCAATGCCCTTGTTGTCATACATAAACTTTAACATCTCAGTAGAGAGATGGAAGGGATTAATAGGTGGATTGTTAAAGTCAAAATCTACACAAGGAGTTGTGAGAATAGGATCAGGATACTTGACTAGTTTCATTACATCCATTCCTCAGCAATACCAACTAGTTCTGCAAGAAGGAAACCTCCAGCAAGGATTGATACAGGATGAAGAAGAGGAAGGAGAAGTAGCACCAATGCACATGATGCAATACGAACAGCTGACTTAATGTAAGAGAGTTTAGTGTGCCAATCTCTATATTTGTTTTCAAATTCACTCATGCTGCAATCCTCGAGAAGTTTTTATGTTTTTCAAATTTCATTACATTAGCAAACTTATCATACATCTGATCAGTCTTATGGCTAATGATAAACGTATTCGTATCCTGAGTGATGTTGTTCAGGATCTTTAGGAACTCGTCTGTGCCGTTGGAATCTAGAGACCCGTCGAGGACTTCATCCATAATAAGGAGGTTAGTAGAAGCACTATTGCGCAGTTTAGCAACTGCCCTCCAAGTAAACAGAATAGCGAGATTAATTCGCATCTTCTCTCCTTCTGAGAAGGAGGCATAGGAAAACTCATCACGGAATCTTGATTTAATTGTCTCATTAAAATTCTCATCCAATTCAAAATTAACAAAAAAGTCTAGTGCTGCTAAGTACTTATTAATTAATTTATTGATAATTGGAATGTACTGCTTAATGATACGAGCTTTGATCCCTGTGTCTTTCAACACAAGACCTGCAACCTGGAGAGCATCCTTATCCTTTAGAAGCTCACTCTTCTGATCAGAATACAATGCAAGAGCATCTTCATACTCTTTCATTTTGTCGTCGTTGATTGCATACTCATCAGACTTCTTCTGAAGCTGTTCAATCTCAGCAGCAGCTTTCTTGCATTGTTTCATCAGGCCTTGAATGCTGTTGTTGTGTGTGATCTTTTCAATGTTGAGAGATGTTACTTTAGAAGTGATCTCAGAAATCTCACTGATTCGATCCACGATAACCTTAATTTCCTGTTGGAGCTTTTCGATACCGTCAGATACTTCAGCAATCTGATTTTCTTTCTGTGATACTGTTTCACATTTAAATCCATCATCAATTGCTTGTTTGCACGTAGGGCAGCTATCGTGGGAGGAGAAGAATTCAATCTCTTGTTGGAGCTTCTTAGTTTTTTCTTTGAGCTGTCGTTCAAGAGTTTTAAGTCTGTCGTTTTTCTTTTCAACAGAGTCTCTATCCTCGATAGAAGCGAGAAGTAATCCAATCTCTTTATCCTTCTCAACAGCGAGATTCTGTTCATTATCAATCTGTGCTGTGTAATCTGAGAGGTCAGATTTGAGCTTCGCAATCTGATCCCCCGTGTTTTTCTGCATCTCATCGATGTGAGCTTGTTGCATTTTAATTTTTTCTGATGTGAGCTCATGGTCATATTCTACCTGCATCAAACGTGATGTGTTATCAGATACACGGGACTTCAAAAGACTGTTCATCGTCGAGAAGATCTGAATATCCAAAAGGTCTTCAATAACCTCCCGACGATGAGCTGCCGACAGTTGCATGAAAGGAACGAAAGATGCACTGCCGAGAACAACCACTTGGCAAAAGCTCTTGTGGTTTAACTTTAAGATCTGTTTCTCTAGAACTTCCTGATAGTCCTTAGAGTCAGCATCCTGGTTTAACAATCTACCGTTTTGATAGACTTCAAATACTGCAGGCTTGAGACCTCTAACAATCTTATACAAGCCTGGCCCAATACTAAACTCAATCTCAACCTGAAGGTCTTTCTTGTTAATGGAATTGAGGAGCTGGGGCTTATTGATCTTACGAAACGGTTTGTTATAGAGAACGAAAGAAAGGGCGTCAAGCATTGTTGACTTCCCTGCACCATTCTCACCAACAATAAGAGTTGTAGCAGCCTTGTTAAGCTCCACCTCTGTAAATGCATTACCAGTAGAAAGAAAATTCTTCCAACGAAGCTTCTTAAAGTAAATCATACATTATTACTCAATTGCCAATGCTTCAGCATATAAGTCTTTGATAATATTTTCAACTCTTTGTTTGTCTGTATTGAAGTTTAATCCGTGAATAAACTTCTTGAGGATTGTCATTGTATCTTCTGCTTCGTTGACAATATCAGAATCCTCTTCGAGGTCAAGATGGAAATGATCTTCCACGACCTGTAGATCTGCGACACCAACTCTATCGAGACGATCAATGATTGTATCAAACCACATTGGATTGGTCTTGTTGCGGACAATCACTTTAACATACTTGCCTTTGTACGATTCCACATCTGCAAGGAGGACTTCATCCATCTGTTTGTTTAGATCATCATAGTGATGCTTAACAAAAAGAGTATCAGGATTGCGAATGAACTCAAGCTCGCGTGTCTCTGTATCAAAGATATGAAAGCCCTTAGGATCGTTGTAATCAGACCAAGTATACTCGCAAGGAGTGCCCAGATAATGAATGTTACCATTGCTGCTGCGAGTGTGATAATGACCACTGCAGACAAGATCAAATTTATCAAATAGTTTCGGATCGTCACCATGATCACTGAGATGTCCCTTATACATTTCAAATCCATTGAGCTCTAGGTGGCCCATGCAGACTGGAGCTCTGGTGTTACTAATTGCGTCAAGAACTTCTTTCTTGTTTTGATCACATATCCAAGGAAGAAGTAAAATGCTCAATCCATCATACTTTCTTTCGTATGTGTACTGATCATGAATACTAATATTGCTGTAGCTATGCGCTATTTCACGAAGGGCATTAATCTCATTTGTGTTCTTGTAATACGTGTCGTGATTGCCTGCAATGATGTCAATGTTAATATGCTTGAGACTAAGCGGCTCAAGAAAGTCTTGACGAAGTCGTGTTGCTGTATTGTAATTAATATACTTACGACGATCAACAAGGTCACCAAGATGGATTACATCCTTGATGTTCTCGCTTTCCAATTTAGGAAAGAAAACCTCATCGAGAAACTTTTTCATATAATTATGCATCACCGGAGAGTCGTTACGAACTCCCCAGTGTGTGTCAGTAATTAGTGCAATCTTCATTTACGAACTTTTCTCTCAAACGTGCTAACACTAAATTGGTTTTGCTTAAGCATATATTCGCAGTATTCTCTAATTGCTTCAAGCCTTGTTTCATATGTCTGACGTGTATTTGGGTTCTTTGTGTTGATAAAGTTTTCAGCACAATCAATCACGACTTGAGGTACCATGTGCAATCTGTTCTTATTCATCGTAATACTTCTCCAGGCCTTGCTTTCGTTCTCTGGCCTTCTGTTGTTTGTCTGCTTGTTTTTTATCAAACGACTGTACGAGTCCTTGCATATACTCATTGTCTAGGTTGACTGATACAGTCTTGTCATCATCAAATGCTTGTTCTGCTAGCATTCCTTCGAAGTAGAAGTTCTCTAATGTCTTTTGTTTAATGTAGAGATGCTTCTTCTCTTTTTCGATACGTCTAAGGAATGCGTAGTAGATAATCTGTGTAAAATATGCAAAGGGATTGTCTGACTTCTCTGGATTAAAGTTGTGTAGGTAGTTGATACAATTCTCTAAGCCATCACTAATCATCTCATCGCGATATGTGTAGTTAATGAAGTTTGGCTTCATCGAGAGATGTGTTGCAATCTTGTACAGACATTCGCCAACGTATGGGGGAATTGGAGGAGCTTCTGTATGGTTTGTTTTAGCTACGTCACACTCAGTCTTATAATGAAGTAGCACAGTATAAAACTTCTTGTTGTCTACGTAATGTTTGTTTTTAGCTTTAGGTGTAGCCATAAGAATATCCTCTAACAAAATCTAACTATAATTATTAGATTATGCTATTGTTATATTAAAGTCAACTATTAATGATAAGATTTTTTATCGAGAGGAGGAGAAACCATTTCATCTACAACAGTATCTTCTTTCGAAGTTCTTGGTGACGAATAACTGTAAGGCATATCCTTATAGTGATTGACCATATCTGTGTAGTGTTCTACTAGGTTTTCATCAATAAAAGAAAAACAAGTAATGTTGATCTTTTGGAATGTGACCATCCAGTCTTTTGCTAGTGGCATGTATCTCGATGTGAGGATAGCTGTCTCAGAGGAGACAGGATTGCCAATGCTAATTGTAATAGGTCCATCGAGGGTGATTGTCTCATCATCCTCGTCAATTATCTTGCCCATTACTTGCTGGCCGTTTGGTAGTGAGAGTAACGTAATTTTCATTCACAACTCCGCGTTGTATATCTTATAGTCAAACCCTTCACTGTTATAGATATTTAGTCTCTCACTGAAGTGTTGAAGGGTGAAATTGGTATGTGTCTTATATCTAATGTCATCAGTAATATCATAGAGTGTCATCGTGTCTTTTTTATCAGACACTCTAAGACCTCTACCAATTGACTGGAGTATTCTTATCCGTGATTTAGACGGAGAAGCAAGCACAACATTATGAAGGTTGCGTATGTTAACTCCTGTTGAAAACGTACCGTAACTAGCGACAACAATTGCATTGGTGTGGTTCTCAACAATTCCTCTGACTTCTTCACGCTCTTCTGCATTGATTCCTCCATGAATAAAGAAAATGTCTCTTTCTGGTTCTTTACTCTTCATCATATCATACAAAGCTTTGCCATGTTTGTCCACATACTGAAACAACACAAGGCTGTTACCTTTCAACGACAAAGAAAGGTTCATGATGAATTTATTTCTCTTAGGATTTCTAGTTATGAAATCCATCTCCTGTTGATATGTAAAGCTCTTGGCTGCCTTACAATCTTCGAGAGGATGCTTAAGGATCAATGCCTTGATCCTAAGTTCAGCAACATGGTTTTGTTCCATCAGCTGAGTTGTTGTAGTCACTCTATGTGTAGGGCCAAACAAACCTTGGATTGTTAGTTCATTTGTTTGTGTGCCATCTAGAGTACCTGTGAATCCAAATCTGTACGGAGTGTTCTCTGCTTTCTCCATAATAGACTTGAGAGATGTAGCCTTGAACTGATGGACTTCATCTCCAATGATACAGCTAAACTGATTGAACCAGGCCTTTGGCATCTTGTAGATCGACTGCCAAGTACTAATGACAATGTCTTCTGTTGTTTCTTTATCAACACCAGCAGTAATGCAATGGATGTTTAGCTTACGCTTGGTGTAACTCTCAAAGTCAGTCTTCATCTGGAAGACAAGAGATGTTGTAGGAACAATGACAAGAACTTTCTTCTGACTAAACCATTGAGTGAGAAGAAAGATGATAAGAGACTTACCAGATGCTGTTGGTGAGATTAGAGTAGCTCTTTCATTAGCAACCGCATGCTTAAATGCATCTAGCTGATAGTCACGAGGAGCTAATTTGAGTCTAATGTCTTCAAAGAAATAATTTAGGTCTGGCAAATCAACATCAGGTTGCAGCCACTTATCATCTGCAAGTTCATAGCCACGAAGATCACAAAACTTTTTGATCTCTTGATAGAGACCAATGTATGTCAATCCTGTTAAGGGATTGAGTAGACGAATCTTACCATCCCAAAAGCGATTACGTACCGCAGGCATAAACTTTGCCCCCGGCACGATAAATGTAAACACATCAGCTAATTCTTGGACGATAGATGGTTCTGCAACTACTCTAAGGTATACTTCGTTGACTTTGACCAGCTGAACTTTATCACGCACCTACTTTGAACTTTTCCCATTCTATAGCATTTTTAATTAGATAACCTCTGTTGGTTATCGATCTAATAATAGACTCTAAGACATCTACTTTTTCTTGCTGTGCAGCAGTCTTGAGATTAAGCTTAATGATATCTTGGTCTGCATCCATGTAGAGCGGTAAGTCTGATTTGAGTACAGATAGTTGAAAAGGTGCCCAACCATTTTCTCTCAAGTCCTCTTCTGGTAGAATTCCTCGGTAGTAGTTATGTTTGAGTTTCACCAGTTCCTTACGGTCCTCTTCTAGCCTTTTGAGGATCATACGTTCGGATGTCATAATGTTAAGATACTTACTGTGTAGCTTTGGAAGCTTCAAGCTCTCTTCACCAAGTTCCATACGATTGATGTCACAATCATCAGCCCATAGCTGATGGATCTCTTCAAGCTTCATTTCACGGCCTCATGATAAAGGAATTATAGCTTTACTATTTTATACATTGTGAATTTAAATTCAACAGTTGCAGTAACATAATTCACAGTTGTATCTGCAGATGTAAAGTTTACATCACTGATGCTTATAGGAAACAGGTCTTCAAACTGGACTTCAATGTTTGGGCTCTGTGAGCTATTGAGCACAGACAATGTTCCGTCTGACACTGTTCCGATACCTGAACCAGGGGCAGCTGTTGATAGGTCTTGGTATTGCTCGAAGCTTGATGGGAAGCCTAGTTTAAGAATCCAGTTGTATATTTCTAGGTAGTTGTTCATATCTTCGTCTAGCTTGAATGTTAGACGAAGTGAGCCATACTCAGGCTTATCACCAGGAATTGGAAAGTTCTTAAATGGAGATGGAATATTAACAAAACCAAGATTGAATGATGGTATGTTAGCATCCGTGACAAAGAAATTAACATTAGGAGAACGCTTAAGTGTAAAGCGATAGCCTAATGGTGAAAGAAAATTAACATTTGTTGGCTGTATTGATAATGCACCAGCGGTATATGTTAGATTTGCCATATCATACTCCTTGTAGAGTATTTATAAGTGGTGAACCCACCAGGACTCGAACCTGGAACCTCTCGGTTAAAAGCCGTGTGCTCTACCATTGAGCTATGGGTCCTTTGGTAGACTGTGAGGGATTCGAACCCCCGACCTAGTGATTAAGAGTCACCTGCTCTACCAGCTGAGCTAACAGTCCATAAAAAAAGAGGGGCCGTTAAGCCCCTCTCCGTAGCCAAGGAGGTTGGCTTAACTTAGATCATGGCGCCAAGAGCTTTGTAGCCAGCAGCTACAACAGCACGAGAAGCCTTGCCAAGACGATACTTCTGGGTAGTACGACCCTTGGTATCGGTATGCTTATTCAAATAGATTGGGAAGCCTTCGAGGCGAAGAGCATGAATGGTAGCACGAGGATTACGGACGCCAAAGCGAGCTGTAATCTGCTTGCCGGTCATTGCTTCGCCTGACTGGAGGGCTTCGAGAACGCGATTCATATTAGTCATGTTGTTATCACCTTTCACATAATGTTATATATGGACTCTGTCCATTTATTAATATAGAGCAGCTTTGAAATTTAAGCAACCTCTTCTTCGATGGGATCTTTGTTTTTCTTCTTGCGATGAAAAGCTTCGATCTTAAACTTGCCTTTGTAGCGATCCTCAATCCATTCCTGATAGTCCTTGGCATGGATATAGCTATCAAAGACTTTGTTCAGGAGGACAATCTTGCCATCCGAAACCTTCACATGGTAGGTGTACTTAGATGTCCACATATTGTCCTCCTGAGGAAGTCAGGCTGCATTAAGCAGCCCGAACAATCTTATTGACTTCGAGCGTCTTGCCCTTAGTCACCTTAGTAGCCTTCTCCTTGGTCACCTTGACCTTGACAGGCTGCTTAGCCTTACGGCGGATATTATAGAGATATGTACGAGCCATAGCCTTAGACATGCCAAGGTCGTTGATGAACATAGCGATCAACTCCTTGGACGAGGCATTAGCGTTGGACTCGACGATCTTAGTAGCATAAAGTACCTTCGACATAACTGTGTTCCTTTCTGTATGTCATTGTCAACTTTTATAGGGTAGGCTAGTCTCGAAATTAATGCAACGTCACAGATTGAGGTGTTTGTGACGATGCTTCAACATAGACCATGCGAACATAGTCCTCATCGATGTCATCCTGAAGCAGTTCACGGACGAAATCGAAAGTACGCTCAAGAGTGGCCCCAAACAGGAAGGCTACCATAGTAGCTTTTGCTTGTTTAGACAACCATTCAGAATACCATTCCATATCTGATTCGTTCCAGGTATCGGTCATTTGTATATCCCTTATTTGAACCTCATAGCCAATTATACAGATCCTACTAAAAATGTCAACAGCTGTAAAATCAAGGGGTTACATGCTCGTTGACAAATATACGGAAAAAGGATAGGATTAAGAACGTGAGAAAACAAGGAGTTAGCAGTGAAGGTCACTGTTTCTGCACTAGATATCAATAAGCAGCGTTATACTAGAGTTTACGAAGGTGAACTAGTAGCTGTGCCAAACTGGGTAGAATACGATGCTATAGCCATGACTACAGGTGAATCTGGCAAGTTTAGACTACGTATTATTGACAAGTCTAGTATAGTTAGTGTTGATGGCGAAACTATAGAGATACCTGTTACAAGTAATAAAGTCAAGGAGATCCTTGTCAAAGGATCTAAAGGTGACACGTATGTTGTAACTATTGAAGGAAAGCGTTATAATTGTACTTGTTCAGGCTTCCAATTCCGTAGAAGCTGCAGACATGTCATGGAGGCTAGAAGTGCCTAAGGTTTTAATGGTAGATCCGCCTGCTGGATGGAAGTATGGCTTTCCTAAGCCTTGTCCAGAAGATCGAAAGAACGATATGGCTACATGGATGGTTGAGGAAGGATATCCTCAAGCAGAGATGGATTCATACGGTGAGCACTTTTACTGCCGTTACTGGGAAGAGGAAACAGAAGATGAAAAACCTACTCGTACTCGGCGCTGATCAATCTAACGATCTGCAGTATCGTGTAAAGATCGTTAAGTTTGAAAAGGACTATGTTTCAATCTCTTTTCTGAAACCAGATGCAGATGATGATTACAGTATTGGTGATACAGAAGTGATGCGACTGTCTCGTCGACAAGCAGGAGAGCTTCTAAAGGCTCTTGATGAATGGCTGGATGAATAAAAAAAGGGGGGCAGAAGCCCCCCTAATTCCGTCCGGTTGACCCGGCTTCTTATTACATGATGTTTGCAATAAGTGTTCTGCGGTAGTAGACGTTTGTGTCTTCTTCGAGAGCTGATGTTGCTGAAGCAACTGTAGCACCCTTTGCGAATGGATTTGGAGCCATGCCGTAGCGTGTCTTGAATCCAATCTTTGGCTGGAATGTATCCTGGCCAACTGCACGAACCATCTGAAGTGGAACGTATGGGCAGTAGAAGAGACCTGCGTCGAATGCGTTTGCACCCTTATATCCAACTGTGGCGTAGTTGCCTGTTGTATATGGGTCAATGTAAACGCGGAAGCGACCATTGAGAACACCAGCGAATGTGTTGCCTGTGTCATCAACTTGGAGGTTGTTGCTGTTAAGAGCAGGTGCGTAGTCAAGAACACCAGCCATCTGAAGAGCAGAAGCTACGTCTGAAGAACAGATGATGATGTTACCCTTGCCACGACGGGTGTCTTTAGCAATCTGGTTGGCTTCACGCTCTAGGTGGAACATAAGACCCTTGAACTTTTCAACTGACCAACGGCCGTTTGAATCGAGGTCAAGGTCAAAGATGCCCTTAGATGTTGTGCCAGTGTTTGAACCGCGTAGAGCTGTGATGTTGATTGTACGAACAACTTCACGGTTGATTTCAGCAAGAATTTCTGACTGAAGGATGTTTGCGAGTTCTGTTTCAGCATCAAGGCCGTGAATTGCCTTAAGATCCTGAGCTAGTTCCATTGAGTATTCAGCCTTAAGAGCACGGCCCTTTGCTGTAACTGCCTGCTTGTCGATTGAGAAGGCCATTTCAGCGAAAGCAACGTTTGAAGTTGAACCAAGAGCTTCAAGCTGTTGTGTGTTTGCGCCACCAGCAAAGTTGTAGATATTGCTGTTTGCGAGAACAGTTGTCTGAGCTGAAGTACCAGGAACTGTACCAACATTCTTGTTGCCAATTGTGTTAGCTGAAGAAATACCTGGTGAAGCAAATGCTGTATCAGCTTCGTTGTAGAGAGCTTCTGTACCACCTTGTTGTGTGTAGTTAGCACGCATAGCGAAGATGAGGCCAGTTGGGCCTGTCATTGGCTGAACGCCGCAAACGTCATAAGCAATGAGGTTAGGCATTGCACGACGAACAAGTGAGATAAGAATTGGGTCGTAACCAGCTACTGATGAACCACCTGAACCAGAAAAACCGCCTGTGCCAGCTGAGTTTGTTGGTGATGTTTCAAATAGTGATTGTGGGTTGAAAGCGCCCTGTTCACGAATTGCCTTCTCTGTATTTTCAAGAAGAATGGCAGTTACGTTACGACGATGAGCGTCTGCGATCTTTGGAAGATCACCATGCTCAAGGACTGGCTTCCACTTATTTACTAATTCCTCATTAAAACCGATCATTTTGGTCTCCTTTTGGGGTTTATTGAATTATTTATAAAACTTATTTCTTTAATGTTCTTGCAATTGAAGAAACATAGGCGCTCATGTCAGGATCTAGTCTTGGAGCTGTTTCTTGCTCGTCGACGCTTTCGCTAAGAAGCTGATCCTTTTCAACCTTTACTTCTGCTTTTCCAGAGAAGTATGTTTCTTTAATGATAGAAGCCTTCTTGCGAAATTCATCTGCAGTTGAAAAGCTTGTTGCTTCTACGAGCTTAGCAAACTTCTCTTTCTGAGTATCTGAAAGACCTTCTGAAAGCTCGTCGGTTGCCTTAGCAACTTCTGCTTCATCAAGCTTCTTTGTTAGCTCAATGTTCTTTTCAGTTGTCTCGTTGATGCGTGCTTCAAGTTCTTCGATCTTTGAAGCCATTGACTCAACTACGTCTACCTTATCTTCAGGAATGTCTACGTAGTGTTCTGCAAAAAGATTTCTCATTCCATGAAGGAATGATTCCATAACTTCTGTACGAATTGTTTGTTCTACAGCAAGCTTGTTTTCTGAAATGTATTCAGCAACTGCATAGTTCAAATATGCGTCAATGTTTTCTGACATTTCTGACTTAACTTCTTCAACAGCTTCATTGAAAGCAGCTTCGTAGCTTTCTTCAATTTCTACTTTGAGAAGGTCAACGCGTGTGGCTACAGCTGCTTCGAAAAGAGCTTCTGTCTTTGAACGGAAGTCTTCTGAAAGTTCTTCTGAACCAAATAGAGCGTCGAGGTCTTCCTTGACAGAAAGCTTTGGCATTGCTTCTGCAGGAGCGCCAGATGACTTAATGCCAGCCTTGTTAGCTGCTGCATTGCCATTTGCTTGTTGTGTTGAATTGTAGATCTCGTCGTTTGATTTTGTCATTTCTTCGGCATTGCCGATACGTGCGACAAAACCTGCTAGCTCTTCTGGGCCCATCTTAGTTGCATAAGCAACCATTGTGCGCATAAGATCTGAACGAGAAACAGTAGGCTTAGCTGCAATTGAAGACTGATTAGCAGCAGATTCTTCTGCTACGTTCTCAGTATCAATTACTTCTTTGTTTTCTTCTGACATTATGATCTCCTATAGAGTATTTTTGTTAAATTATTTATGTTATTTCATATTTGAAAGGAAATACTGGAATACTCTGATTTTAGCTTCTTCAAGCTCTTGCTTGTTACGCTTACCAGCAGCTTCGTCGATGTACTTCTTTGCATTTTCAAGTTTTTGTGGCTTAAGAGCACCATTCTGCCATACCCACTCTACGCCTTCCATAATGCCATTAACAAATGCATCCGGAGCAGAAGGATCTGCTACGACGTCAGCAGCTGTGGCAAGATAGAAGTCGTCTTGAACTACGTTAACACCATTTACTTCTTTAAGAGATCCCATGCCACGTGAAGAGACGCCAAGACGTGCTCCCTCACCCATAAGATTCTTTACGATGTTACCATATGGTGTGTCCATGATCTTAGCTTTACCAATAAAGTTATCACCTTCACGGCGTAGGCTCTTGATCATCATGCAAACGCGCTCTAGGTTAATGTTTGGACCATCTGGATGGCCAAGCTCACCATAAGCACGATTCTTATCTACGTTTTCTTTTACGTAACGATTTACTTCGTTCTCGAGAGTCTCGACACGGTACATACGACCGTTACGATTCTTTAGATTGCCTTGAAGAAAGATACCTTCAATGTAGAGAGACTTCTTGCCTTCGGAACCTTCTTCAGCAATATACTTTACGTCTTCTGTAACTTCTGTAATGAGTTTCATTTGTGTTATCCTTTTGGCCAACTAATGGCTGATGCTCTCATGTTTGATCCAAGAAGAAGATCAGTAGCATCTTTTTGAACAATAACACTTTCACTATTTGCTACTGGAATGTCTGCATACTGTACATTGTTTGCATATTTGAATACCAATGTTGCATATGCCCCAGTATTGACAACTTTAACAATAGTGGCGTTATTAATAGTATTAGCTGTAGAATTAATATCGATAGTATTTGCTAATGGCTTAATTACAGTTGACATCAGAATCCCTGCTCCTCTGCAAATGCAAGAAGCTGTTGTACGCCATTATCGTTTTTAATCATAGCTTCAAAAATTGACTTGTTTTCCTCTGAGAGAGAATCATAAAGCTTCATTAGCCTTTCTTCTTCTACAGAGTATTTACCACCTACTCTAGATGGGTCACCCTCACCACCTATGGATTTGTTACCTTGTGTTGGTGGAAGATCAGTCTTAATGTTATCGCCTGCACAAGGATCTTTTTTCAGCTTTTTTAAGCTATCAGATTGCATGTTGACTGCTTCTTTAACTGCTTTCTTAATAACACCACGACCAACTAGAACGTCTTTGTGTGTGATCTTATCTTTTGGCTCTGCCATTGCTGCAAGATCTTTTTCTTTAGCTGACTTAGGAACTGTATGCTCCTTGCCTTCTTTCATCTTGCCTTTTGGCTTGTAATTCTTGTGCCAATGCTCGACCATTGTTTTAATTTCTAGGTCTTCTACTGGAACATTTTGTTCGATGCCGTGCTCAAACATTACGTCATAATGAGTGACGTGACCTTCACCTTCGGCTGTTTCAACGATTGTGTGCATGCCTTCTACAGTTTCACCTTCACCCCATTCCTTATGAAGAACGTGCTTGGCGCAGTCATGCTTGATTTCTTTTTCCATATTAGCAGGAGTCATGTCCTTTGACTCACCAATGCTAACTTCTTTAGCATGCGAAAGATGCTTAACTAACTTTACACGGCCGTCTCTTCCAATTGTTGTGTATGTCTTCATAGCACCACGATCTGAACGCATTGTTGTTGAATCAGCAGCGCCTTGTTCAGGATTAATGTCTTGAGAACGGCGTTCTACAGCTTCACTCACAGTTGACTTAAATGAAGCATGAGACTTAGCTAGCTTTTCTGCATAACCTTGCTTATCAGCAGCTCGGTGCATTGAGTCATGCTTTGCGAGAGCTTTCTTAGCATGATCTACTGAAATATCATGCTTTGAGTCATCGTTAAACTCAACTTTCTTCTGTCCACGAAGGTTTACTACCTTACGGAGCTGCATGATGATATGCTCGCGACCACCTTCTTCATCACCCTCTGGCTTTGTGCCATCTTTACGAGGACGACCACGACGCGCTTCGTCTAGTTCAACGTCTTCTTTATGAACTTTCATTACAGTTCTTACTGCTTCCCAATAAGATTTTCCATTTCTTAGATGTCTGTTTACAGCATCTTTTTGTTGTTGAGAAAGCTTAGCATAATGTGCATCCGGATCTTTAAAGGCCTCTTCAAGATCAGCTTCTTCTGCTACTCTTTTTGCTGTTGCGGTGGCAATAGCATAAGCCTTTGACTTTTCCATGCCTTTTTTCTTAAGAGACTTTACAATCTCTTCACGCTTTTTCATTTCTGCTGATGTAAGAGTCTTTTCTTCTAGGCTTGATTCCTCTTTGCGCATAGAAGCAATGTCTGTAGCACCCTTATGCATTCTACCAGATGCTTTTTCCTTTGGCATATCACCATAAACTTTTGATCCTGACTGTAGACCACCTAGTTTGTTGAAAGGGCTTTTTGGCTTTTCGCCTGGCTTTGTGGCTGGGCCCATTGCAACCCAACCCTCTTCCATACCACCCTGTGCTTGAGCGGCTGTACCTTTGCCACCAAGCTGACCACGCGATGGATCAACTTTCATGTTCTTGTCATAAGCTTTTTCAGATGATTGATCCTCATATGAAGCAGTCTTTGGATCTTTACGCTGAGGTGTGCCGTTAAACACATGGTCCTGATCAGTAACGCCAGGAACTAAGTCTTTGTGATTAATTGGGTTGTGTAGTCCTTTGAAGTTCTTTTCGCCCTGTGATAGAGGCTCCTGAACTTCACTGATCAGTTGTTTGAACGTTTTCATCTGTGGTTCCTTCGTTAGAAATTTCTTGATCAACAACCTGATCTGTTACTTCTGTCTCAACTTGAGGTACAAACATCGAGGCAGCTACTGAAGCTGTCATGTCTTGAACCTGTGCAGCAACTCGCGAAGACATCTCAGCGTCTATTGCTGTTTTTAAATTAACTGCGTCTTTATTCCATGCATGATATAAAATGTCTGTAACAGCGGACATGATCCCTCCAAAATTATCAATTATTTATAAAACTTACACACTTCTCTCACCAGTACCAGTTACTACTGGTTTTGGTGTTGGAGAGTTATCTGTATCAATTTGTGGTCTATTTGCAACTGGAGGAGGAGGTGCACCCTCTCCCTCAACATTTGCCATAACAACTGGTGGCTTTTCTTCTGCCATTTCGTCCATCATTGATGCAATTTCATCTTCAGTCTGGTTCAATATGTTCTTACGAACCCATAGATCTGAATAGTAACGACCAATGAAAGGCATGATTTGATTAAGAAGCTGAATGCGGTTTTGCATTACTTCTGCATTCTTAAACTCTTCAAAATGATTGTCAATTGTAAAGTCAAAAACAATCTTGTTTACAATCTCTGGCCAATCAGTTTCAGAAACAATTCCTTTAAGGATTAATTGCTTTTCAAGAGCTTTCATAAACAAATGAGAGAAACGACGACGAAGACGTCCAACAAACTTTGTGAACTTAACTTCATCTCTTGAGATCTCAGCCGCACGGCCTAGATTGAATCCTGCACTGCCTGGCTCAAGGCGTGACATTGGAACATTAAGGGCCTGGAACAACTTGCGTTGGAAGTATTGAACGTCTTGTAGTTCGCCAAGATTTTGGCCGGCTGGAAGCGTTGAAATCTCTGTACCACGATTGCCTTCACGACGAGGCAACCAGTAATCTTCTAACATTGTCATATACTTGCGGTCATCTCTTACTTCACCAGTGACCGCATCATAAACTAAACGATTCTTGTGACGAACCATCATATCGCGTAGATACTGTTCTGCTTTTGCCTTCGGCAGGTTACCTACATCGATATAAAAGATTCGTCTCTCCGGAGCACGAGAGATGCGGTAAATAACAGTCGCATCTTCAAGTGTACGGAGTTGGTTGAGAGGCTTGATAGCCTTCTGTAGATAGGAATAAACCATCTGGTTGTTCTTGTCCATCAAACCAGATGTGCAATGTAAGATTGAGTCTGTGGCAATTCTTAAGCCACCTGTTGCATTGTTGTCTTGTGCAACACCAGCATTGCCGCCAGCAGGCATAAAGCTTCTGTCATTATAGACATAATATTCGCGCTTTGTCTGCTGAACAATAACAGGACCTTTTGGCTGCTTCTTAACTTCACGAACCTTACGGATCTTTCTTGGATCAAGGTAACGGAGTTCTTGAATACCAGCTCTTGGATTTTTTTCGTCAATCATGATGTGGAAATACATTCTTCCATCAACATACCAACGCTTAAACAATTCGTATGCATCCTGGCTAAAGTTGAGTAGCTCTAGGATTGTATCAAATTCTTCTCTGATTTTATTTTTTACTTGATCGCTGTAGGGAATATCGTCAACGTTAACTTCTACAACACGATCAGCATCTGTATCAATGGCTTCATTGACAATGTCATCAATGGCCATTTCAATTTCTGGTTGTAATGAGATTTCTCTATACTTAGAGACTAATTCTGCTTCTGTACGAGCTGTACCATCAAGGTCAATGAACGTACCATAAGCACCACCTGCAGCAACGACGACAGCACCATCATCCTTTACCTCGGGAGCAAAGGATTCTAACGGTTCTTCATTTTTACGTTTAATTTCAAAGCCGAAAAGTTGCACCATAATTAATTACTTCCTTAAAGTGAGAGCCGCTATTATTTATAGCGGCTCTCAAACTCCATTAAGCAACGTCAGCTTCAGTTACAGCAAATCTATTGAGTAGACCTGTTGTACCACCATTGACTTCAAAGTAGTCATACTGGAATGTTACTGAGAACTCTTCGATTGTGTCGTTTGAGTTCCAATCAAGACCAATTTGCGATACAGACTCTGGGTAGATACCATTGAATGAGTAAATACGAACAGGAGTTCCCTCTTTGCTGTATTGGATTACGTCAGCAACTGCCTTATAATCTAGTGGTGAAGCACCAGCAAGATTCTTGTTGCCTTCGTAAGAATTGATCTTATAATTCCAACGTTCCATTGCATCACGGATTGCAAAGTCTTCGTCGTTCATGACGTTAACTGACCATGGTGCAAACTGTCTGTCGCCAGCAATTTTGTACTTGCGGCCGAAGTATGGAACCTGAATTAATCCAACATCGGAAGCTGGAATAGCGGTGGCTGTGGCCATGAATTCAAATCTAGCCAAGTCACCACTAATTTCAAGTATTCCAGCTGGTGGAGTCACGATTACCTTGAAAAGGGTAGGACGTGCGCCACCAAACTGTAGATTACTTTTAATTTCATTAATATTAAAAGCCATTTATCATTCCTCCCTTAGAACTTGCCTACAATTTCATCGAAGCTTACACCGGTGCGTACTGCAACGAAGTTAAGCTGGATGAAGTTGATTGAACGGGCTGGCTTGATGTAGATATCACCCCAGAACTCGTTACGATCGATTCTCTCAGGAGTATTGTTTGTTGTATCGCAAACAACTCTGAAATCATAGATGCCGCGACGACCCTTGATGTCTCTTAGATAAGGTTCAACAAGGTTACGGAACTGAGCTCTTGTGAACTCATCATTTAACTCAAACAATGATGATTGAGCAGCGATTGCAATTGCTTTTTCAAGGACGATAAACAATCTACGTACGTTAATACGATCAAAGGCTGATGGACGTCCTAGAGCCGTCTTGTCACCATAAAGGATTGTACCCTGACCTGGGAATGAAACAACTGGGTTGATATCATTCTTATAGAGTTGATCACGGTTAGCCTTATCAGGATTCCAAGCTAGCTTAACAAGATTTTTAATCTGGCCACGATTGAAGCCCGCTGGTGAGAACCATGGATCACGAACATCGTCGGTTCTTACAACAGTACCTGCTATGTCACCGTTTAATGGAACCCAGCGATAGGTGTCGTTGTACTTGTCATATTGATACTTATATCCCGAATCAATTACTGCATAAGAAGATGCACGTAAACTGTTACGGAATGTAACAATGTCGTTTAGTTCATCACCTGGATTGTTTACTACTGCTTCTTGTTTTGGCGAAACAAATACAACACAATCCTTGCGATATTCTGCAATGTTATCAATTATATAATTTGCAAGGCCTTCACCATATACTCCAAATTGAGACTTACCAGTTAGGATAAGTGATACATCAACATCTTCTGAACTCTTGAATGTATCGTAAGCCTTTGAATATGATTGAAGTGTCGCTGTTGATTCCGATACGCCATCTGCACCGCCAGAAAGTGATAGATTTAATGGTGGAGTATTGATTGATGAAATAGAAGAACCTGTTGTAATATTATAACCAGCTCTATGAGAAGCCCACCAGATGTACTGAGATGATTGGTTAATAACATCTTTATAGAAAAGTGAACCACCTTGCTCGCTCTTAGCATCAGATGCTCTGGATAAATTGGACCAAACTTCTAGAATCTGGTTTTTTGTTCCAGTAAATTCACCGTCTTCATCTACAACTATGATATGTAACTCATCTGTTGTTCCACCTGCATTTGATACAAATTGTGATGTTCCAGGAGCGCCATTAACAGAGTTGAAGAATTCCCAATAACGTGTTACAGAATTTGTTGTAACATTGCTTGAGAGAGAGTATGGAGTATCAGTAGTTATTACAAATCCAGCACCATTAACAGTACTATTAGCATATGTTGTATTTGATGCAACTACACCTTTTGATGTAACCTTTAGATACTGATATCCAACTGTACTATTTCCAATGTAAACATAATCGCCAACCTTAATTGCAGTTGCGATTGAATTTGCCATTGAATTGGCATTTGTATTAGATGTTGTAGAAACAACTGAAATAGTCATGTTATTACTGTTAACTACAGCAGTAAATGATGCTACAGAATCTGAATTGCCTGCTACAGCTGATGAATATGCGTTAATTGAATCGCAGACAGAAACCTTTAAAGAGTTGCCAAGATATCCAGGCCACTTTGCAAAATAAAGAGCATCTGCATCAAATGATCCTGTCTTTACATCATAGTCACTACGATTTTTAATCTGAGTTGATGTAATTGCACCACCCTGAGCAAATGTTAGGTTTAATCTAGCACCTGTTCCAGAACCACCTGTTGGAATGTTTCCAGTTGTAACTTCAGGAAGTGCTGTGTATGAACCAACGTTAGAGGCAGACACGCTCAACACACGTGTTGTTACTGTTACTGTTAAGCCTGCACCTGCACCTAGTGTGTTTGCAGTAGCACCAGCTGTTAGAGTTGGGTTTACCGTATAGGCACCACGGTTGATGATTGAAAGAGATACAACATTGCCAGAACCGTTAGTTGTAACTGCGGCGTTTGCAGCAGTACCTGTTCCTGTAGAAAGTGCTACGATTGTTGAGTTGGTATAGCCTGAACCAGCAGCAACAATGGATAGCGTTCTTACTTCTGTTGAGTCTACACTTACTGAAGCGATAGAATCAAATGATCCACCATCAACATATAGAATATCACCGGGAACATACGATCCACCTGTACCTGCATCATTAATTGCAACAGTATCTAAGGTGTAGTCATCAGATACAGAAGCACCTGCATTGTAGCTATTAGCTGCAACAGCACGAGATACGTATAGTTTGTTTCCGTAGGCTAGAAAGTTTGCGGCAGTGTACCATGTTTCAAAATTGTTTGCAGTTGGTTTTCCGTAGTTGTAAACTAGTTCATTTTCAGAAGTAACTAAGCGTACTTCTTCACCAGGACCCCATCTGAACACACCACCAATAGCACCTTCAGTTGTTGAAACTGCAGGTACGATGGTAGTTAGATCAATTTCGCTAACATTAACGCCAGGACTAATTTGAAATGGCATTTTTTTTCTCCTTTATAATAAAAAAACCTAATCAAAGCAGTTGTGTCATGGTTTATTTATAAATTACTCAGTTTAGGAGAATACGATCAAACTGATCATCAGAAACAAACGGTGATTGCTCCGCAGGCATTCCATCATCATACAAGCCAAACGGTGTGAGATCTTCTTCCATCTGACGCTCGTTTTCGTCGAGCATCTTTTGTCTGATGTCTAAATTAGTAGCATCTTTAAAGTAGTTCTGACTTACCATCCATGCAAAAAGGACCAAACACATCACCAAATCATCGTGATGGCCTTCCTCTGCATTATAAGTTGTACCATCTACAACATACGTAGAAAGCTGCTTGATTATCTTATAGTCATTGAGTATAATCTTATTGGATTCAACAATAGACTTTAGGTTCGAACATCCAATACGCTTAGTGATCTTAGTAGTCTTAATACCCATTCTTAACTGACCACCAAAGCCAGCACCTAGGATTGTACCTTTACGACCAGATGTCTTAGTCATAACTATGTTTTCATACTCAAGGTCTTGATGTAGGATGTTGACGACCTGAGTGCCAACATTGATTTCTATAAGAACGGAAGCATTGTTGTAATAACGTCCTACGTTTGCAATTAGGGTAGGATAGAGAAGTTCTGACATCAAATTGTTATCATAGGTAGCTACTACTTCATACGGAACCACAGAGCAGTCTATGATTGTAAATGATGAGCTATCTAGGCCTAGACCTTCTGAAACGTCTACAGTCATAGCATAGACGTGGTCCTTAACTGGACGCTTAAAGATGTTGACACCATGCAACTGTTCTATTGGTTCAATCCATACAAGCTTGGATAGAATGGCAGGGTGGATAAGAGTGTTAGAAGAACCTAAGAACTCACACTCAAATTCTTGTCTAAACTGATCCACAGAGGTGTTGCGGATCATCTCTTCCTTCCATTTCTCATCACGACCAGGGACATCAGACCAGTGAACATCTACACGAGCATAGTTGTTTCTGCCTTGCTCACTATCAATCCAGATCTTATGGAATAAATCCATACCGTTAGGAGTAGATGTAATAACAAGCTTGGTTGTTTGACCAGATGAAATTGTAGGGAAGACAGATGCGAAGAACTGATCTTGGATGTTGCGTGGAACGAACGCAAACTCGTCTAGGTAGATCAGGTTAAATGATTGTCCACGAATTGCTGATGATGATGTTGAAGAAGCTCTACACTTAGAGCCATTCTCAAGCTCAATAAACTTCTTGTTCCATTCAACAACGCCCTGCTGAAGCCATTTAGGCAGCCATTCGTACGCAAGCTGCATACGAGAAAGAATTTCAATTGACTGTGCTTCTTTGTTTGCAAGAACTGCGCAGTTAAAGTTTTCGTTGAAAAGAATCTTGTGAAGAAGATAGCCTACCACTCCTGTTGTCTTACCAACCTGACGTGGCATCTTACAGACTGAATAGCGATTGCTATCAAACACCTTAAACATTTTCTTTTGGTATTGATAGGGTTTGAAAGGCATTAAGCCTTTATCAACGTTAACAATCTTTACGTAAGTCTCACAGAAGTAGCCAACATCCTCAGCACATTTTAAGTACTCAGCAATCTGCTCTTTTGTATACTCAAGCTTAATGTCTGATCGTTTTAGGTTTTTATTACCTAAGTAGCCATCATTGTTCTGATTCATCAGCTGACTTCTTGATCATCTTTAACAGCTCTGCAGAAGAGCCAACAAACAGATTGTTGTTTGTCACTACCTTTTCAGGACCGCCCTCTTCTTTTGTTAGATCCTTTTGAGCTTTAGCGAGGTCTAAAAGATCTTTGTTAGTCTCTGCTAGGGTCTTTATAAGGTTTGTTACAACTTCAAATGCTCTTGGCGACTCAGACTGTCTAGCTAAATCTAGCATATCTTCCAACGCAGATGATCCTTTTTCGAGGATGTCATACATGTTGCGTCTTGCATACTCATAATCATTGTTGTTTTGTGCTTTAACAACAGAGTTAATTTTTGTTATGCTAGTTCCAGCTTGTTGGATCTCTTCTGGAATTTCTACGCCCAGCGATTCACCTATTGTATCTTTTTTAATAGCCATTTGGATATAATGTCTTTGTTTCAATTATGCCATAATCATCAGTCTCATCAATCTGCGAGACAGGAACAGAGTTAGCTGCTAGCGTAGTTGGATTGCCATTAGCATCAAGACCAGGTTTAATTTGTTGGAGCTCTATAGAGTTAACTTCTGTAACAGGTACATCCAAATCAATTGGTGTTGAATAGTTAATATTGGTAATCTTAACAATCTTGGATTGTGTAACAGGACCGTATAGATAGCCCTTCATTACAAACGTCATTGTATAGATAAGTGCTCTTCTTTGTTCAAAAGAGCCATCATAATTATCTTCAATGTTTACAGTAGAAATTACAAGAGGAATATCTGTTAGGTTATCAAAATCCTGTAGAAGTTTAGCAGAGATTGTCCATTCTGGTGTAAAGTACGGAAGGATCTGTTCTACGATTCTTGTAGCATCCTCTGTGGACTTTGCCATGATAGAAAGAGTAAACTCAATATCATAAGGAACTGGTGTATAAGCTTTCTTGTACACATTGGTTCCATTGACGTTGTTAGCTGTATAGAGTGTACGTGTTGTCTGAAGCTTTCTATCAGGTGCATAAGATATACCAGTCATCTCAAACGACATACGAGGAAGCTGAATTGACTGCTTTGCAATACCTGTTGGGTTTTCTTCAAGACGAGCTAGTGTCTTATCTCTTGGTCCATAAGAGATAGGAACTCTTAGGGTCTGAGTAACAACACCACTTGAATTGGTACGTTCAATATAAATGTTGTTAAATAACGTACCAAATACAATTACGTATTTTTTAAGAAGTGAATGGTAGAATGGAACTGTTAACATTATGCTCTAGCTCCACCTTCACTAAACGGATCTATTTCCGTAAAGTCAATAAAGTCTAATCCTTCTTGCTCAAACATATCATTTTGAGCATTAGCATCGATATCATCTACTGAGTAAGATTGAAGTAGGATTGTTTCACCATCTTCTGTAGTAAGAGCGGATCCGTCTTGTGCCAGCAACACATAATCATCTGTTACTAGTGAGTATGCTCCATAGACATCATCAATGGAAGGAATGCCAGTGTTAAATATATCACTGTTACCTTCATACAACTCACATACAATGTCATATGTCTGCAGCGCACCTAGTTGATAAAAGATTGGCTTTACGTTAACAAACTTAATTTGGAACAACGATTGAGTAAGTGAGAAGAATATTAGATCGCCTTCTCGTGGACGCTGTATAGCAAGATAGTCTCCAATCTCTTCGCCAAACACTCTCTGTGCCATAGTGAATGTCATTTGGTCTCTTACTTCTACACCAAACTTAGATAGAAACTCACCATCACCAGCAAAGCCGTCAATGTTACGAATGTACATTTCAACCATGATAGCTTGATTGTAACTAGAATACTCAGCCTCTCTGTAGACCTCATCTTTATTGACTACAGTTCTTGGAATATAGAACACATCATGACCATAGATCCTAATTGATTCTATAATTAAGTTTTCTATAAGAAGCTGCTCTTGTGAAGCACCAAAGTTGTTGAAATATACTGAGGTTGCCATTGTTAGCCTATCATATCATATGAAGGCAACGAGTAAGAAACTTGCATCTCTTCTTCTAGCTTTTCAATAGCATCGTGAGCATCAGCGAGGATCTTATCACCATTAAATGTGACACCACCAGGAAGCTGAATGCCTGAGAACTTAGAGAGGTTTTGTCCCCATTGCTTCTTGATAAGCTCTGTTGTATATCTTTGTAGCCAACGATCATTCCATACGTCCTTGTGTACGTTTGGATCTACAATCTCATAAGCTTCAACAACAAGATACTGACCTGCTTCAACTTTTTCCCAGTTTACATCAATGTATAGACGGTTTGTGTGTCTGTTGTATCTAATTGGCTGCTTACCAACAAGTAGCTGCTCAAGAAGTTGTAGATGTTGGAATGCCATATAGTATGGAACCATTGACTGATATGTCAATGTGTATAGATCGTTTAAGGCTATCTGGTAACGAATATTGAAAATGTTGTTTGTAGCAATGTAGTCACCCAGATCAAAGATGTTGATAACACCCATAATGTTTTCTGGCATTGTAACATAGCCGCCTTTGAACCCACGAAGATCTGCACCAGAACCTGTACTTGTAGTAATAGTTACTACAGGGTCTAATCTATACTTAGAACCAATGGCTGTTACGTTAATGGACTGAATTGTACCATTGGCATAGGTAGTAAGTGTAGCAGTTGCACCACTTCCTTCTGTGTCACCAGAGGCGGCTGTAACTGTTACTGTATCTGTATTGGAGTAAGCTGTACCACCATCAACGATGATTACTTCTTTAAGGACGTCTGGCTTATCACTAGCCTGAAACACGTGACGATAGTATTGCTTTTGCGATCCATCAAAATGATAGTC
>JACCDP010017629.1_pt1 | contig 38781 bp, 31 predicted proteins | sample 7445841 | NCBI WGS metagenome assembly JACCDP01 (sample SAMN15323441, study PRJNA562643) | freshwater metagenome | isolation source: river surface water | place: USA:Blue River Watershed | collected 2017-08-17 | reverse complement strand
TGGTGGTTGCGGGGCGGGGTGGGTGGGTTTTTTTTTTTTTTGTTTTTTGTTTTGGGGGTTGTGTGGGTTTGTGTTGGGGGGGGCGGGGGGGGGGGGGGGGGGAACAGGCTACGCGCTGTACACTGAGGCGTCATCTTGGTCAGGCTCCAGATCGTCCGCGTCGGCGTCCGCGTCAGCGTCGGCGTCTGCTTCAAAGCCGTCCTCCTCTTCAAAGGCGTCTTCTTCAAAGTCTGACAGCGATGCCTCCTCATTAACATCAAAGCCGCTTTCTGATTGCTCCTCGGCACCGCCTTCCGCATCCACGTCTGCGTCAGTTTCAGCGTCGCTGCGCTCCTCGTCTTCGTCTGGAGACTCCGCGTCGCTGTCACCTTCGGCTTCGGATGCCTCAGAAACGTCTGTGGGGGCCTCGGCCTCGGTTTCGTCTCCCTCGCGCCCATCGGCGGTCTTCTTGACAATCTTGCCAAACGAAGAGATCCGCTTGTCGTTGAGCTCAAATTTCTTGCCAAGGATCTCGATATTCACGACGTTGCCCACTTCCACCGTGGTGAGGTCGATGTCCGACACAAATGCGCCCTGCTTGGCCACGATGATCTCCAACACGGTCGTCTTCTTTGGGGCGCCATGATCGTCAGAGACATCGATTTGCACCTCGGCCAAAATGCCAAACTTGTTTGTATTGGTCACCTTGGCTTCTACAATGCTGCCCACCGCGGGATTGCAGACCAGGGCCTTGTAGTACACCGTGTACATGACGTCTCCATTCAATGAAAACATGCGCAACGTGCCTGGCTGGATCCGCACGATGTCCACAGAGTTTGGACGCACATAGCCGTGCCTCGAGCACTTGCCCTCAACCTTTGCCCGGAGCTTGGTTGCCACCGTGTCCTTGTAGTCTTTGGCGACCTCGCTCGGCGCCAGGCGAACCCGGTCCATGAGGAGAGACTTGACGAACACGTCCATAATGTAATGCTTACTGGAGAGACACAAATTTTAAATCATCTGGTTTCATTTTTTTGCAAGCATCAACGCGTATGCGTGGGGGCGGAGGAACTTTTGGGGTGCGAAACGCCGCAAGGCCAACTCATAGATCTCACACAACGACACCTTTGTCGTCTTGGGAGGCAAAGCCACGCTGCCTACATTTCCAATCAGCGATTTCATTGTTTCTACACTAAAATCGGAGGTGGAGGCACATACCGATCCAGTCGTCTTTTTGGCATTCTCGCGAACAATCTTCATGCGGTGCTTGATGACCTGGGGTGTGACGAAAGCCGACACGTCCCGCAACGTCTTTGAGCGCTCTTTCAGCAAGACCTGCTTTTGGTATTCCACGTCAGCGATTTGGGGAAGCTCCAACCGGGAAGCCCGCTTGAATGTCCCGTCTGCAGAGCGAGTGTAGTATGGATTGCCATCCTTGTACTCTGTGGATGCGTCGGTGTAATACCTGGGGGCGTTGTTGTCATCAAAGTACACACCCGAGCTGGTTTTGAAACTGACTTGGATGGTGACAGGTAGGGACTCGAAGCGTTGCAAGAGGTCCATGTGCTCCTTGGGGGTCAGCCTGTCGATGACATAGTCATACGCTGCTTGTTTGAATCCGGGCGCCTCTTGTGGGGTCAAGTATTTCAACACCTTTTGTACCTCTTCCTCAATTTGGCCAAGCAGACGTGGTTGTTGTGCCTGTGTTTGGGGCTGTTGTTGTCGTTGTGCCTGTGCTTGAGACGGCTGTTGAGGAAGGGAAGCTTGTGAAGAGGGTTTCACCTGCCGCAAGTTGATCTTGTTTCGCCCATAGTTTTGGGTCTGCAAGACTTCGGGCTCGCGGTCTTCAATGAGTAGACGGGTGTCTTTGGCCGCCATAGGTTGGAACAGGTATTTGTCCGAACGATACAAAACATACCCCGGCACATTGTCCCTGTTCAGCACGCGCTCCCGGTCTTTGACAATCTCGTCCAGGGCATACATAAAGGCCTCGCGGTCTGTGGGGCGTACGGCTTCAACCAAGGAGTCAAAGGTGAAGACATGGTGCTTTTGGAAGGTGCGCTTGATGTATTTCTTGAGCTCGTAGATCTCGGTGGTCAAGAAGGCCTTGGTAAAAGTAGAGGCGTCGGGGTGGGCTGTTTGTGTTTTTGTTGTTGCACCTAGGCACGCCTGTTTACTTTGGTTCACCGAGGTTGCATAGAGAGCTGTCTCGATGCCTTGAGACGTGACGACCTTCTCTTTGGAGGCCGGTTTGCTGGGTGTGGTTAGAAGGCAATCAATGGCATTGCTCTTGATGACCTCTTCAACCTGTGACATCAGGGCGTCCTTTGTTTCGGCCAGGCGGTAGGCATACAAATCTATGGTCTCCTTGTCTGGCAAAAGGTTGGCGTGCTGGTAAATGGTTACGTTGCGTTTCTCTGGGGGCAAGGCCTCGTGAGAGTACTGTCGGATAGCACGCCCGATGATCTGCTCCATCTTGTTGTAGTTGTACCACGGTTCCATAATATGCACCTCGCGGATGTACTTGAAGTCCACGCCCTCTGAGGCGACGTTGGAGGCAATGATGACCTTGATGACGTCTCCATTGACATTTTGGGGGCTCTTTGAGGCAGCGATCTCGGCGTCGTTGTTGGGCGAGAACTCCTTGTTGGCAGACAAGATGACGTAGGCCCCGCCGCGCTTTTTGGCAGCTGTGGTGGCGTCGGCGAGAACGTTGTTGCCGCCATACTTGCGGTACCCAACGTGCTCCAGCGCGATGGCGAGTGGCAAGATGCCGCTGTACACAAAGGAAGAGTAGACATAGATCACGCCCTCGCTGGACAACACGTAGTCCACGATTGACTTGATCTTGGCGGCGTAGTTGGCGATGCGATCTGGGGCCAGGAATTGCCCGTGTTTTTTGAGGACCGCGGGATCGTACACCCTTCCCGTGGACTTGGACTGAAAGCACTTGTCAAATAGTTTGTCTCCATGAAACGCCTCACCATCTTCCACTGGAAAGGCGACGTTGGACACCTGCATGAGCACCTGGACCTTGGCATCGGCGGCGTCTTGCATTTTCTTGGTGGCGCGCTTAGGTCGGAGGGCCTCGTACGCCTTGCGTTGGTAGTCTCCAAAGCGCGAGACAGTGATGTGGTCCGGGTTGAATTCGTGGGTAAAATCCTTGCCAAAAAAGTCTGTGGTGGGGAAGTCGCGTGCGCGCATGACTCTGGGATCTTTGTTGATGGAGGGGTAGAGTCGCATGGGGAAAGCCTTTGGATTGTCCACGGGCAGAAAGGAAACGTATCCACGCGTTGCGGCGATGAGGTTTTGGCGGCCCTTGTTGGTGAGACCTTTGCGGGGGGTGAAGATGTCTTCAATGGCGATGGGGGGGAGCTTGTCGTTCAAACGCAACAGGTTGATGAGATACACGATTTCGGTGGCGCTGTCAAACATTGGTGTGGCAGAGAGCAAGATGAGTTTGATGTTTTCTGCCACGCGCAAGACGTGCTCTACCTTGGGCGGCACAAGCTTCTTCGTTGCCTCCGCTGCTGTGCGCAGGTTGTGCGCTTCGTCCATGACAAAGACCCGGTTTGAGTACGTGTTCTTGAGGTAGCGTTCAAACCTGCGTTGTGCGCGCTCCGGGTTGGGCTCGGTCTTGGCAATGGCCTCACGTTGACGGTCGTATTCATTGGCAAACTCCAGGTAGCCACGAAACTGCCAGCGGTCGTTGACAATCTTCTTTACCTTGTCAGCCAGGGCTTCTCGGTCGAGCGTCTTGTTGTTTGGTATTGCACGAACGTAGCGGTCCCCAGTGCACGTTGGGATGTCCTCTAGGTCTAGCGTGCCATTGGTGACTTGGATCTTGGTTGCGTCAAAGATCTGTTGCTTGAAGTTGTCCTTGAGCGTCGAGGATGGCAATAGCACAAAGTGCTTCTTGGTAAAGGTGTCTGAAAACTGCTCCGCGATGGTGATGGCTGAGCACGTCTTGCCGGTGCCCGTGGCATGGAAGAGGAGGATGCCGTTGTATGGCGTGGATGGGGAAAGGAAGTTGCGCACGCGCTTTTGGCTTGGGGTCAATGCAAATCCGGTGGGCGCGTGCCGTCCGTCTACAAAGTTGAACTCCTTCTTGCGCGCCAAGGTGCCATTGAAATTTGGATCGTCCAGAGATGGGTAGGGCACGTACGCGCTCATCTTGGAATAACCGAAGAAAAAGAAAGGGGTAGGGTGTTGGGGTAGAGGGTGAGGGGTGTGTTGGGGGGTTCAAGGCTTTTGGAGGCTCTTTTTGACAATGACGCTGTTGATCCGCTTGAGGAGCTCTTTGCGTTCTACGTTGCAAGCCTTTATCTTCTGCTGTGCCTCCTTGTAAGGGAACCACCGCACGTCCCTGATCTCCCGCGCTTGGTGTCTGTTGGTAGGGTCAAAGAGCGCTTCTTGGTCTTGGTCGTTGCTCACATACTTGGCGACGTAGTAGACATGTTTGTAGCGCAAGCGATTGGTCCCAGAGAATATCTCTTCCACGGGCTTTAGGTCCCGGAGGATCCGGATTTGGGCTAGATTGATGCCGGTCTCCTCCCGGAACTCGCGCAAGGCGCACCGCTTGTCGTCCTCAAAAAAGTTGCGCCGCCCCTTGGGGAAGCCCCACTCGGTCTCATCAAGCTTGTCGGGGACCGTATTTACAAAATGGGCAGCGTCTACGCGGAGCACTCTTCCATCCGCGCCTCGAATGAGGTAGCCGCGGCGGAGGATCTCAAAGTTGTGTTTCGCCGCATTGTACTCTTTCATAAACTGTCGCCCGTTTGGGGACCACAGGTCCCGCCATAGGTCGTCAAAAGTGTTAGTGAGGATCTTGCAATGCTCGAGGTCGGTCATATTAGAAAACAAGGTGGTGAGGTACGTCAGGTTTTTGAGGTCGTACTTGCCCCGGATGAATTCTACATATGCTAACGAATCTTTGCGTTGCACCATAAGGTACTCCGGAAACATGCAGTTTGTTGTTGTGTCATACCTTAAGCGGAAGACGATGCACCCGAAGCTCGTAATGGGGTGGTTACAATGCCGATACAGATGTCCCAACCCGCCGCAGTTGCTGCATATCATGGTTTTCAGTGTATTAGTCCGTTGTGAATCCATAGTTGGTGGATCTCGCGCCCTTGCATGGGATTGGGGCGAAAGACTTAAATACAGCACCTGGCCGCTCCAAAAATTTGTCTGTGTAATCCAAATGAACAACTCGGCGGTCGTTTCCCAGCCTGCTGAGGAGGGTTACAAGCTTGCGGTCACGCGCGCCCTGGAGAGCATCCGCGAGAAGCCCGAGCTGGAAAAGTTCACCGTCTTGAAGCAGGCCCTTCTACGCTTCATCGACTTTCGCTTCAGCCAGTTGGAGCAAGACAGCAACACGCGCGTGTCACGTTTGCGCGAAGAGCTAGAGTCCATGTCCACCAAGCAGCGTGACGTGAGCCAGCTGATCAGCGGTAAGAACGCCCAGATTGATGAGCTCAAGGCGGAGCTGACAAGGATGCGTGAGGCTGCTGCCGTTGCGCGCGAGGCGGAAGACAGTCTGAAAAAGAAGGCGGAATTCTATGAGGAATCCTTGGGGGTGATTGACAGCGTCAACCGCAGGTTGGCAAAGGAAAAGGCGCAGTAGACGCTTTGGGATTTTGGTCTGAGACGAAGTTTTTTTTCAACTCGGAGTCTTGTTTGGTTTCACTTGCACTCCCAGTGCCACTCGTTCACCCTTTGGCACGAAGACCCACTCTCGCAAGTCCAATTGGCCCACGCGTTGTCATAGCAGCCAGCGCCATTGAGTGTGCCACATTCTCCACCCTTGCCACCACATGTCTGTCCTTTTTTGCGTACTGATTTCGCGCCAGCGGAGCCTGCTCCATCAGTGGGCTGGGCGATGGACGGCCCTTTGTCTCCCCTTTCTTTGCATTTCCAAAGCTGATCGCTCTCACGCTCACACACACCTCCTTGGGCACACGGATCTCCCCAGGGTCTATCAACGCATGGAGTTGTTGTGCCATCCTTGCACATGCCACCTGTGCCACCACATTGGGCGTTATATGATATACCGCCGTACTGATCATTTTTGGGTTGCTGGGCCGGCGGTGGTGGTGGTGGGGGTTGAGCCTTGTTGGGACGGCCACCAGAGAATTGGAAGAAGGCACAGCTCGCGTTGTCTTGCCATCCCCAATACCTTCCGGTCGTGTCCTCTTGGAAGCCAATAGCCCGGTCTGAACACTCTGCAGCGTCCTCCCACTTGACGTTTCCACCCCCTAGCACGTTGTACCCATAAAAGTGCTCGGGCCTCTCTTTTGGTGCCAGGATCGAGGCCAAGAGTAATACAATCAAAACCGCAATCAGAATGGAGTCGGACAACCGCATCACGCGTCTGCTTTAAATTGACAACACATTTTTTAAGGTTTCAGGGCTGGTATGAATCTTACAACCTCAGTGTCACAACCTCAACTTACTCTTTGCCACCTGCGGCACGAAGAATTTGAGCACACTCGTCGCATCTACCACTCAATGCAAGAGACACAGGAGTTTTGTTTTCATAGTTCCGTAGGTTTATACTCGCTTTGGCACCAGCCTCGAGCAAAATATTAATGCATTCAACACATGCATTGAGTGCAGCGTTATGCAATGGTGTAAACTTTGCCACATCGACTTCGTTAATTATTGCTTTTCCACCAGCATCGAGCAATGCGCGCAGGCAGTCCGGACATTTACCCAATGGTGCAGCGTGCAATGCTGTTTTAGCATATTTGTTCTTCACGGTCACATCTGCACCTTGAGCAATGAGTTCGCGGACTTTCTTGGCGTCTCCAGCGAAAGAGGCTTTGATTAAGGGGGGGTTGCCTTGATCGTCTAAAACTTCAGCTGTTTGTGGCTGTGGCGGGGACTTGTTGGCGCCGGAGAATTGAAAGTAGGCACACGACGCGTTGTCCTGCCACCCCCAATACCTTCCGGTCGTATCCTCCTGGAAGCCAATGGCGCGGTCTGAACATTGGGCCGCGTTCTCCCATTTGATGCCCCCGCCGCCCAGGACGTTGTACCCATAAAAGTGCTCGTGCGCTTTTGGTGCAAACACAGAAGACAACACAATAGATGTTGCGAGAAGTATAATCAACACGTAATTGCGTGTCATTTATACAAACGAACAAAAAGATGTTTCACTGCATTGCTACGGATTGCACGTGCAAGGTGTTGGGCGCTTCGGGCAAAAAGGTGACCGGCTCCTTCTTGAACATTGTCAAGAAGACTTGATGGTACTTTTCCAACTTTTCTTTTTCCGGGTAGTCGACCTTGAAATCAATGATGAGATCGCCATGTTGCTTGGGCTTTTTGAAAAAGGGCAAACCCATGCCCTTGATGCGCACCGGCTTGGATGGATCAAAGTAGCGCTCACTCACCACGGTGTACTTTTCATCGTATAGGTCCGTCTCAATGTTGAAGCCGCACAAGAGCTCGTCAAAGTCGATGTTCAGACCAATAGTCACGTCATTCGTTTCGTAATTGATCTTGTAAGAGGGGTGCACGGTGTGCATGAAGACCAAGGCGAGGTCGACGTTGCGCTTTGCATTCAGGTCGTAAGAGCCCTTACCGGGAATCGTGTGTACAAATTGGTTGGGCATGCCCTTGGGAACGCGCACCTCGATGGATCGCTTGGCAAACTTGACCTTTTTTCCCTGACATCCGGGGCATTCCTTGCCCGGCTTGATCATCTCTCCCTTGCCCGCACAGCTTTGGCACGGCATCTGAGTGATCATAAAAGGCGTGATCGCGTGCGTAACGAATCCGTTGCCATTACACGTGATGCACCGGATGACGTCGCTTGCGTCCCTCGAGCCAAGGGCGTTGCACACGTCGCACTTGTCCATAACATCGTAGCTAATCTTCTTGTTGACACCTTTGTAGATCTCGGTGATGGTGATGGGCACCTCGATCGCCTCCACAGGCGGCGCGTGTGCAGCGGAGCCAGGTGGCGCGCCCGTGCCCATCTTGAACAGGAACTCACCAAAACCTCCCGGCACACCACCTCCGCCAAAGGGCATGCCACCACCTCCACCAAACAACTCCTCAAATATGTTCCCCATGTTGAAGGGTGGCGCAGCACCGCTGGTGTCGTACGTGCCGAAGGTGTCGTAGTTTTTCCTTTTTGTGGGATCGCTGAGGACACTGTATGCCTCACTGACCTTTTTGAACATCTCCTCGGCCTGCTCCTTGTCGGCGCCAGTGTTCTTGTCGGGATGGTACTTGATCGCCATCTTTTTGTACGCCTTCTTGATGTCCACTTCGGACGCGTTCTTGGGGACACCAAGGACGTCGTACAGATTTTCCTTCTCACCCGCTGGCATTGTTGTTTGTTAATCTAAGTCCTAAAATCCTAAAGTGGATTCTACCAAAAAAATCACAAATGAAAATCAAATCAAGTGTGTCTTGCTCTACTGATTCCAATTGTCGTTGTCCCTGCATTGATGCCACCACTCGTCCTTGCGCCGGCATGTGAAGCCGTCCGAGCAAGACTTTCCAGGCCACGTGGTGTCCACACAGGGCTTGTCGCTGCCGTCTTTGCAGTCGCCACCCTTGCCACCGCATTGACCCCATTTCTCAATTACATTGCCACCTGCTGCAGGCCCACCACCCGGACCTTTGTTGAACTTGGGATAGTCATCGCCAGCTTCGTACTCGTAAAACTCGCCCTCCTTGGGAATGTATGTTCCATCTCTGGGGAAGATGCACGGTACATCACCAGGGAGTTTGCCGGCAAAGGCGCGCTTGCCGCCCACGCCAGGGAGCTCGCGGATCGCGTAAGCCGTCCTATTGCAAAGCTTGGCGGGTTGCGGTGTGGTTGGTGCCGGTGTTGGGGGCTTGGGGGTGGGTGGGATGCAGTTGTCAGCCTTGTTGGCTGTCCAGATGCGACCCGGAGCAGCCTTGACGTAGTGAGCTGCGCCGCCATTCTTAACGTCAGGATAGTTCTCGTTGTAACGCTTGATGGCCTCGGGACAGTTTTCACACTTGGGACCACGCCACTTGGGGTTGATGTCTTTTGGCTTGTTCTTGAGGATCGCCCTATACAAGTCCCACGGCACCGTCTTTTTATTCTTTTGGTCTGCACTCATATACTCTGTGGCAAAAGTGTCGCTGGCCGCCTTGCACGTTCGGGCGGTATCTTGGCTGGCCCAGATGGCCCTGCCAAAGTTGTCATAGATGACCAGGTTCTTGTCGTTCTGAATCTTCAACGAGAAATTCGGCCCATTGCCCATCCCGGTGGTGTATGTGTCAAAGTAAACCTTTCCTTCGCCATTTGTGGCCTCAAGGTTGCCATCAGATTTCATACACACTTTGAAGGGTCCCTTGCCCGGAACACGAGTGGTGTAGCCGCTGTGTTTCCAAACCTCTGCGCCCTTGTGCTTGACCCTCAGAATACCGTCCTTGCCGACTTCAAAGACAGTGTTATTATCGGCGGACATCAGGGATTGACCTCCATTGAGGCACTTTGGCGACTTCAGTGTGTCTTCCAAAGCACACTCTGCGGCAGGAGCTGTAGAAGCCCAAATACGGTTGGTGTTCTTCAGGTAATGTTTAGCAGCGTCGGCTTTCTTAACTTCGGGATAGAACGTGATGTAGTAATCCTTGGCTTTGTCACAGTCCATGCACTTGGGTCCAGGCCACTCGCGGGTCTCTTTTTTGCCCGGCGGGTTCTTGAGGATCATGTTTACGTAATGACTCCAAGGATCTTCGCCGGCCCTCTTGACGTCCACGTACTTCTCGAGGTACTTGGCGCGAGCATCCTTGCAAGTGCGTGCCCAGTCTGGACCGTTCGTCCAAAGCCTCACATTTTTGGAATCGGTGACAGTGAGGATGCCCTTGTCGTTAATGGACAACGAGAATGGACCTACACCCTTGTCCTTGGTATCGGTCTGCCAAATCCAATGGTTTGGAGCGGGAGTGGAGTTGAAAATGGCAAGATTGCCATTGTCCTGCATGCACAACTTGAGTGGGTTCTTGCCCTTGGGGCGCGTTGTGTCGTTGGGCGAGGACGTCCACATGGCAGCTTTTTGACCTGCTTTGAAGACGACAAAATTGCCATCCTTTTGTAGCGTGGCAAAGAACTGGCCGCTTGGGGATGTGATTCGGGCACCTTCAGCGAGACATTCGGGCGACCTGAGCATGTGCTTGCAATTATTGGGCTCGCCAAGCCCCGACCAAATGCGTTTTTCCTTGATGCCGCTGATGGTGTAGTGGAAGACCGGATCCTGTTTAGCCCGCGCCACGTCGGGGTAGCGCTGGATGTAGTGCTTCCTGGCATCCCCACATCCCCTGCACAGCGGACCCCTCCACACGCGCTTCTCCTTGTCGGAACACGGTTTTGCGAGGACGGCTTGGGAGTAGTGGGTCCACGCATCCACGCCAGCTTTTTGAACGTCCTGGTAGTCCTTTAGGTACTGGGCTCTTGCCTCATTGCACGTGTGGAACCACCAAGTACCCCAAATCACCACGCCTCGGCCGTCTTTGATGCTCACACCGCCGTCATCTTGGATCCTGAGTGTGAATGGTCCCACGCCCTTGTTGACGGTGTCTGTGAACCACAAAGTTGTACTTGCACCATTGGTGACCTTGGCCACACCCGTGGCCTCAATGCAAAGCTTGAAGGGACCCTTGCCCTGGGACACTGTGGTCTCACTGCCTTGGTTGACGGGCGCCTTTATAGGAGCGCCGCCTGGGGCGGGATTGCTCTTTTTGGCCACTGCCGGGGTGTTGACGGGAACCGTGCAGGTGCCCGGAGCTGCTGGTGCAGGACCTGCCTTGCCCGCTGCAATAGTTTTGGGATAAATCGCCCATAGGATTGCCTTGGTGGCCAGTTCGGTCACAACGAGGTTGCCGTCCTTTTGCATGGTCAATGTAAACTTGCCATTTTGAGACAGCAGGCGCTCGCCCTCCGACAGGCATCCGCTCGGAGACACGATGTTATCCATGCAAGACTTGGTTTTGATTGCATTCCACAAGTAGCCAAGCGCCTGGCCCTTGCTCACGTAATGCGTCACCGCATCTTCGGTGACCGTGGGGTACCGCTTTTTGTACGCCTGCTCGGCTGTTAGACAGTCCATGCAGTCTGGACCGCGCCAAGCATACCGCAACGTGGGGCTCGTGCGCGTTTTCTTAAAGTGCTCCCACGGATCCTCCTTGACGTTCTTGTACTCTGCCATGTACTTTGCGCGCGCAGCCTCGCACGTGCGATTGCCCTTAGAGGACCAAATAGGCACATTGCGGCTGTCGTAGATCACCGCCTCTTGGGTGTCCAGCACTTGCAGGCGGTAGGGCGCCAAGCCGCGCCCACCTGTCTCCGTGCTCCAGTACACCTGCTTGGCGCCGTTTGTTGCGACCAGATTGCCGTCGTTTTGCATGCACAGTGTGTAAGGCGCCTTGCCTTTGGGGCGCGTGGAGTCCAAATCACCGGCCCAGTACAGCTTCGTCTTGTCGGGACTGGCGACGCCGATGCCGCCATCCGTCCACACGCCAAAGACCACCTTACCGTTGCGCGATGTCAAGAAGGGCGTCTTTTCTGTCATGCACCCTGGTTGGTACAAGGTGTCGATGCACATGCTCTCACTACCCGCAGCCCACCAGAAGTAGCCCTCCTTCTTGCCAACGTCCCTGTAGTGTACAGCAGCGTCGCGTTGGGCCGCGGAAGCAGTTGGTGGGCGGGGGTACATAGTATTGTACGTTTGCGCTGCGGTATCGCAGCTCCTACACAACGGACCCCGCCAAATCCACTTTTCCTTGGCAGCGCCCTGTTTAGCCAGGACAGACCCATTGTAGTGTGCCCATGGATCGACCTTTGTCTTGAAGTATTTTGCATATTCGTTGGCGTATTGATTGCGTGCTTGCTCGCAGGTCTTGAAGTATGTGTTGGCCCAAGTCGGGACGCCGCGGCCGTCTCGCAATTCAATATAGCCATCATCGCGCATAACCAACTTGAACGGCCCCACACCCTTTCCTACCGTGTCAGACTTCCACAACATCTGCTTTTCCTTGTTGTTGATCGTGAGGACGCCATCCTTATCGAGACAAAGCTGATAAGGGGCAGTGCCCTTGGGACGCGTCGTGAACTTGTTCCCGTAGATAGACCACTTTGGTTTGTTGGCTTTCATGTCCATGATGACCAGGTTGCCATCGTTTTGCATCAACATCATCCAATTGCCATTGGATGATATCAATGACTGTCCTTGGGCCAAGCAACCCTCGTTCATGGTGTTGATGCACCTGTTGTCTGCGCCGGGAGCAGACCAAACACGACCTGCCGCTTTGCCCTTGGTGAGGTAGTCTTGGGCAGCGCCTTGCTCCTTGACCGGTGGATAGAAGGTACTGTACCACTTCGCGGCTTGGTCGCAAGACCTGCACTTGGGTCCTGGCCACAACAACGGTTGCTTTTCTGCGCCCTTCTTGTTGATCACGTTTGCAGTGTAATGAACCCATGGGTCGGTATTTCCGATCTTGGGGTAGAGCTTCTTATACCCCACCTTGGCAGCTTCACAAGTCCTAGAGAACGAGGTGTTCCACAACATCGTTTTGCGGCTGTCGATCACAAACACCCTACCCAAGTCATCAATACCTGCAAGAAACGTCCCAACACCCTTCTCTGCCGTGTCGGACTGCCACAACCACCCGTCCTTCCCACTGTGGAGGACCAGATTTCCGTTGGTGCCTAGACAGAGTTTGAATGGACCCGACCCCTTTGGAATGGACGTGTCGGCTTTGTACAAGTTCCAAACCACGGTGTTTTTCCTAGTGTCCCTCATCACTAAGTCGCCCGTGGCTTCGAGCGTCAGTTTGAACGCTTGGGCTGGTTGAGACACAAACGACTCCCCTGGGTACAAACAGTCGCCAGATACCATTACATTGCGTGCCCTTGGTGCTGGAGGCGGGAGATCGCAAGGGAGTTGCCACTTACGTTTCTCCTTTTCACCGTACATCTTGAAATGCTCAAACGCTGTTGGACTGAGCGCAATGTCGGCGGCCTTGAAGCCATTGACTCGCAGCGGTTGCCACGCGAGCGCACTAAGCACCTTGCCTGTGGCGTACACAGCCCTGCCGGTGGTCTCGATGCCCACGATGGCGTTGGTTTGGACGCTGATCCGCTTGAGTGTACCGGGCAGGGTGCTCCATCCCGAAACCTTGCCTTCTACCGCAGTAAGGACCGCAACACGAACAGAGCCCTGCCTAGTCAGGCACACAATGCGGTTGTTGCACAAATGGGCTTGGGCCACGATGAGGTCGCGCTCGCCTGTGCCGGGAACTTTTGTCCATTTCCATTTATCTGCAGTGTCCTTGGCAGTGACCTGGGCATACTGCACGATGCCATCGCTGTTGGTGGCCACCACAAAGTAATCCGAGGCGTTCAGCTTCACTGTAGCAATGTCCAAGCTAGCGTGCACGATTCTTTGGATGTTGGCAATCTCGGGCTTTCCGAGATCCTTGAACTGGGGGGTAAGCTTGCGGTAGTAAATGAGTTGCCCAGATGTCGTCACACCCAAGAGGCTTCGGTCCTTGACGCTGACGTGGGCCAACTTGTCTGGAAGAGCCTGGAACACGGGCGCGTTGTGGATATCACCGGTTGCATAATAGGTTACACCCTTGGAATCTGTAACTACGACGTAGTTTTTGTCAAAAGCGACGGTTTTGATACCACCTGCGTGCATGACCTTCCACTGGGGCGTGACCAGATTCTCCGCAAAGAGGAGAAAACCATTCTGTTCAACCATGAACAACTTGCCTAGATACTTTGTGGCAACGTCGGGGTTTTGCTCAAGGTACGTGTATGTTGAAGCGGCGCAAGTATCGCGTTCAGAATAGACGACGGGGGCCTTGGTCGTGCCACCGGGGGGCTTTGTAGTACTCTTGCCAGGGGGCTTTGTGGTACCACCAGGGGGCTTTGTGGTACCACCAGGGGGCCTTGTGGTAACCGCGCCCGGAGGTGCGGGGGGACCTGGAGGTTGCGGGCAAGATCCACCGTCCACCTCGACATCGATTGTTGAGGGGCCGCACTTAGCCGGCGCCGGGGTCAGTGGCGACACACACACATTGGGGTCGCTCATAACGCCATCCATGACCTCCGAAATGATGTTGTTGAGCGACATGACCGTGTTGTCGTCGCCATAGTTGACATCGTTCATGTCGATGCCATTTGCCTTGAGCCTGGCCATGAGCATGGGTATTGTTGCCGCCAGGACGCGTTGCACACAATTAGCGTCCGCGATCTTCGGGTTGTTGTTGTAGTTTTTGCGCATCATGGCCATGATCATCATCATCATCATCGCGTCATTGTCGCCGTCACAACAGTCTTCGTTTTCGGCGGGAGCGGCAGATTGTTGCTCGCTATGGTGCGCGTGTAGCCTGCGCGGCTCGGGAGCGAAGGGGTAGTAATGGGTGTGGGGGTGATTCGAGTAGCGTGCTGGGTCATAGGCGGAATAGTATATCAACATCACCACGATAATTATGATACACGTAATGCCCGCCAAGGTCAACGTCGACATTATTTATAGATGCACACAAATTATTTGTGGTCTGGGGAAAAAATATGGCACGCGAACCGCTCATTTCTTTTTGAGAGCGAGGGTGGTAGCCGGCTTTTTTGGAGGAAGGACAGCGGGCTTTTGGGGAGCGGGTCCGGTGCGCCGCATGCGCACGTTCACCTTGGGTTCAGGACACTTCTCTGCCGGCTTGGGCACGGCCACGCCAGCGCAAACGCCGGTGCTCAGCGCTCCGAGAATGGCCTCGTTGACGACGGCCTTGACCTTGGGGTTGTTATAGTCGATCGTGTTTTGGTCGATACGTTGAGCCTTGAGCTGTGAGGTGATCGTAGGCACTACCATGCGCATCACCTTTTGAAGGCAATCGGCGTTGGCCAGGTTGGGGTTGTCATTGAATTTGGAATTCAACAACATCAAGATCATGAATGCCAAGCCCTCGGTTTTCTTCTCGCAACAGCTGTCTTTGCTCTTGGCGGGGCGTGCTGTAGAGGGCATGTGTTGGTGAGCGTTTGATTCCGCGTGCCAAGCCGCCAAGCGACTGGCGCGCAGAGCACGTTGGGTGTACTCCCAACGCTCCTGAGCCACGATCATGTGGTACGCCATGACGAACAGAATGATCAGGAGAAAGATGATGATAATGAGCGCAATCATATCTTCTTTCTTTGAAGCGCGAAAAAAGTTAGGTCGTTTAAGGTTAAAAATCCTACTGGTTTTACATGGACCCCTACAAAGTGCTCGAACTTCCAAAAAACTTTACCATAGAGCAACTCCGGAGCAACTACAAGCGCATCGCCGTGCAGGTGCATCCGGACAAGGGTGGTTCAGATTACCTTTTCAAGGCTGTGACGATGTGCTATCAAAAGCTGAAAAAGGAGTATGAATTGCGAAAGGCGGATGCACCCTTTTACGAGCTTCGCGAAAAGGCTGGGGAGCACAAATCTCGTGGCGCAGCGCCACCACCGCGCTTGCAAAAGGGAGAAAAGTTCAATGCCGATCGCTTCAACAGGATGTTCGAAGAGCACAAGATCACCGACGACGAGCCATCCGCTGAGGGTTACGCCAGCTGGATGTCAAAGAGTGACCCCAGGCGAGAGGACCTAGACGTCAAGAACAGTCTCGGCAAGTTTTCATTAGACAAATTCAATCGTGCTTTTGAGAGCACGCCCGTGTCAAAAGACAGCCGAGTCCTCGCGCGGTACCGAGACCCTTTGCCAGCACAGCAGGTTGTGGCCGCCGAGCTGGGGGTAAACAAAATAGACGATTTCAGCGGCCAAGATTCAAATGGCAAGCTGGTGTTTACAGATTACAAGGTTGCCCATACAACTACACGGCTTGTAGACCCAGGCAGCGTGCGTGCTAGAAAAGAGTTCAGAAGCGTAGAGGACCTGCAGGCCTCGAGGGAAAAGGTGAGGTACACCATGAGCGAGAAGGAGCGGGCGTTATACGAAAAGACGCGCGAGCGGGACGCAGAGAGGGAGCGTGCTCGCTTGCACGCGTTGCAACAGCGGGACGAGTTCATTGAGCGACAATATCAAAAGCTGACGCAACTTCTTGGCACTTGAAGTCTGACAGGGTGCCGGCCAGTGGGTTGAGCACCAGCAACCGTTGCGGTGGCGTCTTGGTCATTTGCGCGAGCAGCTTGAGCTCGATCACGTTTTCAGCACGAGGTGGGTTATTAGTTTCCGTGCTGCAGCGGACATTCAGCAGGGCGTCGGTGAGGCACATATCGGGCATGCCCAATATTTTTGTTCCATCGGACAGGAGTCCCTGCACGAATGGGTGGACGGCGACCACGTTTTGGGAAATGGCGGCGATCGCGGCAGCAAGGTCCTTGTACAATGGCATGGCTTCTTTCAGGCTCGGGGTCTCCATGTACAACAAGCGGCGGCGGCGGTCACGGATGATGTGTTGGCACTTTGAAAGCTCCCATACGTCGGTTAGGACATCTTCCCAAGGGATGGAGGGGTCCTGCACGCGCACCAGAGCGTCTGCCACCGATGCTTCAAACTCCCTTGGCAAGAAGCGGTCCAGGAAAATGGGCACGTTGTGCATTGGCAGTCCGTGCTTCGTGGATTGCTTGTATGTCTTTCTCACGATCCCCAACAGCGTGCCCACGTCCGCGCCGGAGACGGACTGGTGCGGCGTGGCGATGGCTTTGACAATAGCAGATGTGTTGGCATAAAAATCGTCTGCGCATAACCCTGCGATGGTGTCTATGTTCTTCAAGATGGCATCCCGGTACTTTTGATACACGAGATTCTCTGCAAAGTCCAGCTTGAGCGCACAGAGCACTTGCGTAGCTGCATCAAAAGACCACGGCTTGCCCGTCATGCGAGTGGCAAGCATGCCCAAGAACACGTCGAATTCTTTGTGCAGGTTGCCAGTTTCCACAAAGCTTGGGTAGGGGTAGTTGGGTTGAGGGTGTAAAACTGTTGTCACTGGCAGAGGCAGATCAGCCTGCTGCGCAGAGGCGTTGTTGCTGTATCTAGCGTGTTTGGAGGCCCAGATGCACCCTGGTTGGACGGGGCTGGTGGTGTGCGACGATTCTGCAAAACACGCCTGGGTTGCGTTGTGAAACTCAAAGAGGTCGCGGTCGAGCTCGGTCACAAACCTCGTGAGTGCGTGGGAGTCTTTGAATGGGCATGATGTAATGAAGAGGTGCGTCTTGGGTCGAGTCACTGCAACGTAGAACAGACGACGGCTTTCTACAATGTCTTCAGGGGTCTTGCGAATAGGAAACACTTGATCGTTCATCATCACAAGAAATACTGTGTCCCACTCTAGCCCCTTGGCCTTGTGAATTGTGGTGAGGCACACGTGATCCTCTCTTTGTTTCGTACGTACCTCGCCGGCACCGTCGAGCAAAACGTGTGGTATGCCGGCTTGGGTGAGTACCTCCTCCATCTGAAACAAAAAAACGTTCTGCGGGCACACGACGGCGACTTTGCACAACTTGAGGCGCTTTGAGGACCGGATCTCTAGCACCTTGTCCTTGACAAACTCCATTTGGGCAGCAGCTTTTTCAAAAAAGTGGACGGCCGGTTTCTTTTTGACAGTTGCCTTGGCGGCGCGCATCACCTTTGGAATTTGGGCGGCATTTCTTTCGATCGTTGCATTTGCTAGGGCGACGATCTCGGGGGTGGAGCGAAAGTTCTTGGTGAGTTTGAGCATTCGTGATCCGGGGAACAGAGTGGTGAAGCGCAATGTGTACTTGACATTGGAGCCGCGGAAGGAGTAGATGTTTTGAGCATCGTCGCCCACGGCGGTCAGCACCACACCGTTCTTGCAGAATTCGCGGATGATTTCGTATTGGGTGTCGTTGATGTCTTGGAATTCATCTACAAAGAGGTGCTTGAAGGACTTCAGGAAGCTCTTGCCAGCAGGTGACTTCAAGAACTGCAGAAAGAGCGGTGCATACTGTGAAACGTTTGTGGTCTTCTTGCCGAGCGCATCTGAGTGGTGCTGCTTGAGAAAGCGCAAGGCCAAGCTATCAAACGTGCCGACGTTGACTGCAGATTCCCTACCAAGCAGGGCTTCCAACTTGCGTTGCATGTCATTGGCGGCATCGCGGGTAAATGTGGTGAGAATGACAGCCGACTCCTCTAGAGTAGGGTCTTGAGTGAGCAGGTGCTTGATGCGATGCACGGTGGTCGTGGTCTTTCCACTGCCCGCACAAGCCAACACGAGGGTGGTCAAAGTTGGATCCCCGGAAACTACGGTGAGTTGTTCGTCCGTCAAGGAAATGTCGGGCTCTGGTGCAGCGCGCTTCTTGGCCAGCTTTTTAAGCGCTTGAAAGCAGCGTGCACAGTAGTGGGTGTCAAACTCGGCATCATGGGCGTTGGTGATTCCTTCGTTGAATAGAGCCTCGTGCAGCTCGGCGAGCTTGGGGTTTTTGGCGAGTTGGAGGAGCTCCCGCCCCTTGGCCATGGTGCAATACTTGGCGCATTTTTCCAGCTTTTTGGCTGCGTCGTGCAGGCCGGACCTGTAACATTCGCTCAACACTACGCCGATATCGAAGGAGATGTTGTGCGCGACGAGCGTGGAGCACAGTGCCAGCGCCTCGTAAAAGGCCTCGAGGACGTCGCGCACGGGTTGCCCATTTTGCTGGGCATATGCTTGGGAAATGCCGTGGATGGCCACACTACCTGGGCTGATGACAAAGTCGCTTGGGCACACAAGTTTAGTTCCTTTCTGCTGTACATTCAGATCCGCGTCTAGCACAATCCATGAAATGGATACAAGACGGGCGGTGGCAAAGTGGGAAGGTTGTTTTGGGTCGCGTCCTTGGGGCAAGCCCGAGGTCTCGGTGTCAAAAACAAGATACATACCCCTTGTTCCAGCAAGGCACAAGCTGTTTATGTGCCTAGCATTCAATTTTTGAATTTAAAAGTTGGGTGGGACAGGAGTGTAGCGAGACGACCGCTATGAAGGAGTGTCCTATCTGTGTGGACACCTTGGAAGAAGGCGTGGAGCTTTGTGCCACGCCATGTAAACACGAGTTTCACAAGGCTTGCTTGATCTCCTACGCCGACTTTAACCGCGACAAAGACGTTTTGTTGTGCCCAGTTTGCAGGCACGTCATTCTCGATCGCACGGCATCGGTGTCGGAAGACGGGCAAACAGCAGCGCTAAGGCACTTGACAGAAATCTATGGAGCAGATTTTGCCCGGTACATGCTCAACGCATGCGTGTGCGGGCTTTTGCTCTTAGGATTGCTGATCCTACTGATTACAATTTTGTTTACGTTTGGGCGCGGCGGGGGGCAGTCACCTTTACCTTGAGAAGCCTTTCCAAAAAGGACGGGCGGTAGTTTCTTGCGAAGAAATGGGGGGCGTGGCGGGTTCCTGCCCGGGCGAAGGAGCCGGCGTTGGAGCGGGCACCGATGAAAACGTGGTGCCGCTCGGTGTGGGTGTAAACGTGGTGCCACTCGGTGTAGGTGTAAACGTGGTGCCGCTTGGTGTAGGTGTAAACGTGGTGCCACTCGGTGTAGGTGTAAAAGTGGTGCCACTCGGTGTAGGCGTGGGCGTTGGTGCCGGAGCTGGTGAAGTTGAGAGTTTTTTGCTTGCCGAGGGGGTGGGTGTGGGCGCAGAGGTTGTCGCGTTTTGTTTAGGCGTCCATTTGCGGTAGTCCTTCTCTTCGTCTGGACCGCCTTCTTCGTCTGTGTTGCCGACTGCAAACTTGCCACCATAGTATGGCGGCGGCATACCACCACTCTGGTTCCAAAAGTCGTCATTGTACATGAATATCACAACAATGACCAACAAGAACAATGTGACGAAAAAAAAGCCAACATTTACGCGAGATGCCATTTTGTCTCTAGGAAGATATTTTGATTGTCATGGTTTGATTTTTTCTAGTTTCAAGTCCGCTTACGTTGACTTTTACTTCTTCAAAGCCCACGATGACAATTCAAAGGTAGCGACTTTGCCCAATTTGCGCAACACAACCACATCGACGTTTTGGCGGCCCTTGGGTGAATTAACAGTCATGGTGATGAAATATTTGAGACCGGCCACGACTTGAGTTCTTACAGACGAGATCGTTACTAATGTGACCTTGCCGCCAAACTCGGGCTTGGTTGATAGTTGCTGCACTGCAAAGTTTGCAGCTTGCCGAGCCTCTTCACTTACACCAGCATTCTGTGTTCCGCCAACAACTGGGTTTTGGGTCGTCCGCGAGAGGGATGGTGTCAACTTGCGCGCTGTGGTTGGGCGTACTGTGGTTGGGCGTACCGTGGTTGGGCGTACTGTGGTTGGGCGTACCGTGGTTGGGCGTACCGTGGTTGGGCGTACTGTGGTTGGGCGTACTGTGGTAGGGCGTACTGTGGTTGGGCGTACTGTGGTAGGGCGTACTGTGGTTGGGCGTACCGTGGTGCCGAAGCTGGTACGAGTGCCCGGAGTGGTGCCGAAGCTGGTACGAGTGCCTGGAGTGGTACCGAAGCTGGTACGGGTACCCGGAGTGGTACCGAAGCTGGTACGAGTGCCCGGAGTGGTGCCGAAGCTGGTACGAGTGCCCGGAGTGGTACCGAAGCTGGTACGGGTACCCGGAGTGGTACCGAAGCTGGTACGGGTACCCGGAGTGGTACCGAAGCTGGTACGAGTGCCCGGGGTGGTGCCGCGGGTGCTTGGAGTGGTGTTGGAGGTACCAGGGGTGGTGCCACGAGTTCCTAGGGTGGTATTGGAGGTACCAGGGGTGGTGCCACGGGTGCCCGGAGTGGTGGTAAAGCTGCCCGGGGTGGTGCCGCGGGTGCCTAGAGTGGTGGTAAAGCTGCCCGGGGTGGTGCCGCGGGTGCCTAGAGTGGTGGCGAATGTGCCCGGGGTGGTGCTCGACCGTAGGGTTGGAGTCGGCGTGAGGGTCGGTGTAGTCGCAGAGGCTGGAGTCACGTTTGCCCAATCCGTGTCCTCATCATTAATCTCTTCGTCGTAAATGTCATCTTCCGTAAAAGGCGTTGGCGTAGGTGACTTGTTTGTAGGCGTCGGGGTGCGCGTGGGGGTAGGGGTTTGGGTGGGTGGGAATGTTGACGTAGGTGGAGGCGTTGCGCAATAGCCCAACGTGAACGGCGGCTCGCTGTTAGGGCTGCACTTTGCAAAGCAATCGTTTTTGTAAATCCTCCCCAGCTTGTCGCAAACTGGGTTGACATAGTTTAGACAAACGCAATTCTTAGACACGCGTGTGTAAGACCTGTTGGTCCGCGGCGTCGGGGTGGGCGGATTTGTTGGTGTCGATGCGGCACCCGTGCACGTTCCTTCGCGGAATGGCGGCACCGCTCCGTTGCATTCCGCGTAGCACTTGTTGCGGTAGGTCACGCCCGTGGAGGTCACACACACAGGATTGTACTCCGTCCCACACTCGGGACATGAATTTCTGGGGAAGTAATTGGTTCCACTACCGCCACCCGCGTACCAACCAGGCCCGCCGGTGTGGCTGCCGCCGTCCACCATGCTCATCGCAAAGAAGGGCAGCAACCACGACAGGCTGAAGGGCGAGCGCCCCTTGTTTTGGGGGGCAGGCGCTGGCGGTTGCAGAGGACGGTTGTGACTGTGACCATGTCCGTGCCCGCCTTCAGAAGCGCGGTACATAGGAAGCCTGCGGACGCTTTCTGCGTAGTCATCAGTGTCGGTCATCGCCTCTTTGTTTGGGTTTTTGAATTCGGCATGTTCAAACCACCAAATTGCACCCAAAGTTACAATGATTATTCCTACAATGAGATATAGATGCAGATTCTCCGGCATTTTATTTTGTTTAGAAATTTGTTGTGATTGTATCGTCATTGAAATTCATCTCGTTTATGTCCAACACCATGTCCTTTCGGAAGCTGTTCTTTTGCGGGAAAGATGGTGCAGAGTTTCTGCGTGCACGCCGCTGCCGCGGCACTTCGGTGTTGTCGCCGGGGTCGCTGTTGTCGTCGTGGTCGAGGCCCTCAAAGTGCACCAGACCATTGGCGATCTCCGGCACATAATTTGCAGTGTCAAACTCTTGCTGGAAATGTTGGATGACCGACATGGGGACCTCTGGCGCATCGTTCACGAGCTTGTCATACTCGTCCCTGCACTGTTTGCAAAATTCGATGCACTCTTTGCGATCTCCCCGCTGGAGGGAGAGCTCCAGTACGATTTTCCGGCAAAAGCTGGAAAACATTTTGTTCATGTGGGAGTGCATCTCGGCGTTCTCGCTGCTCCGAACGAACTTTTGGATGGACACAAGTATCGCGGAAGTTATGTTCATGATGCCAATTGCAAATGTAAAGCCGCGGCTCGTTGGGATGTCTGCTTCACCGGTCTTCAAGTCCGCATTTTGTTGCCCTCCTATCATGAACCCCAGGCCGCCCGCCATTGTGGAAAGAATGATGGAAGAGTATGTGTACACGTTTGTCAGTTTGTTGTAGTACCGGGACGACTTTTCATGCAACCACGCCCAACCACTCGCCTTCTCCGCCCAGATTTTGAGGATGCGTTCTTGGTCCTCACACCAACTCTGCTTGATCTGTCTTTTTTTCAGGTTTTCATACTCAGCCAAGGTACGGTAATCGTTCTGCATCCTTTAAATACGATGAGATTTGTCTGTTTTTTTCTGACGCCTTGGTAATACCCTGCACATGGAGGGAAGTGGTTTCTTCAAAATGGTTAGCAACAAGAGCATGGTCAGCAACAAAAACGTGGCGCTCGAGGGTGCATCCAAGGTGATTTCTGAATCTGGCAACGTGCTCTCCAAGTTTGCTTCATTCACGGTGAAATCCAAAGAGTTTCTGATCGCCTTGGGCGTGTTGGCTGCCTTTATTCTACTCATCGTGTTGATCATTTATGGCGCCAAGGTCATGCACCCGCGAGGGATATTCATCCGGAGAGCAGAGAATTTGGACAAAATCATGGCCTCATTCATCGCCGACATGCGTGCCGTGGAGAAAAAATACAGACAGGTTCAGAGCAAGAAAAAACTCGCGCCCCTGAACCTGTCTTTGTCTTCCATGGGAGGAGTGATGGACTTTATAGCATCCCCCTCTTTCGCAAAGGATATTGAGACCTACTTCAAGTACCAGAGCATCTTCAACAATGTCATGGACGAATGGCTCTTCACCAACATTTTCAAGGAATTCAAACAATTCAGCCCCACGAGGGACAACACAGACGGCAAGAACCGCCTCCAATCCAAGCTGCAACGTACGCGGGAATTCATAGCGCGCGTGGAAAATGTCCGCCGAGAGATGGACGCCATCGAGCGGCTAGTGTACGCGCTGCCCTCCAGCAGCGTGGACAAGCCGGCTTACGTAGATGTTTGCGCGGGATTTAGGACGATCGACGCCCTCTTCACTCACTACAGCCCCACGTTGATGGCTATGTACGAAAACCGGCGGTTCAGCTTTTTCAATTACCTAGTGTTTTTGGTACGGCCCCATTATGAAAAGCTGGTGGTGGAACAGGTAATCGTACGTTGGCGCGACGCGCTGAGGGGGGCTCAAGTCGACCAAAAGCGCGAGGAGTTTAGGGTCTGGTGGGACGGACTGCGCCAAAAGATCCTAAACCTGGCGACCAAGATATGGGAGGAGGCCAAAAAGTTGGTGGAGAATGAATAATGAAATAAATTATGGACGTCTTTGGTAATACGGTTGCTACACTATGGGCTGGAATCCATTTGGTTGGGTAGACGATGCAAAGAACAAGCTGGAAGGATTCGGCAAGGATGCGTTGGGCGTTATCACTGGCCCGTTGGACATCATGAAAAAGGGGCTGGAGATCATCAACCAGGGCATCAAGCTATTGGAAATGATCTTCAAGCTTCTCACCAAGCCCCACAAATTCATTCCGTTCATTCTGATTCTTGTCTTTGGCATGCTCTTCGTAGCGCTGCTGCTCTGGTTTCACATCGTTTGGTCCCTGCCCGGCCTTAACACGATCGCCTTTTGGATCTATTTCATCGTCGTTGTGCTCTTGGTGGAGATTCTGATGTCCATCTTGTTCCTGACCATCTTTCTGCTTGTTTTGATTGTCGATGTGTGCAGGTGGTTACTGGATCTTATGACACTGGGGGCCATCCGGATGATCACGCGGTGCGAAGATGCTCCCGATGTTTGGTACAAACGGGCAAATTGGCAACACAACAACTTTGTCAACTCCATGGTGGTCTGTCAATACCCCTGCGCCACCCGGTTCAAGCCCCAGTATGGGTTTATTTGCAAGCGCATGGACCGCATGGAGCCCTCGTATTGCCCACAGAGTCAGATTTACAGGATGTACAAGGGCGAACCCTTGATTGGTCCGAGCATGATGAGCGAGTACAAGCCTGACCTAGATTTTTGGCGTCAAAAACCAGAGGAGAGAAAGGAAATTGTAAAGGCATTCTTCCAGAAGCGCCAGGCATTTTTGCAAAATTGCAGCAACAAGATGGAGAAGTTTGAGCCGCTGATCAAAAACGTGTGCGCCAACTGGGACACCGTGACCTTGCCAAATGGCAGCGACCGAGAGCTGCTGCGCGGGCTGTGTTGCCAGGCATTCTGTCAACGCTCACCATCTGCGGACTTTTGTCCCAACTTGAGGTGCCAAACCGATGCCTCGTTGGACGCTGGGCTGGGCGCGGGTGCTATTTCTCATGCCGGCAGCGTCATTCGCACCATTGTCAACTTGATCATCCTCATCTTCATCACGACACTGTTGATCGTCATGTTCCTGAGGCGCCAAACCAAATTGTCGGGCTAAGCCCGAACATGCTCTTCAATCCGGGCGTCAATGCTGTCATCTTCCCGGAAAGGCAGAACCAACTCTAGCACCTTGTAAATGGCGCTCGGTGAAGCGGTGACGCCCACGTTGGCGTACGCTTTGCGAATCTTTTTCTTGATCATGTCGTGATACTCCAAGGCGTTTCGGAGGTCCCTCTTGATGCTTGCCGAAGCTGCCTCTGTGCCCACGTCCCGCACGAGCTTGAGATGCGCCGCGAGTTCGTCCGTGTCTGGCTCGCGCTCATACACGTCGAGGTAGAGGTCGAAAATGTGTTGGACGTACGTGTCCGTCTCGTCTTTGAAGGCCTGTATCTCTCGGTTGAGGTCTTCGTTCATCAGCTCGAGGCCGCGTACGCGGATCTTGTTGAACAGGTAAGTAGCATCCTCGTGAGGAATGGGTTCGTCGTACATGGTTTTGTGTAGGGTCGCAATCTTGTCAGTCATCTTTTGGCGGTAGCTGTCCGAGGCAACGATGTCTCCCACAAGAGTGGTTGTGTAGTCGCTGTCCGCCAACCACTGCGAGAGGTGGTCCCTCATAAAGCCGAGATCGGTGAGGTCTTGGTCAAGATAACGATGAAGGGTGTCCTGAACCTTGACAAATGCGTCGCGCATGTTTGCCTTGATCTCCTCAATGCGCTTTTGGCGAGCTGCGGGACCGGGCAGAGCAATGAGCGCATCAATGAACTGCATGTACTCCCTGGCATTCATTCCCCTTTCAAAAACGGACTCGTAAAGATCAATGCATTGCTTGGCGTCTTCTGTGGTTAGGGTCGACTGGGCGGGGACGGCGGAGGTTGTTGAGGTAGGCACTAGAGTGGTGGCAGAGGCGTCAGGGGAGGTGGTCTGTGCGGGGGCGGCTGAGGGTTGTGCAGGAGGTGTAGGGGGTGTTGTGATGTCTTTCTGTAGCGCGTCCACATTGTAAGTCGGGTCGTTCCAAAACTTTTGGATGTATGTGTTCACGGTGTCCACATCTGGGTCGATCTGGCGAGCGGCCTTGTAAAGCTTCTTCACCATGTCGCTGCAACTCGCGACAAACGCAGGCGACGTCACAATGTGCCTCCTCATGTCTTGGCGACTGATTGCCATGCCATCAAACGAGGTCATCACGTCGTCAAACATTGCATTGGCTTCTAGCCCCTCCGGCAGGCAGGAGGCATACTCGTAAAATACGTCTACAAAAATAGACTTGTTGTGGTTTATGTAGTCTGGGCTTTTCAGCACAAACGAAACAAAGTCGCCGTAGGACTTTTCGCCCTTACCCAGTGCCGTTGACCAGTAGTTCAACATCTTGGGATCGAGCCTCTGATTTGGCAAGAGGTCGGCGTAGATGTCCGCGAGGCGCGCTTTCACGGATTGTGACATTGTTGTGAGTAGTTCTAGGAATTGGTAGAGTGTTTAAGTGCTCACCATATCCAAGAAAAAAGGAAAAGGGCGTGCTGCCTAAGCCTGGGGCGACGGCGGCTTTCCTTGAGGGCCGCGCTTGGCGGGAGGATGCTTTGCGTAGCTCACCTGATTCCAGCCATTGGCATCAGTGCTGGGAGGAGGCGGAGGATGCCCGATGCCAACGGGACGCTTGACCTGCACTTGGTCACACAGCAGCGGACCACCATTGATGCCGCGCACATTGACCGCCTGCAGGCCCTTGTCGCCGTCGATAATGTCGAAAGATAGGTACTCTCCCTTCTTAAGAGTCTTGTACTGGCTGTTCAGCGGCTTGATGCCACTGTGGTGTACAAAGATGTCCTTGCCCTTGTCGGCACCCTCCCAGATTGTGATAAATCCGTAACCGTACACGTTGTTGAACCACTTGCAGATGCCAATATTGCTACCAATCTTGGTATCCGTGTCCTGGACCTCGTTGAGGATCTCTTCGCCGGAAGTGGTGTGTTGCTCGTCGGCCATCTTACTCTTATGGTAGGGGGTCGCCACTTTGCCTTAAATGTATTTGTGTGTTGAGCGCACTGCAAATTTTGTGTCTGGTTAAACTACATAGCCACCCACACATGCATCTCGTGCTCATTGCGGTGCTCGTTATCTTGTTGGCATCCTACATCTGGAGCAACCTGAAGTACAACACGGTTTACCAAATCTTGCAATTGAAGCCCGAGCAACTGACGCACGCAGTCTTGGCTGAGCGCAATCCCATTGTCGTCGAGGGCAAGCACGTGCAAGATGTTCTCGAAGGGGCAATGCGGTCCATGTACGTGTCTAAGAAATTGCGCAGCATCGGCGAATCTAAAATGCTGTACAAAAATGGTGCCCGCTTTGCAGTGTTTTTCCACAACGAAGATACCAAAGCCATTATAGAGATCTTGACGCCAATGCACGCCAAGCTCAAACCCGAGGATGAGCAATACCAAAGCGTATCGATCGTCCTCGACAAAAATCACATGCTGATTCTGCCCTTGTTTTGGTCCTTCCGAGTGTCGGGGACCCGCGTCGCGGCGGTCATGGCCCACGACCTCCCATCGCTAGCGCACGACTTTTTCAAATTCAGTGTATCTTCAAGACCTCGATAGTATGCTCGGTGCCAGGCTCGCTCAAGCCTGTGACATGGACCAATTTGTATTGCACTGGCTGCTTGGCCGCAGGCGGCTGTGATTGATGGGCGCTCTCTGACTTGTAAGAGTAGCAAAAGAGATACTTTAGCTTGTCGTTCTTTTCTCCCGCAGGCGGCTGGGTGGCCGCGGGCATTTTGGAACTCGCCGGCGATTTCTTTTGCTTCGAAGGACAAATCTGATCGTATATGACGTGAAGGCTCTTTGCGGCGTCTTTGAGGAAGGCGATGTTTAGGTCGCCTGCCTGTATGTTTTTTCGCTTTGCGCAAATGATCGCACACGCGTACAACACATTTATACGATCTTGCCGAGACTTGCGCGAGTAGTTTGCCTTGAAGACGTCGAGTGATGCCTGTGTATATGCCCCGTGCTTTGCGCCGATGGAGCGGGAGAGTGCAAGGAGCATCTTCCATACCACCCACACCACGTCCTTGCGCATGCACTTGGGAATGTTCGAAATGCCGTCCCAGTCAACAAACTCGAACGTGCGGTTACGCTGTAGGAGCTGGTCCAAAATGAGGCTGGCAGCGCGGGAATCTCCGTGGACGATGCGGATCCATAGGTGACACAGCAGGTGGAATCCTGGATAATCTACTGCATTTTCCCCAACGATGCTCACGATGGTTGCCTCCACACCCTCTGCAGGACCCAAGGCATTTATCAAAGCTTGGTGGTGATTGCCCACGGGGGTCGACATATCGTGTGAAGCGGGCAGAGGCTGTTGTTGTGCCAACGTGAGGACAATGTCGTTCATGGCCACGCGCATGCGGTCACTAGAGGCCTTGTACTTTTCGTTGTGTACCACGGTCGCTTGAGTGGCCAAGAACTCCACCAGCACACCATTGCGAGACACGTACCTTGTGGCATAGAGGGACAGCAATGCGTCCAGCAGCTGGCGTGTGTAGCCGCTGCACACCAGCTCTGCCGGCCAAAAGCAGAGCTTTTCTAGGTCTTGTTTGTTGAACCGCAGGATGCTGGCTTGCAGCTCCTCCAGCACATCAAAAGCGATGTATCCCGATTTCGTCAAAAAGTTGGGCATACTGCCTAATTTGATACTTGTTTAGGGGAATTTGAAGCGACTTTCAACGTTTCAGCGTGGAATCTAGGGTGAGCGCAAAGTCTAGGAGCACCTGGAAGTCTACGATCGATTGGACGTAAAACGTGATGATCACCTTTTTGAGGTCGCGGATCACGTCTTCCAGCTCTGGGCTTGAAATGTCGCGGAGTTTGTAATCGCTGGTGTCGGGGTTGAGCACGACGAGGCGGCCAATGACGCGCAGAACTTCTGTGATGTTTTGCTCGTAGTGCCTGTGCATGTCTTTGTACAGCTCGATAAGGTACTTGATGCCATTGGCTTTGGTATCGAGGGGAATGACCAGCTGCTTTTGGGCGTAGCAGTGCTTGGAGTGCAAGATGGGATTGTTCTCTGCCACTGCAAACATTAGGTCTACGGCGCCAGCATTGGTCCTCTTGAACTTGCGGGCATTGTCGCACACAAAGGTCTTGTTTGGAAACTTGTTGGCGTAGATCTTGTTGTAGTCTTCAATGGGCACCAGAGTGTCGTTGCACACAATTTCCTCCACGCGATACCGTTGCTTCCTAGCAAACACGCTCTTCATTTGCTCTACAAAGGCGTGGCGCTCCACAGGGGTCAAGAAGTTTTCCACAAAGACGTGCAGACCCTCGAGGTTTTGAAAGTCGACATTGGCGGCTGTGCCCTCAGAGATGTAGTCCTTGTGGGGGATGCTGCAGTACTGAATCTGCATAACCCCATTGACGATAGTCACATTGCGCTCCATGATGCCCGCAATGCTGTTGTCGCCATTGTTCTCCAGGTCGTAGACGCGCTTGATGAGGGTGAGCATGTACAGGATCTTCACATAGTGCGCGGCGATCTCCTTACACAGCTCGTGCTTGGTCGCGCGGGTGTTGTTTGACTCGTCCTCTACGATGTCTTTCTTGGGGACAATGTAGATGGAGCCGTGGACATTTTCCAAATCCACCTTGAGGTGGTTGTCGAGCTCCTTTTCCCATACCATGGTGTAGTTCTGACACGTGTCCTCGAACAGGAAGTTGTAGTTGGGGTCGGCGTAACGCCCGTCTGCAGTGAGGAGTTTGTTGAGGAGGTTGTTGACGCCAGCTAGTTGTTTTTCAAACACCTGAGACGAGCGGTTGTTTTGCAATGCAGAAGCTCCGGCACCCATTTATGGTATCCTTTGGTATGGCAAGAGATTTTTTGTTTACACGTTATCGGCCGCGCCGGCAGCAGCGGTTGGTGTGGCGGCCCTGCGCGCCCTTGTTGTAGTACGCAAAGTGCGTTGCGGCGGCATTTGCAAGTCTTGCAAGATTACAGGTTGAGGTGCCGCGAGTGTGGGCAGAGGTGCAGTGGGTGGGGGCGAGGGTAGCGTGGGGGGTGGGGCCGAGGATTGCACGGGGGGTGGAGTGGAAGGTTGTGTAGGAGGCGGCACCGGGGGTGTTGTTAGCGGCAATACCGGCGGTGGATTGCTGCGCGGACTTGGAGTCCATGCGAACAACACAGACGTCAGGATTGGCAAGTAAATTGAGGGATCGCTTCCTTTAATCAGCATGCCTGCTGAGAAGCAAATGCCTATGAATGAAAAGAGCACTTGGGTCAAAAACACACCATCAGATGTTGCAAGGAGTGAGCGGATCGACATTTGAGATGTATCTCACCTTCCTTTTAAAGCCTGGGTGGTGTGAAAAAATATAGGACAGGTTGACATGGAGAAATGGAGACAAGGTGGCTAGGCTCTATGAAACTCTTGCCTCATCCGGATTCAATTGTACCCAGTCCTGCCGACTGCAACGTACACTTTGCGCTCCCCGAGGCATGCGTACGCATTGGTAAGAATGCGTGGCGCATGCCATTTGAAGTACTAGATGCGTTCACCAGCGCAGTGGCGACCAACTTTTATACAAGCAAGAATGGCGTTGCTGGGCTTATTTTTGATGAGGATGTGATGCGGGTCAACAAGACGTGCCACGCACACTACTTTGTAAAGCTGGTGCCTTGTGCGGTGTACCGCGAGGTCTATACAAGCCTGCGCGAGTTTTGGATGCAAGCCGCTGTCAATAACGCTCGGTGCGGCGGCATTCAAGGCCACACCGTCGCGCCAGAGCCCACCCTATTCGCACCCATCTGGACCAAGCGCAGCGGGTGGATGTGTGTGCTCGTGTCTCAGTTTGTGGATGGCTATACCTTGAAACATCTTCGTCGTTTCAAAGTGCGGTGCTGCGGCCGCGAGGAAGTCCAGAAAGACGACGTCGTGTCTGCTGTAGAACGCGTGTTGAGCGACCTATGGACCTTGGGTTTCTCACACAATGATGTTCATGACCGCAACGTCATTTACAATCCTCTGACCCACCGGGCCATGCTCGTGGATTTTGAAACGTGTGTCAAAATAGAGGACGAAGAGATTGCTGCGTTTCTGGCTAATTCGGGCTCTACGCCGATCGACGCCTACCGCAAATACTACAAAAACACGGCGAGACGGAGCTTGTTGGCACTTACAGCGTGGTGTTGCTACTTTCTTGATGATGACGAAGAGATTCAAAATGCTGATGACGAATGTGTGCACATCATGAAGACAATTTTGCCCAAGATAATGGTCGTGTAATTGTGCTAACGAATTCCTTGTGTGTCGCTGTCCCCACTTCTCAAAGTGACGATGTTCTCTTTGGCCTTGAAAGCCCGCAGCGTGGGAAAGTGTTGCTGATTGGAAATCAGAAAGTCAAATGGCTCGTCCATGGTATTTTTGTTGACATACTCCAGAACGAGGGCCGCAAGCTCTTTTTTGATGACATAGCCATGTGCACCATAAACAGGTGCATTTGGTTTTTCATACACTGTGCTACCAATATCTTCGCCGCCGTTGTTGGTGGCAAGGTACAAAAGGTTCCAGTCCTCGGGAACGGCATCTACCAGATGCTGGATTTTGTCATAATCTTCCGGCAACTTGATGTGTATGTCGTCTTCAAAGACAATAGCATAAGGAATGTCTTTTGAAACGATCTCATGGTAGATCTTGAGGTGGGACAAAGCACAACCGGCTTCACCCTTGGTGAGCTTGTTGTTGTGCAGCTTTTTGTGCACAATGTCCTCGACCTCTGCCCCATGAACAGCTTTGATGTAAATTACCCGATCGGTTTGCAAACTCGTTTCCATGTTGGCTCTGCGATCCTTGCGGGCCTCTAGGTTGATGACGTAGATGGGAATGTCCCGCGCATTCAGAAAGTACTCTGTGTGCGCTCTGCAACAGACTGTTATTAGAGCGGAGACGATCATAAACATGAGGTACAACAGGCGAGTTGTGGGACGAATGCGAACCATCCTCTTGTCATGTTGTCATGAAAAAAAGGAAAAGGCCGGTTGTTGTGAAAAAAGGAAAACGCCGGTTTTTTATGAAAAAGGAAAACGCCGGTTGTTGTGAAAAAAGGAAACGGCGGGAGTTGGCGGGGGTCTCAAGCATCCCACCCGCGCAGGTCCCAAGACGACTCGCCGAGTCTCACAGTCGGTCCGTGCAGGGACGTGCACAGGCGCAGGCTCTGGTTGTCGTTCGCTAGGTCAAAAGCATCATCGCAGGCTGCGTCCCAATGCCATTTGCTGGATTTGGTATCCAGCGCGCGAAGCACATCAACTGGAAAATACAACTTGGCTGGCTGAGCGGTGTCTATGTCTGGCATCACAACTGCGACGTAGGGCGGCATGGTTGGTGGTGGCTATACACGAGACTGACATTGCTCTTAAATGCCTAGCTAGTGTCACACGTAGGGGATTTGCAGCTCCACACGCCGATTGTCTGTAAGGAGGGCTGGATCGCCCCGGATTGCCTTCCAAATGAAGCTGAGCCCACACTTGAACACACGCATCTTCAGCCAATCATTGTTGTAATCGTAAGATGGCGAGAAACCGCTGGCCCCACCGCGCACATAGGATGTATAACGATCGAAGCCCCACTTTTGCACGCCGCGCCAAGCGATGTCCACCGCCTTGCGGAGGGCGTCGTCGGTGTCCTGGTTGAGGGGACTCCTCGATGGCTTTGCCAAGTCGAAAGATGCGAGCTCGGCTGGAGAGACAATGTCCCGGATCATGTCTGTGTTTAGGTTGAAAAGGGTGTGGTTGGCAGCGCCACCCTGATTGTCTTTCAGGGGATCCCGGTGGTGTACACCAAGCTCGGTGCTCTCGATCATAGCCATACCGATGAGGAATTCGCGCGCTTCTTGGGGGAGCTTGAGATCATCAAAGACCTTGTTCAAGCGCTGCTTGTTCTTTTGCAAATTGTTTTGGTAAGGGTTGATGCCGTACTTGGCGCCATCAAACTGCTCTGCGGGCCAACGTTGCAAGAACTCGGTGACCTGCTTTTTGATATCTTGGGATGCTTGCGGTGCTTGTTGGGCGGGGGCGGGCGCCTGGGTTTGGGGTGCGGTCGCGGGTGGGGTAGCTGGTTTCCCCAAGGGTGGTGCATCGCGGCTTGCGCCAGACCACAACCTGGTCTCTGAGCCGCGCACTGTGGAGGACAAGTAATGCTCCCAAGCGTCGACGCCCGCAGCCTTCACGTCGGGATACCTTGCCAGGTACGCCTCTCGGGCAGGCGCATAGGCGGTCTCACAGAGTGGTCCTGGCCATTTCCTGCCCTCGCCTTTGCCATGCCGGACATAGTGCTCCCATGGATCCATGCCCGCTTTTTTCACATCGGGGTTTTGAGCCAGGTACTGTAAGCGTGCATTGGCACAGTCCAGGTTGGAGGTGGGTGGTGGTGTGGGTTTGGGTGCAGGAGGCGCGGGTGTGGGTTTGGGAGTGGGCGCTGGGGCGGGGGCCGGGGCCGGTGCACTTCCGCCCACTAGTGTTACCTTTGGCGAGCCTGTGGCAACAAAGCCAAATGTGAAACTTTCACCCGCCCGCAATCCTCCATTATTTGTTTGCCAATCTGGGAGGCTGTACTGCCCATTGGAAGCCGCCGTCATGTTCCAGATTTGGGTCACGTTTCCACCTTGGATCTGAACAAACACATTCTTAACCACGGAGGCTGATGTGTTTTTCAATGTGACTTCAAATTGTACAAAGTCACTCTTGCCATCTGACCACTTGTTTGTCTGTTTGGAGGTGAGACTCACACCTGCTGAGCCTGGCGTGGGTTGCGGTTGGGGTTGGGGTTGCGGCTGGGGCTGGGGTTGCGGTTGGGGCTGGGGCTGGGGTTGGGGGGGAGCGGGAGAGTTGCCAATTGGCGTCGGGTTCGGGCATGCCTTGGCGATGATGTTCAGCTTGTGGGTGTGCACAGAGGTCCAGTCGTCTTGCAAGATGCCGCCCGTGTCCCCGCTGTTAGGGTTCACACACCAGTAAAAGGTGTCAATTTCGTTGGCAGCAAAGTAGCCTGCAATTTCGTTTTGCCAAGCCTCATCGGGAGTGCCTGCGCGGGCGTGCCCACCCCACTCGCCAATTAGCAGCGTGCCCAGACGCTCTTTCTTCATGAACCCAAAGTGGCGTTCCCAGTAGGCGGCAACGTTTTTGGGGAAACCGGGCTCTGTAAAGTATGGCTGCAAGTGCACATCGGGGCCATAGACGTGGGGGCTGTAGACCAGGCGATTGGGTACGTCCAACTTAATCGGCCTGGTGCGCGCGTCCTTCAGGTTACCACCCCACCAGCAGCCCTCGCCGTCCTGGGCGCGCTCCACACCTTCTACGACGATCAGCAAGTTTGGGTTGGCCTTCAAGATGGCATTGCCGATGCGCTCGGCTGCCGACGCCCAATCTGTGCCCGGGTTGCCGCCACCCCAAGCGGCTTCGCCGTGCGGCTCGTTCTTCAGGTCCATGGCAAAGACGTTTGGAAAGCGCCTGCAACGCTCCACAATGTTCAACCATGCCTTGATGACGGTGGCTTCATCAAACTCTTTGTTGACCCACAATGGCTCGATGCCGCCAGTGCCGCGGAAGCGATGCATATCGGGCATGACCAAGATGCCGCGCTTCTGACATTCCGAGCACAAGGCATCCAACATCTGCCCCGCCGTCGCACCGGCTAGAGTGGGGTTTGCGCTAGTGTTCATGGAGGTGCACTTCAACGTGTCTAGTCCAAGGGCAAACTCAACAGAGAAAGGAACACGCAACGCATTGAAACCGTTGCGTTGGAGCATGTCTAATACAGAGGCCATACTCACACTCCACAGACCATGCAAGCAGAATTCCGGGTTTTCTAACCCAAACCAGTTGATGCCCTTGATGCGTAGTCGCTGCCCATTCACATATAGCTGCGCGTCCTTTGATTCGTATTGCATCGTAATATTTAGTATTACATGAGAAAAATAACTCGATGTTGGAGTAATTTTAAGACTGCTCAAGCCTCTTCAATTGGAGTCTAGTGCGAGCGTGCGCGTGAACAAATTAATAAAGTTTAGGTAAAAGTCTAGCGCCGCGTCCACTGCAGAGAGGTTGTAGTCTTTTTGCAAAACAATATTCGTGTCGTAGACTACAAAGACACTGAACAGAACCATACCAATGATCAACAAAATCCTTCGTGTACGCGTGTTGTCCTTGCCCGCCGCCACGGAAAACACCATGCTCACTAGTGACGCAATGATGAGGCCGAGCAGAGCGGCAAGAAGATAGACGCCCATCCAGCCAAGGTGCACGCCAAATGATGCCAACAATACGGCAAGCACGCTCATGGCAACAAATATCGCGATCGTTGACACCAGCGCCTGGTTGACAAGCTCTTCCGAAACGCGCCCGGCCACGACATTCAACACGCCCGCTATCAAGACAGAAAATACCGTGAAAATCAATAGCTTTGCCCACGTTGGCAGCGGAAGCCAGGACACGAGAATGACCAACAAGAGAGACGAAATGGCTAGCAGCCAAAAGTACTTTCTGGTCGCAGCGGAGATATCTGGGTGGTCGCGGATGGCGCGCAACAGAACAAACGTTCCGGTGAGTTGCAAAATCAAGATCGCGTAGACCGAGATCAAGAACTTTTCTTTGCCTTTTATGAGCTTGCTAAGCGTGTTCGCCGACATTTGTATTTAAGCGGGGTTTTAAATGGGAACGGGCTTAAGTTCGGCAGGATCACAGAGAACAGATGCAACGCCTGAAGTTGCTTGTGCACGCAGCATTGTTTTTGACACTTGCTGTTTCGGCAGGAGAGGGTGAGGTGCTATCTGGAGAAATCATCAAATTCAGTTACCCCGACGAGGCGGACGCATTGCACCTGCGTGCGGATGATGAAAAGTTGTACACCTTGCGGTTGTCCAAGGAGTGGCACTTTGACTTGGTGGAATCGGGGATCCATGCTCAGGTCAAAGGCACGATGTCCATGGCCAAAGAAGAGAGAAAAGAGGTCGTGCAAGTGCAAGAGCTCACTATAGACCCCCGGCTCGCCAGGCAAAAGAGGCACGCATGGGAGACGTTCACATCGATCACGTATGCCGTAGAGATGTGCAATGCCGAGTTTGTGCATGACTTCCAACGCCTCAAGAACAACACCGAGTGGTTGAACGATTACCTGATGAACTGCACCTTTGGAAAATATGGTGCGGTGTCGGGAGAGGCCAACATTGTCGTCGGCCCTATACAATTGCCGTGTGCCCAGGGGTGCACCGCCAACGATGCGTACAGCTGGGCGCGGTCAGCACAAGACTTTGCCGTAAAGAACCTGAGTGTTGATGTGTCTTCGTACAGATACCATATGTTCATGCTGTCTCCATATCCAGCTTGTAACTGGGCTGGGCTTGGAAGCATCGGTTGCACATCCACGGGATGCTTGTCTTGGTTTTTGGGCAAGTATGGCTACGACATTGGCGTGGTCATGCATGAGCTCGGTCACAACTTTGGACTGTCCCACTCGACAACGTTGAGCAATGAATATGGCGACGGCTCTTGCATCATGGGCGCGGCTATTGAGGGGTCCTTTCGTTGCTACAACGCCCCCCAGGCGCTCAACTTGGGTGCGGCGCAGCCCAAGCACGTGGTCACGAGCGTCCAAAAGCACGTCCAGTTTTTGCTTCCCGTCCACCTGTCTACAAATGCTAGCAGCGTGGTCATACGGCTTTGGTCAAGCAGAGGTGATACCTATGTAGTGAGTTATCGCGCACCCATTTCTTACGATGCCTACTTGCGTGAGGAATACCACAACAAAGTATTTGTTCACAAGGTGCGTGGCAATGGGAAGACGGTTTTGTTGGCGTACATGGACGTGGGTGATTCGTACAAGCTGCCCGGGATTGGCGGTGCTACTGTGTGCTTTAATGGCGTGCTTGGCGATGTTGCAAACGTGTCTTTGTACAAGACGCACGGCGATTGCGGTGCGAACGCGGAGCTGTAATTAAAGTGTTCGGTCAAATGAAATGTATTTTCAGAAATCATGCCCTGCCCTGCAAAAGCCAACGAGAACCGTATTGGGTGTGGCCGTGGTGAAACCGAGGAAGCTGAATGTGCCGCGCGCCGACATCACCGGCGTCAACGTCGTGGTTGGCACGGTCGCGGTGGCGCTGGCAGTGGACACCCTGGCGGTGTTTTGGAAAAAATACCAGCAACGTAAGCAGTTACAGGAGCAAGAAGCATCCGAAGAGGAAGACTAGCCGCGCACCACGTGGAACAAAAACTCCGTGACCTGCTTTTGGGAACCCACGTGCTTTGTGGACTTGAAACGCTTTGATGCAATCTGGTGGCAAGTCACCTCCGCCCCAAATCTGGTTAGGATTTCTTTCACCTTGTCTATGTGCACGATGCCCTCCGAGTTGTAGGACACAAATATGTGTTTTGCTTTGAGAGATGCAATGAGATCCGCGATTGCTTGTTCTGCATGACGTCGCCTGCAGAATTTTGATCTGAACCGATCCCTCATAATGCCCCCGACACCCGTCACTTCATCGGTGGGATCGTATCTCACTAGGTAATTCAAGAAGGAATAGTTTATTGAGTATTGCCGGTGGTTGTAGGGTGGGTCAAGGTAGACGACGTCAAAATCTTGTTCAACAATGTCTTGGACGTCTCCATGATACACAGTGTTGGCATTGTTTAGCGAGCGTTCTTTGTGGATGGGCGAGACACGAAAGCCTTTCTGCGCACTCGGTTTCAGGGTCTTGAGGTGAGCTGCATAGACACACGTAGTGTTGGCCACCCGATCGGCAGAGACTAACAAGGATGCCAAGAGAAAGTCGTACTGTTGCGATTGGATTGAGTCCCTCCACGACTCAATCTGTTGGCGGCATGAGTCGATCTTTGCAGCATTCTGCCTTGAAAAAAATAGGCGTTCGGTTGAGTACTTTTGAGTCACGAGGCCTTCGCGTCCCTCTAAGGTGTTGAGTTGATCTATTTTTTCCTGCAGGCAGGGCGTGTAAGAAGAACACAACAACGCCCTGTTTATCAATACACTGTACAATTCGGTGTCATTGGCCACGACCTTTCCCACACGGCCCTGGACAGAATTGCCGACGGATCCCGTGCCCGCAAACAGATCAGCAAATGTACACGACTCGGACAGTACTGGATCGATGTGCTCTAGCAAAAACGGCAACAGTCCCCTCTTGCACCCCAGGTAATTCAAAGTCATAGTTAATGTGTAAGCCTGTTTTTTCAAAGTCGTAGTTAATGTGTAAGCCTGTTTTTTCAAAGTCGCAGTTAATGTGTAAGCCTGTTTTTTCAAAGTCGCAGTTAATGTGTAAGCCTGTTTTTACTTGCAGGTGTAGGCCGTACAATCCCCCTTGGCGCCCTTTGGAAAACCCTCGCGGGCAATGCCGGATTTTTCTGCATAAACCGCCGTCCACACGCCCTTGTAGTCTTTGCTAGTGCCTTCTGCATATGCCAAACCAATGTGTGTCCAATGGATGCCGAGCTGCGTGTCTTTGTGGTCGGTGGAACACATCCATTTCTCCACGACAAACTCCGGCTTGGGAATCCAAATCTCCGTTTTGGCATCCCCGAGCTCGTTTGAAGAATAGGCTACAAACAGGTTTTCGTTCACCTTGTCGTAAACTGTGTTGAATTCCTTGCCAATAACCCGGCTCACTCTATCCCAGGCTTGCGAGCCGTCGATGCCAATGTGGGGATTTGACTTGTTGTAACCTGCGCTCACTAGAGTTTCTGATTGAATCTGCGCCGCTTTTGATAGATCGTCATCAAGCTCCAACGGCCCGGCTCCATTTTGTGCACACAAGCGCTCGTTGTTAATGGCATCCAGAAGTTTTCGGACATCTTCCGCCGTACTGCGGTAGATGACTTCGCTCTTGTACAGTACGTTGTCTTCACTAGAGCGTGCAACAGGCGGTGCTACCGTGGGCTGTTGTGCAAGGGGTTGGGTGGCAAGGACCGTAGGGAAGATGGGTAGTCCTTGACTGATGGGCGGCTGGGAATAATCGGCGGAGTCAGAGAGCGGCGGGGGTGTGACTGCGGGTTTCTCGGCTGGCAGAGGTACAAGGGGAAGCGTTGGTTCTGAAAGGGGGGCTTGTGGTAGTGGGGATTTGACTTGTTGTAACCTGCGCTCACTAGAGTTTCTGATTGAAT
>JACCDP010433020.1_pt1 | contig 38784 bp, 26 predicted proteins | sample 7445841 | NCBI WGS metagenome assembly JACCDP01 (sample SAMN15323441, study PRJNA562643) | freshwater metagenome | isolation source: river surface water | place: USA:Blue River Watershed | collected 2017-08-17 | reverse complement strand
CGCTTTGTTTTCGAGTGAGTGCAGGGCTGAAAACACCCGCCGGATAAAGCCCGCGCAAGACCCGGTCGCCCTCGAACTCCACGGAAAACCCACCCACAGGCTCAGCTTCGCTGTTGTGAACTCCAGCACCCTGCCTCGCGTCACCACCGTCCATGAACCACTTCCGTGATTCGTGGGAGCGCAAGTTCCATGCTGAAGTGAAGTTGGCTCGATTGAACTCGCGACGGCCGGAGAGCTCGTCCTTCCAAAACTTTGCGAGCTCCGACCATCCCGCCTGAAACCCCTCACCGGTCCGGCCCGCCAACTGGACCCACGGATGCAGGGGATGGGAATTGTTCTTGGCGGCATCCGCCCAGGCACTTTTCCAAGCCTCGGTCAAAAGAGGCGAATCGAGGATATGCGCCCGATTCGCACGAAGCCGTTCCAAGTCCCGATTCAGATTCGATCGTTTTGCCAACTCCGCTGGCGTCAGGGATTGGGTCAATGCTTGAGCGTCCATGCCGACAGGACCGGCACGAAACGATGCGGCCACTTCATCCGCCGTCAGGGCGCGCGCATAAATCCGGGCTTCCTCGATCTCGCCAGTCAACGAAGCGATGCCCGCCGCCAGATGGCGTTTGCCCAACACCACCCGCGCTTGCCCCGCCGAGAACGGCTGCAACGTGCCTCGCTGGTAGCGTTTGCCGTACGGCAATCCGTTGCGGAACAGCGAGATGGAATGGTCGGCTCCATAGACCGCCACGAGATGCACCAGCTCGCCAGGCTTGGCGGTCTCGGTAGGACCTCCGAAATCCTCGGTGCGGCGGAAAAAATCGCTGCCCGCGATCCAACGGGCGGTCTCCCGTTCGCCAAAGACGATGGAGTCGAAGTTCTCGCTGTCCGGCGTTTGGACCGTCAACGCTCCCCCGCCCTTTTGGTCCAGACCGGCGAGTGCCACCCAGACTTCGAGGGATTTTTCGCGAAGATCGGTCGGAAGGGGTTCGGTGACCACCCAAGCGTTGCCACCATCGAGGATGAGGCGTCCCCCACGGACCACCGCTCCCCCTTCCGCGTGCCCATGCATGCCCCCCACTCCATCACGCAAATCCCCCTCGAAGCTCCATTGAGCCAGAGGCGCGGGCAACCGATTGGAGTGCGTCGTTCCTCGCTGCCGGGCCCACTCTGAACGGGCACGGGATTCCACTTGGGCAATTTCCTCAGATAAACGGCGAATTTCGGCTGTCAGGTGTTCCTTTTGTGCGTTCAGCGAGGCCTGCTCGAGCATCCCCGTTTTCATTCCATCCACCGCGGCGCTCCACGCGTCGGCCAAGCCGATGCGGATTTCTTTTTTCAATCCCGTGAGCCTTTCCCGGTGGACTTCCAGCCGGGATGGATCATCCACGACCACTTGGCCGGGGCGACTGCTGGCGAACACTCCGTACAGTGCGTAGAAGTCCTTCTGACTGATCGGATCAAACTTGTGGTCGTGACAGCGGGCGCACGAAACGGTCAGGCCAAGGAAGGTTTTTGAAAACACATCGATCTGGTTGTCGACGACCTTCACCTGATCGTCCAAGGCATCCACCGGGACGTACCCGAACTCCACCATGCGCAAGTGCGCCGGCCCAATCCGGGATTCATTCAAGCCTTCGGCGCGATTGAGACGCGGGTTTTCCAAGAGATCCCCGGCGATGTGTTCACGGACGAATTGGTCATAGGGAACGTCCGCGTTGAAGGCGCGTATGAGATAATCGCGGTAGCGCCAGGCCTTGGGCAGTTCTGGATCACCCTGACTTCCGTGCGACTCGCTGTAACGGACCAGGTCCATCCAGTGTCTGGCCCAACGCTCGCCAAAACGGGCCGAGGCGAGCAACCGGTCCACCCGCTTCTCGTAGGCATTGGGAGAACCATCCTGCAAAAAGTCCTCGAGCTCTTCCACCGTCGGCGGCAACCCGGTCAGCGCGAACGTCACGCGTCGCAGCAATGATTCGCGACCGGCGTCCGCAGCGGGTTGCAATCCGCGTTCCTCCATTTTCGCCAACAAGAAGCGATCGACCGGGTGGCCAGACCATGCGGTGTTCGTGACGCTCGGAATCGCCGGCATTCGCACCGGACGGAAACTCCACCACTCCTTGCGTGCCTCGAGGGTGGCCGCCCATCCGGCCTTGTCGTTGGCCGCGGCTGGCGACACGGCCGGGGCTTGATCACGGGGATCCACAGCACCCTCGTCCACCCACCGGGCGAAATCCGCGATGACAGACTCTGGAAGCCGTGGCCGATCCTTGGGCATCCCGGAATCGGGATTCGCGTGTCGGATGCTTTTGAGGAGAAGGCTCTTTCTGGAGTCTCCCGGGATGATGGCGGGACCCGATTCCCCGCCTTTGAGAAGCCCGTCGCGAAAATCCACACGCAGGCCGCCCTTCTGCTTCTTGGCCCCGTGGCATTCGTAGCACTCGTTGGCAAGGATGGGGCGGATGCGCTGTTCAAAGAGTTCGACGGCATCGGAGGAAGCCGCCTGCGCCGACTCCATCAACAGCATCCGCAGGCCCAGTATGGCCCAAGAGATCCCGCGGAAAATGAGATGGATGCGGTGATTCATCAGTGATGGGGCCTGGGGTGAACCTCGCAGAATCCGCCAAAACCTCTCAACCCAAGACCCGGGAACGCTCGGGATCGACCGGCGCTCGAAGGGTCATCCGGGCCGGTCTCCGAACGCCGTCTTGGAGGATTTCGTACCGGCCGGCTTGCAGCCATCCGGTGTCCACGCCGAGCCCGGACTCCTCGGACGGCCGCTTGATGTAGGCCATGGCCACCGGCGCGGAGAGGGTCGGCGAATAGGCCGCACTGGAGGTGTAGCCCGCCAACACACCGTCGCGGAAAACCGGTTCGTTGCCCCACAATGTCACGGTGGGGTCTTCGCACTCCATCACCAGCGAAACGAGTCGCTTGCGCAATGGGCGTCCCTTCAGCCCCAGCAATGCAGGTTTGGCCAAAAAGTCCCGGTCCCAGTCCACTGCGAAGGACAGCCCGGCTTCGAAGGGGTTTTCATCGACCGAAAGTTCATGCCCCCAGGCGCGGTAGGCCTTCTCGATGCGCATGGCGTTGATGGCGTAGGTGCCAGCCGGGCCGATGCCCTCCGTCTTCCCCGCCTCCGCGAGCGCGGTCCAAACCGCGGCCATGGATGCAGCAGGTCCATGCAATTCCCATCCGAGCTCGCCGACATACGTCACCCGGAGCGCCCGCACGGGCGACGGCACGCCGGCGATGCGAATTTCCGCGCTGTGGCCGAAGGGAAACGCCGCAGCCGACAAATCGGTCTCGGTCACCCGCTGCAGGACGGCCCGCGCCTGCGGCCCCATGATGGACACCACACCGAAGGCATCGGTCACATCCGCGAGTCGGAGATCCCCAGAGGGCGGCAGGTTTCGGAGGATCCAGTCGGCGTCATGGCGCACCTGCTGGGTCGGAGCGATGACGTAGAACCGGTCGTCGGCCAGACGCACGATGGTCACGTCGCTCTCGTAGGTGCCACGGGTGTTGAGCAAACCGGTGTACACGATGCGACCGACCGGGACATCGAGGCGATTGCCACAAAGCCGGTCGAGGCCGGCCAGCGCATCCCGGCCGGTGATCTCGTATTTGGCAAAGGTGGACTGATCAAACAACGCAACCCTTTCGCGGCAACGCCGCACCTCGGCCGCCACGTGTGGGGCCCAGTTCTGTTTGCTGAAGGAGTACCGGAGTTCGGCCGGCGTTCCGGTGGGGGCATACCACAATGGACGCTCCCAGCCTGCCGTCTGCCCGAAGCAGGCGCCGGCGGCCCGGGTAAGCGCGTGCAGCGGCGTGGCGCGGACATCCCGCGAAGTCTCCATCTCGCGGTTGGGCCAAGCCATTTGATAGTGCAAGCCCAGCACCTCCGCGGCACGGGCCTGCAAATATCCCCGTCCATTTTGCGCCGGCACAAAGCGACGGACATCCACACTCCACAGGTCCATGGGCATCTCGCCGGACTCCAACCACGGCACGGCGAACTTGCCGACACCGCCCGCACTGGCAATGCCCACCGAGTTGAACCCGGCCAGTACGAACAACCCCTCGGTCCCAGCCGGAGTGCCCATCAGGAAATTGTTGTCGGGCGTGAAGCTCTCAGGCCCGTTGACGAACTTGGGGAATCGGGCGTTGCGCAAAGCCGGGATGCGGTGTTTTCCCGCCGACCAAGGCTCGGCGAACTTCTCCCAGTCGTCGGGCAACAAACCAAAAGCGAAGTCGCCGGGAACGGTGTCGCCTATTTGCCACGGCTTCGATCGCCATTGGAAGGCTCCGAGCTTGATCGATCCATCATCGAGCGTGCGGAAGTAGATCGCCGCATCTGGATCGCGGGCGCACGGCAAGGTCGGCAGCGCTCCTTCGATGGGTTCGCTCAACACGTAATGGTGCTCGACCGGGTAGAGCGGCAAATCCACTCCGATGCCCAAACCCAGCTGACGAGCCCACATGCCGCACGCCAGAACCACCCAGTCGGCGCGAATTTCCTGACCGCTCTCCAATCGAACTCCGGTGACCCGCTGACGTCCGTGCGGAGCCGTGGTCTGCAGCAGCGACGCGACGCGCGTGCGATCGAACAGGGCTGCTCCATGGGCCATCGCACCCTTGGCCAAAGCCACCGCGCATTCCCCCGGAATCACCCGCCCATCTCCCGGCAAATACACCGCACCCAACACGTCTTCGACCTGGATGAGCGGCCAGAGATCCTGGGCTTCTTTGGGACCCACCAGATGGGCTTCGACGCCAAAGACCTCCGCCATCGCAGCGGTTCGGCGAAGCTGGGTCATGCGCTCCCGGTTGGTCCCGAGCGTCAGACCCGTGGTACGGACCCATCCCACGTCATGCCCTGTCTCCTCGGCGAGCTTGGGATACAGCTGGGCCGAGTATTTGTTGATTTGGGTCATGCTGTTGCTGGCGCGCAACTGACCAATCATGCCGGCGGCATGCCACGTGGTTCCGCCACTGATGAGTCCCTGCTCGAGCAGCACGACATCCTTCCAGCCCGCCTTGGCCAGATGATAGGCCACCGAACTGCCCACAATGCCGCCACCGACAATGACCACACGGGCCGAAGAAGGAGGAACCGCTGGGGACAGCGAAAAGGTGGAGCGGACCGGGGTATTCCCGACATGGGTGGTCGTCACAGAGATCAACCTTGAAGACGGGACGAGGACGCTCAATCCCGAAATTCATCCCGACGGATGAGCGCGCGCGTCACTGCCGATTTTCGTGGAATCCAACCCGGTGATCGCTAGCGTGATGTCCGATATCCCCGGAATTGCAGGAACATGAAGACAACCCACCCCCACCTTGTCGACGTCTCCGGCCGACGCGCCTTCACCCTCATCGAATTGCTGGTGGTGATCGCCATCATCGCGATTTTGGCCGGGATGCTCTTGCCGGCGTTGGCCAACGCCAAGCAGAAGGCCCACACGGTCAAGTGCATGAGCAACCAGAGCCAGATCGGCAAGGCCTACTTCATGTACACCGACGACAATCGGGACACCTACCCAGCCATCAACGACTGGGCATCAACCGGCGGCAAGAACGGGACTTACGACGTCTTCACAGCGGCCACCAATCGCCCCCTGAACACCTATGTTGGCAACGCCTACGAGACGTTCCGGTGCCCATCTGACAAAGGTGACTTCTGGTCACTGGCCGGTCGGGGAGTCAATTGCACGAACGCTTTCATGCAATATGGGAACAGCTATCTGACCGAGTTCGGCTTCGACTACTACAAGGTCAAGATGGTCTGTGGCCCGAAGGGAAATACGGTCATCGTCCCGATCAAGGGATCCGAGGTGGCCTTGGCTCCGTCCACCAAGATCATCCAGGGCGATTGGATTTGGCATGCCAACCGGGATGTCCTCAAGCCCCGCAGCCAGTGGCACAATTTCAAGGGCAAGAACCGGATGATGATGCTCTTTGGCGATTCGCATGCCGAGTACTTCAAGTTCCTGCCGACCGCCCAAATGGAAGCCTTGGCCAGTCAGGCACCGGATCCCGGCTTCCTGTGGTGGTGATGCGAGGGGCACAGCCCCCACCCTGTTCCTTTGCGTTTGCCGGTTTCCCCAAGATTACGATCCGGCCGGCTTGGAGGCTGTGGGATGCGACCAATTGAAAACACGGGTGGCCGCTTCGAGACAACGAGCGTCGTTGCGGACCAACCCATAATAGGTCAGCGCGAACACCACTTCGTTGTAGTTCACGTTCTTAGCCTGCCCTGTATAAGACTTCTCCTTGCCGACGCCGGTACGGGTGTTTCCTTGGACCTCGACTTCGCCGGTGTCGCGGATTCGGCTCAGTTGCCACGCCACCGCCGCGGGCAAAGCCGCCTCGAACTCGGGCAACGGGAGGTGCAAGGCCAGCACCTGGCCGAAGAAAATGGAAACCACATTGTAGCTGGAATCCCGACCGCCGTGTTCGATGAAAACACCCTCGGCATCGCGCAATTTCAGGGCATGGGCGATGAGCCGGCGTGAGCGTTCGGTCAGGGCTTCATCCTTCAAGACAAGTCCGCACGTGCCGAAGGCCTTGGCCGCGATGATGATCCGGTTCACGGCCTTGCTGCTCCGCTCCAGGATGGTGTCGTAGCCCGCGGTGATGAACTGGCAGGCCTTTCGAATCTTGGGTTCCAAAACAACGATGCGGTCCTGGAAATGCCGTTCGTGGGGCGACTGGCGAATCACCAGAATCGCCCGGCCCAGTTCCTGCAAAAAGAAGTAGGCCGTTTGCACCGCCGCGCCAGCGGACTTGGCACTGGATCCATCAGGGCGCAACGCAGCCTCAAATCCGCCGTCTTCACGCTGATGGGCAAAGGTCACATCGATGCCCTTCCAGGCGGCATCGGCCGCCTTCAGGTCATCGGCCACCACGGCCGCGATGACCGCCCGGCAACTGCCCCGCTGAGGCCCCGACTCCAACCAATGGCCGACACCTCGATTGGTTCCGCTCAGGCCTTGCGCGTCGGGCATGTCATTGGAACAGAGCGCCGCCAATCGGCCCGGAGGAAACGAACGCAATAGGTCGTATTCACGCAGGGGCTTGCGGGTCGCTGCATTCAGGGGCAGGAGCAGCAACGAGGCGGTCGAAACCAAAGCACTTCGGCGGGTGATGAGCAGCGGCATGGGCCCATCATGACTGCAAGGGATCCTGCGGTGAAGGCGGCAATCCAATCCGCTGTTCCGCGCCAAGCCAACCGGCCCTTTCCGCAAAAACCGGGGCGGTTCGGAGTTCCAAGACCGACTTTCAGGACCTCAGGATGTCCCGCACGACCCGGGCGGGCTTGTTGTCGGTGAGGCTGAGTTCACGGCCTGCACGGCGGTAGATCAAGCGGGTGTGGTCCAAACCGAAGAGGTGCAGGAGGGTCGCGTGGAGATCGTGGTGAGTGACGATGTCCTTCACGGCGTGGTGGCCCCATTCGTCGGTCTCGCCGTAAGTCATGCCACCCCGAACGCCGCCGCCGGCCAGCCAATGCGTGAAGCCGTAGGTGTTGTGGTCGCGACCGACCTTCTCTTTGGGACCATCATTCTGGATCACCGGCAACCGCCCCATTTCCCCGCCCCAGTGTACCAGGGTGGAATCGAGTAACCCCAGCGCCTTGAGGTCTTGAATGAGAGCGGCGACGGGTTGATCGGTCTTGGCGCACAAGTCAGGCAAGGCCGTGTAGAGATTGCTGTGCTGGTCCCAGCTTTGACCATTGTTGACCACTTGCACGAAGCGCACGCCGCGTTCGACCAGACGTCGGGCGATGAGGCACCGGGTGCCGTAGTCGCGGGTCCGTTCCTGATCGATGCCATACAAGCGCCGTGTGGCCTCCGACTCAGACCGGATGTCCATGGCCTCTTTGGCCGCCGTCTGCATGCGGGCCGCCAATTGGTAACTGGCGATGCGGGCATCCAAATCCTGCTCTCCCGGATGCTCGGCGCGATGGGCGCGGTTGAGTTCGCCCAGCAGTTCCAGTTGATGTTGTTGAGGAACCCCGCGGAGGTGCGGAGCCGGGTCGAGGTTGAGCAATCGGGGCTCCGTGGGGCGAACCACTGTTCCTTGGAAAATCGACGGCAACCAGCCGTTGGACCAATTGGCCTCGGCGAGCAGTGGCAGACCGGAGGGATGGGTCAGTGTGAGGAATGCGGGCAACTCCTGGCTGGGAGTCCCGAGCCCATAAGACAACCAACTGCCCAAGGTGGGCGCCCCGGCGGTGATACGGCCGTTGGTCAACGCGTACAACGATTGTCCATGGTTGTTCACGGCAGTCCGCATGGATCGGATCACGCACAATTCGTCGACCACGCCCGCCAGATGGGGCAAGAGCGACGACAACTCCGTGCCGGACTGACCATGTTTGCGAAACTCCCACAGCCCCGGCATGACCTTCGAACTGGCCTGTCCGGCATTGTCGAACTTCAACTCGCCCGGAAAGGGTTTACCGGCCCATTCGTTCAGCAGGGGCTTTGGATCAAAGAGGTCCATCTGGCTCGGGCCCCCGATCATCAAGATGGAAATCATGGCCCGGGCGCTGGCCGGATGGTGGCCTGCCTTCGGTTTCAGATCATACGTGCGCTGTTCCAACTCCGGTCGAGCCGGAGCCGCCAAAAGGCCCTCCTGCTGGAGGAGCCACGACAAGGCGGTCGAACCCAGGCCGAAGGCGCTGCCTGCCTGCAGGAAGTGGCGACGGGAGCAGAAGCCGGACGGAGACGACATGTTGGAAGGGCGATCCATGGCTCAGTCGAGGTAGAGGAATCGGTTGGAACCCATGAGCACCTGGCACAACGCAGCCAGAGCCCGTTCTTCGGGGGTCACCGCCGCCGTTTCGGACGTTGAAGTGGCCGGCGATTTGGCAGCGGGTTTGGATTCGGCCGGTGGCAAGGACGCCCGCAGTTCCTTGAGAAAACGCCGCGAACGGTCCACGTCGGTGGCCGTGGGCGATTGAAGGAAGAGCAGCCGCCACATCCGGGCCAGTTGGGCCGGCTCATCGCCAGGGGCTTCACGTCGCAGGCGTTGCGCCATATCCAACGCGCGATCCAGCACGAATCCGTCGTTGAGGAACATCAGCGATTGGGGAGCCGCCGTGGAAACCGGGCGGGCTTCGCAGTTGGGATTGACCACCGGGGCATCGAAAGTCTCGAGCACCCCGACCGGCATGGAGCGGCGCACGGTGACATAGACGCTGCGTCGGAAGTCAGCGGTCCCGCCGGTCTCCACTCCCACCGCGTCGCCATTTCCGTCGCGCTTCTGTCGACCCACCACGAATTGTCCTTGGGCATTGAGGGCGATGGGCACAGGAGGTCCGAAGCGCGGGGCATCCAAACGGCCGCTCACCGCCAAAAGGCTGTCGCGGAGACTTTCGGCATCCAGACGTCGCAGGCGAAACCGACCCAACAGTCGATTGTCCGGATCCTTCTTCTGCGCAGCCGCATTCACGGTGCCTTGTCGGTAGGCGGCACTGGTCACGATCAACCGGTGGAGGCGTTTGTTTTTCCAGCCGTGATCCATGAAATCGGCCGCCAACCAATTCAGCAATTCGGGATGACTCGGACGTTCGCCCAAGGCGCCGAAGTCTCCGGGCGTCGCGACCAAGCCCATTCCAAAATGCTCATGCCAGAGTCGGTTGACCCAGACCCGGGCAGTCAGGGGGTTTTTCCGATCGGTCAGTCGGCGGGCCAATTCGAGTCGACGACCACTGGTGCGACGGCCGGGAGTGGATTCCGGGATCTCGGTGTCCAATCCACCAAGGGCCATGACCGACAACAACCCCGGTTTGAGCACCTCGCGCGGTTGCTGGGGATCGCCCCGATGGAATCGCACCGTGGTCACCGGTTCGGCCGACGCTTCGACCAGGGCTTGCACCATGGGATCAACGGGCTTCAGGGCCCGATCGGCCGCGGCGCGCTTTCGGATTTCTTCCACCTTGTTGGCCCCTTCCCGATCAATCTCACCCAGGATGATGTGGTCCTGGAACATGGGGAACTCCCGGAGCAGTTGAAGTTGTTCGGGGCTGCGCTTGGCCGAAGGTGTCCGCCGGGCAGCGATCACCGCTTCCCGGCGGGACTCCGGAACCAGGAGCAATTGCTTCTGCACGAATTTCTCGATGAGTTCATCGTGCAGACGGGCGGCCTCGGCGTCGTGGACCTTGGCCGCCTGTTCGACGCAGTCGGCCAGGGATCGATCCATCGAGGGCATGAGCGAAACCAACCGTTGAGCGGGATTCTTCCACCGCTTCCAGTCGAAGGCCGGCTCAAAGACGGCCCGCAATCGGTAGTAATCGGCCTGAGGGATGGGATCGTAGCGGTGGTCATGGCATTGGGCGCAGTGAACCGTGATGCCGAGCAGCGACGAAGAAACGATCTGGAGGGTGTCGGCGATGACCTGATTGCGCGCCAACTCCGGATCCGGCGGACCGTCGCCCGTGGGATCGGGGGCCATGCGCAAGAAACCCGTGGCCACCAGACGATCCAAATCGCGGCCGGCCAAATCAGTGGAGACAGCCGGCAGGAGTTCGTCGCCGGCCAACTGCTCGGTGATGAACTCGTCGAAGGGGCGATCCTCGTTGAAGGACCGGATCACGTAGTCACGGTATCGCCAGGCCCACGGCCGCTCGGAATCGGCCTCCACGCCCCCGTTGGAGTCGGCATACCCCGCCACATCGAGCCAGTGTCGTCCCCAGCGCTCGCCATACGCCGGCGAATCCAAGAGCCGATCCACCCAGCGCTCGTAGGCGGCATCGGAAGGGTCCGCCACGAAGGCATCGACTTCCTCTGGAGTGGGCGGAAGACCGGTCAGGTCGAGGGTCAGCCGGCGGATCAATTGCTCCGGTTTCGCGGGCTTGGCGAAGCCCAGGCGCTCCTTGTCCAGTCGCACCTTCAAGAACGCATCGATGGGAGTCCGCACCGTCTTGTCGAATCGGACCTGGGGAGGCTCCGGGCACCCCACCGGCTGGAATGCCCAAAACTGGCGTTCCTCTTCGGTGATGACCCAACGGGGCACCTCCAACGGTTCGGGTCGCAAGGTCGGAGCACCTTGGGCGATCCACCGTTCGATGAGCGCCACCTGCTCGGGCGCCAACGGCTTGCCACCTTTTGGCATTTCACCGGATTTCACCACCGACAGGAGATGACTTTGGCCCGGCTTTCCCGGCACGAGCACTCGGCCGGATTCAGAAGCTTCCAGCAGCAATCGCCGTTGCCTCAGGTCAAGCCCGCCCTTGGGTTTTTCCTCCTCGCCGTGGCAGTGAAAACAATGGGCCTTGAAGATGGGACGGATATCGCGCTCGAAGACAGGACGAGACGGGAGTTTCTGAGCGGCCGATCCAGCCGCCACTATCGTACCCACCAGCCACCACAAACCGGCCATCCAAATCCCCGCGACCGTCACGCCGCCAGCGTGGCGGATGGGCGATGGGTGCAAGTCGGGAGGCATCCCTGAATGCAACCCCGAATGGCGGCCTCACGCAAGCCACGTCGCTCCGTCTATCGCCGCCGTGATCCACCCTGTTTTGGCTGGTTCCAGCATTGCCGGCATCGGCGGGAGGACTAACCTAGCGCCTCGATCCCGATGCTCACCCCTCTGTCACGAGCGCTTAGCGTGTGGACGGCCCTAGGCCTGATGGTCTTGGCCGGCGTGGTTTCCGCTCAGACGGCAGCCCGGCCTGAGACTCCGATCGGCTTTTCGCGGGAAATCCTTCCCCTGCTCTCCGACCACTGCTTCGCCTGCCACGGTCCCGACGAAAAGGGCCGTAAAGCCGGCCTGCGACTGGATACGCTCGCCGGTGCCCAAGGTTCCGGAAAAAGCGGCAAGACCGCCATCAAACCAGGGCATCCGGACGAGAGCGAAATCCTGCGCCGGATCCACAGCAGTGATCCCGACGAGGTCATGCCGCCCCGCGATTCGGGCAAGGCACTCCAGCCCGAACAGGTGCGCCTCCTGCGCCAGTGGATCGAACAGGGAGCGCCTTGGGGAAAGCACTGGGCGTTCGAACCACTTCAGCGGGCGACCGTTCCCGTCGTCCGCGGAGCTTCCCACGCAATCGATGCTTGGGTGCGGCACTCCTTGGAACGCGACGGACTGAAACCCGCACCCGAGGCCGCACGACCCACCCTCCTCCGCCGACTGACCCTCGACCTGACCGGTCTTCCGCCGACTCCAGAGGAAGTCGATGCCTTCGTGGCGGACGCCTCACCCCATGCCTATGAGCGGCAAGTGGATCGTCTGCTGTCCTCTCCGCGATACGGCGAGCGGATGGCATGGGAATGGATGGAAGCCGCCCGTTACGCCGATTCCAACGGATACCAAGGCGATGGCGAGCGCACCATGTGGCCGTGGCGCGACTGGGTGGTCGACGCCTTCAATCGCAACCTGCCTTTTGACCAGTTCACCGTCTGGCAAATCGCCGGCGACCGGCTTCCAGGAGCCACCGATGAACAGCGCCTCGCCACGGGTTTCCTGCGCAATCACGCCATCAATGGCGAAGGCGGCCGCATCGCAGAAGAGAACCGCATCGACTACCTCTTCGACCAAACCGAGACGGTGGCCACGGTCTGGCTGGGAGCCACCTTCAACTGCACCCGGTGCCACGACCACAAGTTCGATCCCTACACTCAGAAGGACTACTTCGGACTGATGGCGTTCTTCAACCAGACCTCCGTCGACGGCAGCGGCGGCAATCCCCGGACGCCTCCCGTGTTGCCCGTCCTCGATCGGGAAATGCGGGCTCGGGTTGCCGATGCCGAGCAAGGTCTGGCCCACTTCATCCGCGACACGGAAGCCCTGGAGCGGCGGCGATTCCAGCCTGAGACCGGCCAATCGCTCGACCAAACCCCGCTGGCTCAGGACTTCTCCGCGGCCCATCGCGAACAACTCAAGGTCTCCGCGAAGGATCGGGACGCCGGACGACTCCAGAAAATGGCCGACCTCTGGCGAGATTTCGACCCACAGTACGTGGCGGTGCTGGAACGCCAACGCGCCTCGCGCATCCATTGGGACAATGTCCAGAACCAGATCCCGAAAGTGATGGTGATGGAAGACCTGCCCAAGGTGCGACCCACTCATCAATTGGTGCGAGGCAGTTACCAGAACCTCGGTCCTGAGGTTCCGCCATCGCTGCCAGGCCATCTCACGCCGGGTCATCGCGTGCAGCGCCCCGACCGGCTGGAACTGGCCCGGTGGCTCGTTTCGCCGACCAATCCCCTGCCCGCCCGGGTCACGGTCAATCGGTTGTGGCAGCAATTCTTCGGGCTCGGATTGGTGAAGACCTCCGAAGACTTCGGTCTCCAAGGTGAACGGCCTTCCCACCCCGAGTTGCTCGATGGGTTGGCCCTCGAGTTCATCGAGTCCGGCTGGGATGTCAAAGCCCTCGTCCGCTCCATCGTGATGAGCGGCACTTACCGGCAATCGTCGCAAACCTCGCCAGAGATCCGGGAACGCGATCCGGAAAACCGCCGACTGACCCGAGGCCCGCGATTCCGGATGCCCTCGCCCATGATCCGCGACATGACTCTGGCCTCCGCGGGCCTTCTCACTGAGCGCGGCGGCGGGGCCGCGGTCAACCCTTACCAGCCCGCGGGCGTGTGGGAGGAAACCACCTTCGGCAACAAGCGCTACACGCAAGACCATGGCGAGGCGCTCTACCGCCGCAGCCTGTACGTGTTCTGGAGGCGCATCATCGGTCCGACACTCTTCTTTGATGTGGCCAACCGCCAGACTTGCACCGTCAAGACGCCGCGAACCAATGTCCCCCTGCACGCCCTGCTGACGCTCAACGACACCGGCTACGTCGAAGCTGCGAGGATTCTGGCCCAGCAAGCCCTGATGGGCGACACGCGCGACTCCGAGCGGTTGGTGCGCGTCTTCCGGCAGGTGCTGTCCCGCCGCCCCAGCGCCGCCGAAAGCCGGATCCTCCTCGACGGGCTCCAGCGCCATCGGGCCTCTTACACCCTCCAACCCGAATTGGCGGCCCAATGGATCCGCACCGGCGAAATGGCACCCCCATCCCGCGTGAACCCCGTGGAATTGGCCGCCTGGACGGTCGTCTGCAGCACGGTGCTGAACCTCGACGAAGCCCTGACCAAGGAATGAACCCATTGACGCCCAACCACGAATTCCTGGTTCGTGAAACCCGCCGCCAATTCCTCGGCCGCACAGGCACGGGGCTGGGTCTTGCGGCTCTGAGCCAACTGCTCGGATCGGGCCGCGCCACCGCTGCCGACCCGAGTCCAACGCTCCCGACGCAGGCACAGCCTCATCATCCGGCCAAGGCCAAGCACGCCATCTATCTGTTTCAAAACGGCGCGCCCACCCATGTCGATCTCTTCGACTACAAGCCGGAGTTGCTCAAACGCCATGGAAAGCCCCTGCCCGATTCCTACATCGGCGGCAAGCGCTTCAGCACCATGACGGGCAAGGCCGACGGCAAGCTGATGCTCGCGCCGGTCGAGCCCTTCCGGCAGCACGGGCAAAGTGGTGCCTGGGTCAGTGATTTCCTGCCCCACACCGGCCGGATCGCCGACGAACTGTGCTTCGTCAAAAGCCTTCACACCGACGCCGTCAACCACGCCCCGGCCATCTCGCTCATGCTCAGCGGAGCACAAATCCCCGGGCGTCCGACCCTCGGGGCTTGGCTCACCTACGGCCTGGGTAGCGAAACGGAAAACCTGCCCGCCTTCGCCGTGATGACTTCGGTGAGCAAGGGCACCAGCTGCGGCCAGATTTTCTACGATTTCTACTGGGGGTCTGGCTTCCTGCCTTCCCGCTATCAGGGAGTCAAATTCCGGGGTGGCAATGAACCGGTGTTGTACCTCGGCAATCCGGCTGGCCTGCCCTCGGCGACCCGCCGCTCCATGCTCGACGATCTGGGCGCGTTGAACCGCCTGAAGTTCGAGGCGCATGGCGACCCGGAGATAGCCACCCGCATCGCCCAATACGAAATGGCCTTCCGCATGCAGACGAGCGTGCCGGAACTGGCCGACCTCTCGAAGGAACCGGAGTCGGTGCTGGCCTTGTACGGCCCGAGTGTCCGGGAGCCCGGCACCTTCGCCTACAACTGCCTCATGGCCCGACGCCTCATCGAGCGGGGCGTGCGGTGTGTCCAGGTCATGCATGCCGGTTGGGACCAACACAACAGCCTCACCACCGAACTTTACACCCAGTGCCGCGACACCGACCAACCGTCCGCCGGTTTGGTCATCGACCTCAAGCAACGGGGCCTGCTCGATGAAACCCTGGTGGTCTGGGGCGGTGAGTTCGGACGAACACCGTTCATCCAAGGCAACCTCGACGACCGCAAACGCTGGGGTCGCGACCATCACCCCTACGCCTTCACCACCTGGATGGCCGGTGGCGGTGTGCGTCCGGGGATTTCCTACGGTGAGACCGATGACTTGGGCATGAACGCAGTGCACAAGCCGGTGCACGTGCACGATCTGCAGGCGACCTTGCTGCACCAAATGGGCATCCACCACGAGCGGCTCACCTACCGGTTCCAAGGCCGCGATTTCCGACTCACCGATGTCCACGGCAACGTGGTGAGGGAAATCCTGCAAGGGAGCTGAGCTTCTCACTCATCCGACTGACAGGCGGACCGATCCAAGTCGATCGTTGGCTAACCACCGAAGGTGATCACACCCTTGGCCAAGCGTCCGGCCAGAAGGTCGTCAAAGGCCTCACCGAGCTCCTCGAGCTGGTAAGTGCGGGTGACCAGTTCATCAAGCAGCAACTGCCCAGAGGCATGCAGCTCGAAGATCCGCGGGAAATCGCGACTGGGAACGCAGCCACCGTAGAGCGGCGTCACGTAGGTTTTGTCCCACATGAAGAGCGGCATGGGAACGGTGACCGGGTCGTTGATGCCGCTGACCTGCAGGGCCATGCCTCCATCGCGGATGAGTTTCAGTGGCGCAAAGGCCAGTCGCGGAACCGAGGTGGCCTCGAAGGCGTAGTCGGCACCGGCTCCACCGCAACGCCGGCGCACCTCGGCCGCCGCCGCATCGAGTTCGCGATCGGCCGGATCCACCGGGATCACCTCGGTCGCCCCGAATTGCCGCGCACGCTCCAACGGCCCGGGTTGGAGATCCAGGGCAATGATTTGCGAGGCCCCGGCATGACGCGCTCCCTGGATCACATTCAGCCCGACCCCACCGCAACCAATGACCGCCACCGAGCTCCCCGGAGCGACCCGCGCGACATTCACCGCGGACCCAAAGCCCGTCATCACCCCACAACCGACGATGCAGGCCGATTCGAAAGACACGTTTGTCGCCAGTCGGGTAACCGCCGCCTGACGCACCAAGGCCAACCCGCACAAGGTGCCGAGATTGAAGGACCGGTCCACCGGAAGACCTCGAAGCTGGGTCCCGGCCGCATGGGCGTGGGCCGCGGAGGGCGTCATCACATGGGCGGGCCGGCTGCTGTGGCAGTGGACGGCCGCCCCGCGATGGCAGGCCGGGCAAGTGCCACACGGAATCACCCAGTTCAGCACCACTCGATCTCCGGGACGAACACCGCTGACCTCCGGGCCAACCTCCAGCACCACCCCGGCGCCCTCATGACCCATGACCAACGGACGCTTCCACCCCAGCGAGGCGTGATCGGTGTGGCAGAGGCCCGAAGCCCGGATCTCCACCAGCACCTCATCACCCTGGGGTGAGCCGACCTCGATGGATTCGAGGCTGAATTGGCCTTGGCCGGAAGCGATGGCCGCTCGGGTCGTTCGGATCATTTGAGGAAATCGAGGAACCGCAGGGTCACTTAGCGGGACTGCTTGAGCATCCACTCGAACAAGGCGGGGTCATTGTAGGCCTGGGTCCAGGAATCGTGTCCGGCCTCGGGATAGACGGTGTGCTTCACCGAATCATTCCCTGCCTTCTTGAACGCCTCCACCATCCGCTCGGTTTCGGCGGGCACCACGACGTTGTCCTTGCCGCCGTGGAAGGCCCAGACGCCCAGCGTCTTGAGGGCTTCGCGCTGAGCGGGCAACAAGGTGCGAATGCGTTCGCCACCACCGCAAATGGGAGCCACCGCCGCGAAGCGCTCCGGATGCTTCACCGCCAACTCCCAAGTACCATAGCCACCCATGCTCAAACCGGTTACATAGACCCGGCGGGCATCCACTGGAAGGCTGGCCTGCAATTCATCGATCAATGCCAACAGCGTGGTGCTGTTCCACACTTGTCCTGGCGGGCACTGCGGCGAAGCCAGGATGAAGGGGAACTCCTTGCCCGCGGCCACCCACTTCGGCGGACCATGCACAGCCACGGCATTGAGATTGGTTCCGCGCTCTCCGGCTCCATGCAGGAAGAGCACCAAAGGCCAGCGCTTGGTGGGTTCAGCGGCGGCGGCTTTCGGCACATACAGCAAGTAGTTCAGTCGGTGCTCGGTGCGGATCTCGCGACGGAACTCCTGGGCCGTTTGCTGCCCCGGCTTCGGCTGCGGTTGGGCGGCGAGGGTGGATCCAACGAAAAGCACGGTGGCCCAAAGGCCCATCCAGGGGGAAATCATGCTTGGAAGGTGCCTCGAAAGACGCCGGGCCTTCAATCGGGAACGATGGTCTTTGTCGAGGGCTCTGACCCGCAAAACTTCACAAAAGCTCGTTGACGGGGCGAAAAGACAGCCGATAGGGTCCGCGTCCTTCGAACGTTCCAGAGTAGCTCAATGGTAGAGCAATCGGCTGTTAACCGATGGGTTGAAGGTTCGAGCCCTTCCTCTGGAGCCAATCTTGTCAGGCCATCTCAGGTGCCTGAGTTTTCGGTGCTGCTACGGATGCAACTCCTTGGCTTGAGATTATTCGGCACGCCCCCTTCCCTGACGGTTCCGCCTGCCTTGAACCGGATCTTTCCCTCACGATTCGCCAACATCGTCGCACTGGCGTTGCATTTCTTGCCGGCGGTCGTTCCCGCGACGGGAGCACCGATTGGCACCAATGATGCGCTGGCCAACCTTCAAGGCCGTCTCCAAAACGAACTGATGGGACCCGCCGGATCGTCGGTGTTTTGGGGTGCCTTGGTGGCTCGCGCGGATGGCAGCCGAATCTTCGGCACCAATGTCCAGCAGGTCTTCATCCCGGCATCCAACACCAAGCTGTTCACCGGAGCGTTGGCTTTGGACCAACTGGGCTCCGACGCCCGTCTGCGCACGCCCGTTCACGTCCACCGAGCTCCCGACGCCGATGGCGTGCTGCGGTCCGACTTATGGGTGCTGGGCCAAGGCGATCCCACCTGGGGCACCGCACCGAGATCAGGCTCTGGCAACGCTCCCGGCACATGGGACGAAGCACTCGTGCCTTGGGTGGCCCAATGGCAGTCGAAGGGCCTGAAGCGTGTGAGCGGAGATTTGGTGCTGTGTGATGGAGCGTTGCGGGTCCCTGGTTATGGCCCTGGCTGGGATGAGGAAGACCGTGCCGAATGGTACGGCGCCCCGGTCTCAGCATTCGTGGTGAACGACAACACTTTCCGACTGACGGTACCCTCCACCGATCGAAACGCCTCAAGCGTGCCCTACTTCATCGAGCCTCCCCTGGCCTCGCTGATCGTGGATTGGCGGGTGTTGCCAGGAACGAACACCACGCACCGGATCCAATACGAGCGACGGAAACCCGGTGGACCCATCGAGTTCCGCGGCCGCTTTGCGCCCGGCACCAACGGATGGTCGGCAGAACTGGCGGTGGTGAACCCAGCCCAAGTCTTCGGGGATTTGCTGAAGCGCACCCTCGAGCGGCGAGGCGTCACGGTTTCGGGATCCGTACGCGTGGTCCATGCCACCAACGGATGTCCGGCCACCGAGTGGGATCATTGGACCTCAGAACCTTTGGCTCACCGTCTGGCCCTGTGCCTCAAGCCGTCGCAGAACTTGCACGCCCAGTTGCTGTTGGCCGAGGTGGGCCGTCAGGCGGAACGCCAGTCCACCCAAGGAGCTCCCCCAAGTGCTGCGCGACGCCATGACGAGTGGGGGTTGGCCATGCTGCCGGGATTCCTCTCCCGAGTCGGGATATCCGACGGCTCGGTCGTTTTGGAAGAAGGCTCCGGGCTGTCCCGGACGAACCGAGTCACCCCGGCCGCCACCGTGGCGCTGCTGCGTTTCATGGCGACCCACCCTCAAAACAAGGTGTGGAAGGAGAGCCTGCCCGTGGGAGGAGTCGATGGAACGCTCAAGAACCGATTCAAGACGGGCCATGCCCTGCGCAATGTCCGCGCCAAAACGGGCAGCCTGCGTGGCGTGCATGCGCTGGGCGGGTATGTGACGACGGTGGGTGGCGAGGAACTTGTCTTCGCGCTCTATGCCAATCGAGCTCAGGGAGATGCTCAGTCACGGGCGCGGATGGATCGGTTCGTGGAAATCCTCGCCAGCAGCGACCTTCGAATGGACCGCCTTCCCGCAGTGACCACTCCGCCGCGCTGATCGTTGTTCACCAGTCGAATTGCAACGTGCAAACCCCGGCGCTGATGGAACGGATTTGAAGACGCGAAGCACCCCGGATGCGAAAGAACCGCGCCGCGGCGGCCACAGGCACTTCGACCCGACGCAAATCTCCATCGACTGAATAGGCGCTCTCTTCAACAAAGGCACTGCCGAGATCCGGCGCGGATTCGACGATGGGTTGCCCTGCGGGTGGTTGACTGGAGGTTTGGAGGATCAACCAGGCGGCATGACTGGAAATGCGGGTCATGTACCCCAGGGTGCCCATGGGAGTGGGTCCATCCGGCAACCATTCCTGGCGACCCATGGGTCCTCCCCAGAGACCACGGGTGTCGAAAAAGGCGCCGTACTGCGGCGGCGTGTTGGTGTCGGAAGTGTACGGACCCTCCACAGCGTATCCCACGCCGGCGAGTTTCCAGACTCCGTCCCGATCCAGCAGAAACGATCCCGCCCCGGAATCCCCACCGGAATACATTCCTTCATCGGCCCCCGCACCGGCGGAAAAATCAAAGACCAACAAATCACCCACCGGCGAATCATCGGCCGGGACCCATCCCTTGACGGTGTTGGTGCCCCAGCGCTGGAGGCCGTCATATTCCCCGATCCACCACCCGCGCCCGGCGACGGCGGGACCCCGACGTCCACCTCGACCGAACAACATCAAGGGCCGGCCACTTTCACGCGCATTGGAATAAAGCGGGGCATAGTCGGCGAAGCGGCCCGCCACGGTGAAGACATTGAGATCGGTCCCGGGGCGGTTGGTGACCGCCACGGTCCGGTAACGAAGTCCGCGGTAGTCGAACCCATCGCCCGGAGCTCCCCCAAGGTGCCGCGCCGTCACGAACTGACGGGGGCCGATGACCGTGCCCAGGGCGAACAGCCAGCGTCCCTGCCAATCCCAACCGCTGCCTGACAGCGCTCCGGACGGAGGAGTCGTGTTGTGTGCGGGATCTCCGGAGCCAAAAACGACAACGCCGTGGGCTGAGGGCAGCAACCACCAGCAGCACACCATGCATGCCTGAAGCATCGCCGAAACAACAGGATGCCACGGCCTGCGTTTCATGAGTCCGAGGGGAGAGGTGGGCGATCTTTCCGGGAGCGCTGTTCGAGGAAGAAACTCTTGAGAATGTGCCGGCATTCCTCTTCACGAACGCCGGGACTGATGGCGCTGCGGTGATTGAGGGTGGGAAACTGCAGGAGATTCATGGCCCCTCCAGCCGCACCTCCCTTGGCGTCAGGGGCACCAAAGACCACTCGGGCCAACCGGCAATGGACAATGGCACCGGCACACATGGGACATGGTTCCTTGGTGACGTAGAGGGTGCAGTCGGTGAGGCGCCAATCACCGACGGCTTCCTGGGCCATGGTCAAGGCCAGCATTTCGGCATGGGCGGTGGCATCCTTGAGCATTTCCACCTGATTCCACGCACGTGCAATGACCCGGTTGCCGCGAACAATCACTGCACCCACCGGCACTTCTTGGGCATCGTACGCCTTCACCGCCTGACGCAGGGCCTCGCCCATGAAGGCGCGGTCCAACTCCGGGTCCGGGACATCGGGCTGGGAAAGCAGGTCCATGGTCAGGCTCGGCGCACAGGGCTGCTTTGTTCGAGGGTCCAGGTGGATCCACCTTCTTCGTGGCAACGGGCATGGGCCGCAAAGAATCCTCCCCGATGGCTCCAGAAGAGGGGCCAGATTTGCTCCCGATCGGTTTCCGGAAGATCCAGCAAGGCCAATTCAGCCCGACTATAAAAGCCGAACTCCCCTTCCCGATGCGGGGGCGGAACGGTTTGCAAACGGGGCTTCACCTCGAAGAGAAACATCAGCCAATGGGTTTGACCCTGATAGCCATATTCACTGATGAGGCCGGTCAGGTGCAGGTCGGCCGGAGTCAGCGTGACACCGGTTTCTTCCTGAGCCTCGCGGCAGGCGCACGCATAGGGGGATTCGCCGATGTCCGTCTTGAGTTTGCCGCCCGGTGGACTGAACAACCCGCGATTGGGATCCTGAGCCCGACGCAGCAGGAGGATGTTGTCCTGCCGGTCAAAGCAGTAGAGCAATGTGGCGATCTTGTAAGGTAGCGGCACCGGCATCACTAAAGCGGGGAATCGTCCGCAGGGAAAGTGCGCATCCCGGATCCGGTTCCACCTATGGGAGCGGAGGAAGGATTTCCAGGATGTCGGCCAACGGAAGTCCCTCCGGATCGAAGAGCGTGTTGCGACGCCCGTAGAGGGGCGCCGGAGCGGACAGACCGAGGGCGGAGCGGATGCGCTCATCGGCGTCGGTGCGGAAAAAGGCCGACGGACGACTGCGATAGGCGATTCCCCAGGCGTTGAGAATGCCGCCGAGCGGACGTTGCCCCGCAAGAACCTGCCCCCGCCAAGGTTCTGGAAAACGCTCCAGATGAACCCGGGTCGCCCCGAACTCAACCGGACGGCCCGAATGCTCCAACTGCAAGGCAACCATCCGCCGATAAATGCCGTCTTGAATCCCGCAGGTCAGGGTTCGAAGACGGATCCCATCGCCATGGTGTGCCTCAAGGGTGCGGGTCATGTCGCGATCATGGACCAGGAGGCTGCGATACGGCTCCGGAACCTCGGTACCCGCCAAGACTTCCAGTCGAGGCAGCGCCTGGCTGGAATCACCGTAGATTTCCCTCAGCGGTTGCAGCAAATCCGACTCTGTGGAGGCCGTGCTCATCGAAGACTTTTCGCACCAATCCGGAACCGACGCCGGAGACCCGGTCGTCCTTCAATCCCCTGAATTTCAGCGCTTCTCCAATTCACTGATCCGGGCCGTGATCTTGCGGATCATGAACTTCTGAAGGGGTTGCTTTTTGGGGTCCGCCGAAGCAAGGGCCGCCTCGATCTTGGCCAGTTGCGCTTTCAGTCCAGCCGCATCCTTCTCGCCCTGGATGGCCGCGGTGATTTGTCGGGCCACGGGCTTCTGTTCCGGAGAGAGACCGATCATGTCGGGATCCTCGGCCGACGATCCGGAGCCGGGCTTCCGGGTGTACACCGCCACGGCTCGATTCTCCTTCTTGAAATACTGTCCCATCACCCGCTTCACGTCGCTGATGGTGACGGCCTGGATCTTCGCTCCACCGGTGTTCACCTCGCGCCAGTCGCCCAGACCCTCGTTGAAGATGAGCTGGAAGAGGATGGGGGTATTGGCAGAGAGCTTGCGGTATTCGGCAGCGGCGAAGTTGTTCTTCACCTTTTGCAATTCGTCCAAGGGCACATCTTCGGTCTTGAGGCGGTCGAGTTCTTTCTCAATGGCCTTCTCGACTTCATCCGTGGTGTGCCCGTCCTTCACTTCGGCGGAGATGTTGAAGGCGCCGGCCCACTTGCGGGAATCTTGCTGGGCTGAAACATCGGTGGACACTTGCGAGCCCAACACCAACCCTTTGTGGAGACGACCCGTGCGTCCCAGGAGGAGTTGTTGCACGACCTCGAGTGGATAGCTGTCTTTGTGACCGAAACCCACGGTGCGCCAAAGAATGTCCACCTGCGGATTGGTCTCGGCTTCGGCGTGATAGCGCTTCTCGCCCAGGGACGGGATTTCCAGCGTGGTCACCTCGGGCGCAGGTTGGCTGCCCCGGGGAATGCGCCCGAAATAGCGCTCGGCCATCGGCACCGCTTGGCTGGCCTTGAAGTCACCCACGAGGATGAGAGTGAGGTTCTGCGGCTGGTAGTAGAGGGCGTAGAATTCGTCGGCCTGCTTCTTCGAGATGGCCGGGATGTCGCTCGGCCACCCGATCACCGGCCAATGATACGGGTGAGCATCCCAGAAGAGGGCGTTGAACTGTTCAGCGAACTTGCCGATGGGGGTCGATTCGGTGCGCATCCGCCGCTCTTCAAAAACGACGTCCCGTTCGGCATAGAACTCACGGAAGACGGGTCTGAGGAGTCGCTCGCTCTCCATCCACATCCACAACTCGAGCTTGTTGGCCGGGACGGTGATGAAATAGGCCGTCATGTCCTCGGAAGTGAAGGCATTCATGCCCGAGGCACCCGCGGTGGTGTAGACGCGGTCGAACTCGTTCTTAACGAGGACTTCGCGCTGAGCATCGATGAGTTTCTTGAACTGGGCCTCAAGTTCGCGATGCCGGGGGCTCTTGGATTCGGGGCTGGTGATGTCGGTGACGTCGCCGCGGCGCAGCGCAGCCCGAAGCTTGGACTCCTCAAGACGGATTTCGTCACGCAGGCGCTCCTGCTGCTCCATGATCTCGCGGTCCTTGACGGCGTTCTTGGTACCCAGGGTCGGGGTGCCTTTGAACATCATGTGTTCAAAGAGATGGGCGATGCCGGTCATCCCCGGTTTTTCATTCGAGGAACCCACGTGAGCCACCCACCCTCCCGAGATGCGCGGTTCCCCGGAACGCTCCACCATCAGCAACTTCATGCCGTTGGCCAGGGTCTTCTCGTTGACCGGAATCTCCTGCCCTTGAACGCCTCCAGCGATACCGATCGCAAGGATCGCCGCCAAAAAGCCTCTACCCTGCGCTGCCAACTTTTTTGTCATCGCCATCACAGGCCTCAAGGAAGCAGCGCCGGCCCCCTGAGGCAACGGCATAGATGGCGGGAAAAGCGGCTTCCGGGGCGATTGCAACGCGATGAAATGGCCGGGCAGCGCGGACCCGACCTGCATTTGGCTTCACACCAGACGGCACAGTCTCCGGCAGAAACTGCACGGGGTTGTGAATGAAAAGGGGGATGGGTGCGTCTTTGCAAACAACGGACCTGAGTGGGTTCCGCCGCCTTGGATAGAACCATGAAACCCCCGGATCTGGAATTGGAGACCGGCTTGCCATTCCCCCAGAGGGAGCCGGTCAGGCTTGGCCAAAACGATTCAACGGGATCATTCCGACCGAGCGCCAACACGAGCGCCCGCCCACAGGCCGAAGCCAGCCATCCAGCTGAATCCGCATCGAGTCCCGATTCAGCCCTTCGGTTTGGGGCTTCCGTTCCCCGGGCGGTCTGGCAATCCTCTCCACCAGCTCCGTCACCCCTGCGTCAGTTGGGTGCGGCCACGGTGAACGTCGCCACAGCACCATCTCGAATCCGGGTCACGGTGGACGGAAAGGGGTTCCGTTTGGGAACCGCGAAGTTCCACGCCAAGGGGGTCACCTACGGTCCCTTGCCCCCCGGATCCGACGGTCTGCCCTTCGGAACACCTGACACCACCCGTCGGGACTTCACCCACATTCTGTCGCTCGGGGTCAACCTGTTGAGGGTGTACCACGTGCCGCCCCGGTGGTTCCTTGATCTGGCTCATGAGCATTCACTGAAGCTGCTGGTCGATGTGCCTTGGAACCGTCAGCAGTGCTTTCTGGATTCCACCGAGGCACGACAGGAAGCCGTTGGACTGGTCCGCGATGCGGCTCGTCGGTGCGCCGGACACCCGGCGGTGTTCGCCCTGAGCGTGACCAATGAAATTCCCGCCGACATCGTCCGTTGGAGCGGGGCCTCTGCCGTCGCCGCGTTCCTCGACGAGCTGATCCGTTCCGCCAAGGCGGAGGATCCGGAGTTGCTATGCACCTTCGGCAATTTCCCCACCACCGAGTTCCTGCAGTCGGAGGCTGCCGATTTCCTGTGCTTCAATGTCTACCTGCACGATCGCCAACCTTTCGAAAACTACCTGGCCCGGCTGCAAATGCTGTCCGACACCCGGCCGCTCATCCTCGGAGAAATCGGGATCGACACGATCCGTGAGGGAGAGTCGCGTCAGTCGGAAGTGCTCCATTGGAAGATCGAGAGCGCATTTCGCAACGGATGCGCCGGCGTGGTGGTTTACGCCTACACCGATGAATGGTGGAACGGCGGGAAGCTCATAGTGGATTGGGCTTTCGGCCTGACCCGTTCCGACCGCACCCCGAAACCCGCCTTCGAGACGGTTCGCCAACAGTTTGCCATCGCCCCGTACTTTGCGTTGCCCGCGACTCCGCGGGTGTCGGTGGTGATCGCCAGTTACAACGGGGCCACCACGCTCAAGACCTGCCTGCAGTCGCTCGAACACCTCAATTACCCGGATTACGAGGTCATCCTGGTCGACGACGGCTCCACCGACGCAACCCCTTCCATCGCGGCCCTGTTCCCGGGAATCGTCAGCCTCCGCCATGCCAAAAACCTCGGTCTGAGCGCCGCCCGCAACACAGGTATCGAAGCAGCCACCGGAACCATCGTCGCTTTCACCGATTCCGACTGCAGGGCCGATGAGGATTGGCTGTTCTTCCTGGTGGGAGACCTGTTGCGTTCCCGATTCACGGGCATCGGCGGCCACAACCTCCTGCCAGCCGACGATTCGCCCACGGCCGCTGCAGTGATGGTATCACCCGGTGGACCCGCCCACGTGATGCTCAACGACCGCATCGCCGAGCACATCCCCGGTTGCAACATGGCGTTCTATCGGTGGGCTTTGCGGGAAATCGGCGGCTTCAATCCCATCTACCGCAAGGCGGGCGACGATGTGGACATTTGTTGGAGACTCCAACAACGCGGCTACCAGATCGGTTTCAGTTCAGCCGGGTTTGTCTGGCACTACCGACGCAACACCATCGCCGCCTACCTCAAGCAGCAAACCGGCTACGGCGAGGCCGAATCGCTTCTGGAGCGCCGCCATCCAGAAAATTTCAATCGGTTTGGTGGATCCATGTGGCACGGCCGCATCTACACGGCGGCCAGGATTGGCGTGGAGACCCGCCGCCCGGTCATCTACCATGGGATTTTCGGCAGTGCGCCCTTCCAAAGCATTTATACCCGGGACGCGAGCCTGACGTTGCTCGTGGGCACCAGCCTGGAGTTCCACGTCCTGGTCACTCTTCCCTTGCTTGTGGTCAGCGCCGTGGTGCCCTTCGTCTGGACACTGGGGCTGGCCAGCCTGCTTTTTTCGTTGGGGCTTTGCGTGACGGCGGCATTCCAGGCGGAGATTCCGTCCTGCAAGTCACGTTTCTGGTCGCGACCTCTCGTAACCCTCCTCTTCCTGCTGCAACCCATCGTGCGCGGATGGGCCAGACATCGGGGCAATCTTCTCGGTAACCAAACTCCCTTGAGTGCCCGGGAAACGCTTGACTCGATCAGCCTTGGCGATCGCACCGGAGAGCTGGATCACCTCCTCTATTCGGCCGAACAAACCTTGGATCGAATGACATTCCTGGCGCACATCCTCGAGCGCTTGGATTCCTTGGGCTGGCAAAACAAACCGGATGCCGGTTGGAGCCGGTTTGACGTCGAGATCTACGGGTCCCGCTGGTCCCGACTGCAGTTGCTCACCGCCGTGGAGTTCAGCAATGGTGGCCGTCATATCCTTCGCTGCCGCCTGCATTCCGAATGGAGTTCCTTCGCCCGTGTCATTTTTGCCACCGTCACCGGAACCTTGCTGGTCTTCATCGGAGTCCTCAGCCGAATCCCCTTCTCCGAGTCCGTTGACACCAATCCTTTGAGGTTCTGGCCTTGGTTGAGCCTCTTGGCCCTGTGGCCCCTCGCCTGGAAACTCAACTCCGCCAAACGCGACCTCCATCGATTGGTGGTTTCCTTCCTCGACGACTGCGCAAAGGACTTTCGCTTCATCCGCGTCCCCAAAACCCGCAATTGATCGTTCGGATCACTGGCCTCCCAATGGAAATCCCCAGCCCCTCACGATCCGCCCCCCGCAGCCTGTCCCCCCAATAACCCACGGCACATACCCAGCCGAAGCGGCAGCGGGGCCGGGCCGGGGCAAGCACTGGAAGCGATCACCCTTCTCCCTCGCGCACAGCGCGAAAAGCCCCACCTCCCCAGAGCTTCCCTGCGAGCGCAGGACCGGCCCCGCGGAGCCCAAAAGCAACGGGCGACCAGAACCATCAAGACACCTCAGTCTGGCATCCAACGACGAGGGTATGGAGTGGCACCTTTTGTGTAAAAGTGAGAGCCCCAAGTAGCCTGTCCCCAAACCGCCACCAAGTAGCCTGTCCCCAAACCGCCCACGGCACATTCCCAGCCGAAGCGGCAGCGGGGCCGGGCCGGGGCAAGCACTGGAAGCGATCACCCTTCTCCCTCGCGCACAGCGCGAAAAGCCCCACCTCCCCAGAGCTTCCCTGCGCGCACAGGACCGGCCCCGCGGAGCCCAAAAGCAACGGGCGACCAGAACCATCAAGACGCCTCAGTCTGGCATCCAACGAAGAGGGTATGGAGTGGCACCTTTTGTGTAAAAGTGAGGGACCGACCCCGATGGCATCCCAATGGCAGCACGCTTGCGGTAGGGGATGCTTTTTCGGCAGGATTTGGGGCGTGATCGCTGCCTCGCTGTTGCCAGCCCCGAAACTGTTGCCCGTTCTCGATCCGGGATTCCGGCCTGCCGCCCTCGCTCGCCGCGCTTTCGCCGCCGAAGCCAAGATCCCTGTGCTCATCGCCCTTGAACAGGCCGACGGCTCCGTCTTCCACCACCGCACCGCCGTCCTCGAAGATTCCCATCCCCAAGCACAAGCCAACGGGTTCTTCATCGAACGCCTCTGCAAGACCCTCCTCTGGGCCTACGGCGGACGACGCTTCTGGATCGACGGCCCCGCCGCCCTTGTCGCCGGACTCCAAGCCCATTACCGCGACACCGCCGTCGGGCGCTTCGACTCCGAGATCATCGGCGAGCGCATCTACGGCGGCCCCATCGAAGTCGTCCACACCGCCAACCCGCCCCCGGCCAAGGCCACCTCGGCGCCCCTCGGACGCCACCTCGACGGCTGCCGGATCGGCTTCGACCTCGGTGGCTCCGACCGCAAAGTCGCCGCCGTCCAGGACGGCAAGGTGGTCTTCAGTGAGGAAATCGTCTGGGACCCGTACTTCCAGTCCAATCCCCAGTACCATCTCGACGGCATCCAGGATTCGCTTCGCCGCGCCGCCACCCACCTGCCCCGCGTCGATGCCATCGGAGGCAGCGCCGCCGGCGTGTACGTCAACAACCGGGTCAAGGTCGCCTCCCTCTTCCGAGGCGTCTCCAAGGAGGACTTCGCCACTCACGTCCAGGACCTCTTCCTCACCCTCCGCAAGCAGTGGAACGGCATCCCCTTCGACGTGGTGAATGACGGCGAAGTCACCGCGCTGGCCGCGTCCATGTCGCTCGGCGTCAACTCCGTTCTCGGCGTCTCCATGGGCACCAGCACCGCGGGAGGCCTGGTCACCGCCGAGGGCAACATCACCAGTTGGCTCAATGAACTGGCCTTCGCACCGGTCGATTACCGTCCGGATGGTCCGGCCGACGAATGGAGCGGCGACCGAGGCTGCGGCGTCCAGTTCTTCAGCCAACAGGCCGTCGGACGCCTCATCCCGGCCGCGGGCCTCGACATCGCCTCCACCCTCCCACTGCCTGAGCGCCTCGTGAAAGTCCAGGAGCGCATGGCCGCCGGCGATGAACGGGCCGTACGTCTCTACCAAACCATCGGCACGTGTTTCGGCTATGCCGTGGCCCACTGGTCCGATTTCTATGACCTGCGCCATGTGCTCATCCTCGGACGCGTCACCAGCGGTGCCGGAGGTGAAGTGATCCTGCGCGAAGCCCAGTCGGTGTTGGCGGCTGAATTTCCAACCCTCGCCGCCCAGATCCGCTTCCACATGCCCGACGAAAAAGACAAACGCCACGGTCAGGCCATCGCCGCCGCCAGCCTGCCAGCCCTCGGATGATGTCGTTCGTCTGCGACCCTTTCCTCAGGCCCGGCACCCATTCCCATTGACCCCACCCGCGTCTGATCCACCGTTTGCAAATGAACACCCACGGGGACACGCTGGTCGGCTCGGGCCGAGGGATCACTGTCTCCACCCACCGGGCAGATCCATGACCGTCTGAAACTGCGTCCCCTTTCCGGAATCCCCGAATGAACGTCACGCTCTTCATCCCCTGCTTTGTCGACACCTGCTTTCCGCAGGTCGGCATGCACATGGTTCGCATCCTGGAACGGCTGGGCCACCGGGTCACCTGTCCCGAGGCGGTCGCCTGCTGCGGACAACCTGCCTTCAACTCCGGCTACTGGGACGAAGCCCGACAAGTCGCCGGCAAAACCCTCCACCACTTGCGCGATGCCGAGGCGGTGGTCATCGCCTCGGGTTCCTGCGGGGCCATGCTCAAAGTCTTCTACCCCCAACTGTACGCCGGTCGCCCCGAAGAAGCGGCCGCACAGCGTCTTTCCGAACACACTTGGGAATTCTCGGACTTCCTGGTGAGCAAGCTCGGCGTCACCGACCTCGGCGCCCGCTTCCCAGCCAAGGTCACCTTCCACGACGGCTGCCACGGACTTCGAGAACTGGGCATCAAGTCGGGCCCCCGGAAACTCCTCGAAAAAGTGCGCGACTTGGAACTGATCGAAATGAGCGACGCCGAAACTTGCTGCGGATTCGGCGGCACGTTCGCGGCCAAGTTCCCGATGATTTCCACGGCCATGGGTGAGGTGAAGTGCGCCAGCGCCGCCGACACCGGGGCCGAGTACATGGTGTCCAACGACTCCAGTTGCCTCATGCACTTGCAAGGCCTGCTGAGCCGCCAAGGCAAACCGCTCAAGACCCTCCACCTGGCCCAGATCCTCGACTCGCAATGAGCAACGCCGCCCAACAGTTCCTCGAGGCCGCCGGGACCATCACCCGCAACCTGCGCCACCGCGGCCTGATCCAGACGGCCCTGCGCAAGTACGAGGTGGCCCGCGACCGCAAGAAGTCGGCTTTCAACGACTGGTCCTCGGCCCGCCAATCGGCCGCCGAGACCAAGTGGGATGCCATCAACCACCTCGACACCTACCTCACCGAGTTCACCTCGAAGATCGAGGCACGCGGCACGAAGGTGCACTGGTGCCCGACCGGTCCGGAGGCGCGTGACACCATCCGCGGAATCATCCGGGATGCGAAGGCCAAGTGCGTGGTGAAGTCGAAGGCCATGACGGCCGAGGAGATCCACCTCAACGAGGCCCTCGAGAAGGACGGCTTCGAAGTGGTGGAATCCGACCTGGGCGAGTTCATCGTCCAACTCCGCAAAGAGCCGCCCTACCACATCGTCTTCCCGGCCATGCACCTGACCCGGGACGAGATCAGCGACCTCTTCGAGCGGGAGCTGGGCAGCACCCCCACGCGGGAACCCGAGGAGCTGACGATGATCGCCCGGCGCGCCCTCCGCCGGAAATACATCCAGGCCGACGTGGGCATCACCGGCGCCAATTTCGCCATCGCCGAGACGGGCATGGTGTCCATCACCGAGAACGAGGGAAACGCCCGGCTCACGGCCGCGTTGCCCCGGGTGATGATCACGCTCTTGGGTATCGAGAAGGTGCTGCCCAAGCTTGAGGATTTGGCGCTGTTCCTCCCGCTTTTGGCCACGGCCGGCGCGGGCCAGACGGTCACCGGCTACAACACGCTTTATGGTGGGCCCCGCCAACCGGGCGAGTCCGACGGACCGATCGAGTGGCATGTGGTGTTGCTCGACAACCGGCGCACGGAGCTGCTGGCCGATCCCGAACAGCGCGATGCGCTGCACTGCATCCGCTGCGGCGCGTGCCTGAACGTGTGTCCGATCTTCCGCAACGTGGGCGGTCATACCTACGGCACCACCTACAGCGGCCCAGTCGGCAGTGTCATCACACCGCACCTCCGGGGCCTGCAAGACTGGAAGCACCTCAGCAATGCGTCGTCGTTGTGCGGGGCCTGCACCGAGGCCTGTCCCGTGAAGATCGATCTGCACCATCACCTGCTGCAGAACCGCCGCAATGCCGCCGGCCAAACCCCGTCGTGGATCGAACGACTCGCCTGGCGTGCCCACGCCTTCGCAGTCAACACGCCCGCCTTGTACCAGTTCGGCCAAGAGGTCGCCCGCATCGTGGAACCGTTGCGCAAGCGCCTGCAAGGAACCCCGTTGGATCCGGCAAAGTCCTGGACCCGCACGCGGGACCTGCCGCCCGTGGCCCCGGAAAGTTTCAAGGAGTGGTGGAGGAATCGCCGATGAACGCCCAAGAACGCATCCTGGCCCGCATCCGCGAGGCCCTCACCGTCCCGGCCCCCATGCCCGGAACCCACGGCCATGGCCACGACCAAGGTCGTGTCGAGGCCCCTGCCCCGGTCTTCTCATTCAAGGGCCGACCGGTCCATGTGGCCCGCGCGTGGCTGCCTCCGGGCGGCACCACTGCGGAAGAACAGCTGGCCCGCTTCGCCGCCGCGTCGGCCGAGTTGAAGACCGATTTCCGCTGCGTGGCCTCGGAGGCCGAGGCCCATGACCAACTGCGCCAGATCGCCGACAGCGAAGGCTGGAAGCGGGTCGGCAGCCACCACTCGGCACTGACCGACGCCGCGACGACCGCGCTGGGGCGACCGACCCTGTTCACCGATGGCGGCTACCTGCCCGACGACTTGGAAGCCTGCGAAGCCGGCATCACCACTTGCGACGTGCTGGTGGCGCAGACCGGATCGCTGGTGGTCAACAGCCAAACCTCTGGAGGACGGGCCCTGAGTGTGTTGCCGCCGCACCACGTGGTGTTGGCCCGACGCGATCAATTGGTCTGCGACCTCACGGCCGCGTTCCAACGGGTGGAAGAACTGCACGGCCGAAACTGGCCCTCGATGATCTCGCTGGTGACCGGCCCGAGCCGCACCGGCGACATCGAGCGCATCCTGGTGCTCGGTGCGCATGGACCCAAGAAACTCACGGTCTTGATGTGGTAGCTCGAGAACCGGGCTCCAAATAGGGCCCTCAAGGAGCTCTGGGAGTGGGTCTCAGTCTCTCCAGACCGTCTCTCTGGACCGCAGCCGTTCAGCGCAATCCTTGGACTCCCAAGGGAACGGCAGCATATCGGCCTAGGTTACCCCTCTGCCCCAACGGGGCACTCCGGATGCAAGCCAGAGAACATGCATCGAATCCCTTGGAACCTTGAACGCGGTTGGATGAAAGGGTTTCCCTGACCGATGCCTCTAACGGTTGACCGGTTTGGCCCCGAGGGTCGTGCGCACCAACAGCTCCATGGCCAAGGGTGCCATCCCGGAAAGGTCCGTGATGTTGGTCATCACCCGCCGGTTGATGTTCAAGGTCGCCACCTTTTCGGAGAGAGGGTCTTTCATGTCCAAAAAGCGGACCCGCCCCACGGTGAGTTCCAATCGGTCCAAACCGGTGAAGGTCGCATTTCCAATACGCTGGGCGCTGGCGAGGTCGAGCCGGTTGGTGACCTCGCTCAAGCGATTGGTGTAGGCGACGATGAGTTCCGAATAGCCCTGGAGGCGTTGGAACATGTTGGTGTCTCCCCCGGCAAACCCATCCACCAAGGTGAGTTCATTGAGTCGGATGCGGAGCAGTCGCAGCTTCAACTCCCGCGCCTTGAAGGCGTCGCGATCGTACTCCACGCGCAATTCCGGAAGATCGAGTATTTGAACGCCACCGAACTGGGACTGGGCAAAGACCTTGAGATTGCGGACTTCCAGGTGGGGTCGGAGCAATCCGATATCAAGGCTTCCGATCTCCACTTCAGCCACTCCGCTGGCATTGACTCGGGACTGGATCGTGCGTTTGACGATCCAATCGAAACTCAACAGGCCGACCACAAGCAGCGTGATGAGCACTGCCAGAGCACCGACAAGAATCTTGAGCGCGATCCTGAGCCATTTCGGAAGCCCCGGGGCGGCCGAAGAAATTGGAAGTTCCGCATTCTGACTCACAAGACCACATCCTCCGGACGGACTTCCAGGCACTCATCCTGATCTTCCCAAATCACGGCCGGGTACGACTCCAGGAGTGGCGGCATCAATTCGGTGGCCGCCTCGATGAGCAACTTCTCGGCGTCCTGCGCAGCGTCTTCGAAGGCAGCGTCGTAGTCCTTCGATTTGCGCCGTTGCTTGTCGTCCCAATGAGCCACCTGGTGGGCCTCTTCATATTGGTTGGCCCAGCGCTCAAACCGGGTCCGGAAGGCTTCCGGGATTTCTTCGAAGGGCACGCACGTCTCGCCGCAATGGTGGCATCGAAGGCCGTTGGCGATGACATCGCGGGTAAAGAGCGGCAACAACGGAGCCCGGCAACAGGGGGCCTCGATGTAGCCGGCGGGAATGCTGACCAATCGCTTGAGCCAGATCTGCCGATCGTGGGCGAGTTGGGAACCCAGTCGGTAGGCTCCCACCAGCGGATGTGAGAGTCGCCACACCTGACCATGGAGTTGGCCCAGGGTTTGAGAACACCAGCGCGCCAGCGTCAGGTCGTCGAACTGCCGGAAGGTCCGCGCGTACTCTTTCCAGAGTCGGTCCAACGGTGAATCTTCCTGCATTTCGGACATAGCAACGGGATGCTAACGGATCAACCAAGGGAATCCAAGAGCACACCGCGGTCACTGCGTCTGATTGGACCCGACAGGTCAACGGGCCAAAATCCTTGGATCCCTCCCGGCAACGGCGTGAGAACCGGTGACAGTGGGCAAGTCACGCAGGACGGAGTTCGGGCAGAGTCCTCTGGCCTCGAAGCGCGCCGAAGTTGTAGCCTGATGTCTTCGCCCGATTTGGCATTGCCTGTGACCACGACTGGTCCGTTGGTCGTCCGCGAGGCCTCACCCGGGATGACGCATGCTCACCCAACCCGCAGCACATGGCATTCGGCGCTTCCTCGGAGGGATATTGGCCTTCGTGGGTCTCTGGGTGGGCCCTTGCCTGTCGGCAGCCGGAGTGTACGAGAGCGCTTTGAAGCCGCTGCTGCGGGAACGGTGCCTCTCCTGTCATGGCACGCTCCAACAAAAGGCCGACCTCCGACTGGACACCGTGGATTCCATGCTGCGCGGCGGGAAACACGGGCCCGTGGTGGTGCCCGGGAAACCCGGCGAATCGCCTCTCGTGTCCCGAGTGGCCAGCACCGATCCGGAAGAGCGCATGCCGCCCGAGCACGAGGGGCAACCGTTCAGTTCCGAACAAATAGCAATCCTGACCCGTTGGATCGCCGAGGGCGCAAGCGCTCCCGTGGGGGAACTACCCGAACCAGATCCGCGCGACCACTGGGCCTTCCGCCCGCGCCAACGACCAACCGTGCCCGCGGTGAAGCAGGTCGACCGGGCGCGGAACCCCATCGATGCCTTCTTGGCGAGGGGACTTGAAACAGCCGGACTGGCCCCGCGACCCGAAGCCCCACGACGGCTACAAATTCGTCGCCTGTACCTCGACCTGGTCGGTTTGCCGCCCACCGAGGCCGAGATGCGGCAGGCCCTGAGTGATACTTCCGAAGAGGGTTACCGGCGCACCGTGGACCGCTTGCTCGACGACCCGCGCCACGGGGAACGCTGGGCCCGGCACTGGATGGACGTGTGGCGCTACAGCGACCCGTGGGGCCTGGGCGACCAGCACCGGAACAGCGCCAAGCATCTATGGCACTGGCGCGACTGGATCGTCGAATCGCTCAATGCCGATCTGCCCTACGACGAGATGATCCGCCGGATGCTCGCCGCCGACGAGACACACCCGGACGACCTCCGCGAGCTGCGGGCCACCGGTTTCCTGGCGCGAAATTACTTCCTCTTCAACCGCAACCAGTGGCTCGACGAGACCGTGGAGCATGTCGGCAAGGCCTTCCTGGGCCTGACCCTCAATTGCGCCAAGTGCCACGACCACAAGTACGATCCCTTGCCCCAAACCGACTACTACCGGATGCGGGCCTTCTTCGAACCGTATCAGGTGCGTATGGACGTGGTGCCGGGCGAGTCCGACGTGGCCCGTGATGCCATCCCGAGGGCCTACGATCGCGATCCCGAGACGCCTACCTACCGCTTCGTCCGAGGTCAGGAAACCCAACCGGACCGCTCGCGCGTGATGACGCCGGGTGTGCCCGCGGTGCTGGGGGTTGGGCTTCCGGATATCCGGCCCATCCACCTGCCACCGTCGGCCTGGCAGCCCGAGCGTCGGCCCTGGGTATTTGAGACGCATGTTCTTGTTGCACGGAAGGAACTGGAGACGGTGCGTGCCGAAGCGGCCCGGGCTTCGACAAACGGTGCCGCTTCGGTGATTGCGTCCGCGAAAGTCGCCGTGACCGAGGCCCGATTGGAGAGCGTTGTCCGACGCGCTGAAGCTCAGCGTGCTTCTTGGAATGACGGCCCGGCTTCGCACACCGCCACCGAAGCGGCCCGACGCGCCGCCGTGACGGCTGAGCGCCGTGAGAAGCTCGCCCGCCACCGACTCACCCTGGCCGAAACCGGCCAAAAGCTGACAACCGCCGAGGCTGGCAAGAAGGACGCCCTGGCCAAGGAGTTGGCGACGCAAACCGAGCGACTCGCCGAACTCGAGAAGGAAACCGCGCAGGAACCGGCCGCCTCGGACACCTTTTCACCGCTGCCCGGAGCAAGCTGGGTCGCCACCCGATTCCTGGATTCCACAAAAGACGACCCCGCGGTGCCGCCCCCGCATCACAGCACCGGACGCCGCACGGCCCTCGCGCGCTGGATCACCGACCCGGCCAATCCCTTGACCGCGCGTGTTGCGGTGAACCAGGTGTGGAACCGGCATTTCGGCACGGCCCTGGCCCCGGCCCTCTTCGACTTCGGCCGCAAAGGCGGTACGCCTGAACACACCGACCTGATCGACTGGCTGGCCTGCGAACTCGTGGACTCTCGCTGGAGCCTCAAGCACCTCCACCGGCTCATCGTCACCTCGGCGGCGTACCGCATGGACTCCACGCTGGCCGGCGCCGGCGCGGAACTCGCCCGCGATCCCGACAACCGACTGGGGTGGCGACGCTCGCCCATCCGCCTCGAATCGCAGGTCATCCGGGATGCAGTGCTGGCACAGGCTGGACGCCTCGATTCCACCCGCGGCGGTCCCTCGGTCGCTCCCTCAGAACAGGCCCTATCCCACCGACGCAGCCTGTACTTCCACCATTCCAACAACGACCGAAACCTCTTCCTCACCACCTTCGACGAGGCTTTGGTCAAGGAGTGCTACCGGCGCGAAACGAGCATCGTACCCCAACAGGCGCTGGCACTGCTCAATGGACGACTCGTCGGCGACTGCGCCCCGGACATCGCACGGAACCTGACGGCTTCGGCCCCGGCCACGGGCGATGAAGCCTTCGTACGCCACGCCTTCGAGCAGCTCTTGGGATTCGAGCCGAGCCCCGCCGAACTCCAGACAGCCCTCGAAGCGCTGCGCGGGCCCTTCGCCACACCTGCCGGAGAGGCGGGTGGCAAGGCGGGTCCGGCAACGGGCACATCGGCCGCAGAGGCTCAGAAAGCCCAGTCGCAGCAGGACGCCCCGATGACCGCCCGGGCCCGACTCGTCTGGTCGCTGGTCAATCATGGTGATTTTGTGACGCTCCGATGAACCCCAGGCCATCCACCTCCTCGCTCTCGTCCGCGGCGTCCCTGCATTCAGGGACGCGTCCGCGCCGGGCCTTCCTTGCCGACCTGGGCATGGGCTTCACCGGCCTGGCCTTGGGGGCCTTGATGCAACGCGAAGCCAAGGCCAATGCCGGCACACTGTGGACGCCCCCCGACGGTCGCCCGCATTTCACGCCGAAGGCCAAGAGCGTGATCTGGCTCTTCATGAACGGCGGGGTCAGCCACATGGAGAGCTTTGACCCGAAGCCCATGCTCACGAAGTACGCGGGCAAGACCATCGCCGAGACCCCGTTCGCTTCGGTGCAGGATCCGAAGAAGCTGGCCCTCGAACGCCTGGTGGTGCCCGACGCCAACGGCAACCAGCGCAACACCCTCTTCCCGCTCCAGGTGGGCTTCCGCAAGCACGGGCAGAGCGGCATGGAAATCAGCGACTGGTTTCCACACATCGCCGCGCATGCCGACCGGTTGGCGCTCGTGCGCTCGCTCTGGACCACCGACAGCAACCACGGCGCGCAAACGCAGTTCCACTCCGGCCGGCACCAGAACGACGGCGACTTCCCCAACCTGGGTGCTTGGGTGCATTACGGGCTGGGATCGCTCAACGAGAACCTCCCGCAGTTCGTGTCGATGGGCACGCGGGAGTACTGGAACCAGCGCGACGGCCATTACCTCGGGCCCGCGCACGACGCCGTGCCGCTGCGGATCGACCCGGCACGCCCCCTCGACTTCGCCCGGGCCGAGCACTCCCTCATCGGCGAGAACCAGCGCGGAGGCGTCGACCTCATCCGCCGGCTCAACGAACTGCGAGGCATCGAGTACCCCGACGACCCGGCCATCGCCGCGCGGATCGCCTCCTACGAACTGGCCTACCGCATGCAGTCGTCGGTGCCCGAGGTGGTGGACTTTTCCAAGGAAACGGCGGAAACGCAGGCCCTCTACGGCCTGGACTTGCCGCACTGCCGCGAGTTCGGCCGCCAACTGCTGGCCGCGCGCCGGATGGTCGAGCGGGGCGTGCGGTTCATCCAGATCCAGCATGGCGGCGGAGGGGCCGGGGCCTGGGACGCGCACTCGGGCCTCAAGGCCAACCACGAGGGGCTCGCGCGGGCCGTGGACCAACCCATCGGCGGCCTGGTCACCGACCTCCATCGCCGGGGCCTGCTCGACGAGACGCTGGTGGTCTTCGCCACCGAGTTCGGCCGCACCCCGGGCACGCAGGGCTCCGACGGCCGCGACCACCACATCTTCGGATTCAGCGTCTGGATGGCCGGAGGCGGGTTGCGGCAGGGCATCGTGCACGGCGCCACCGACGAGATCGGCTTCCACGCCACCGAGAACCGCCACTACGTCACCGACATCCACGCCACCATCCTGCACCAGCTCGGCCTCGACTCCCGCCGCCTCGAGATCCCCGGCCGCAAGCGCCTCGACATCGACCACGGCCAACCCATCCGCGAGCTCATCGGGTGAGGGCCGCCGGCACAGCCTCTAAACGCCATCCCATGAAAATGATTCCCTATCGGTGCGACGAATCTCGGCACAAGGCTCTGCTCAACGTGGCGCGAGACTCCGGAACGAGTGTCCAACGATTATTCGACAACTTCGTGACCCACGTCCTCGCCGAACGTCAGGCAGAAGCCCGGTTCGTCGCTCGCCAGCACCGGGGCAACCCGGCCCACGGCCGAAAACTGCTCGAGGAGATCCGCCAACGACTCTCGCAGAAATCCAATGAACTGCAGGTCGATTGATGGATCAAAGGTGCGCGAGCGGTGAGCCATCCACCTCGATGCAGACCTGCCACCACTGGGGTCCCGCCCCAGTTTTCGGCGTTGTATGGCCCCGGCTCTTGAGCCTTACGCCTTCGGGAAGCTCAGGCGGTGGGTCTTTTGGATCTTGGCCCGCCACCCATCGGGGACTCCCGCCTCGGCAGCGAACTCCGGCCAGCGTTCCACGGTGGCCTGGACTTCCTCCAGGATCGTCGCAGCCCGCCCACGCTTCATCAGCGCCGACCGGGCGCACTGCACGAAATCCTCCCGGGTGAAACCATCCCGTTTCCCGTTCAGGGTCATCTG
>JACCDP010298085.1_pt1 | contig 38787 bp, 32 predicted proteins | sample 7445841 | NCBI WGS metagenome assembly JACCDP01 (sample SAMN15323441, study PRJNA562643) | freshwater metagenome | isolation source: river surface water | place: USA:Blue River Watershed | collected 2017-08-17 | reverse complement strand
TTGATTTTAGTTTGGCTTTCCCGCAGCAATTAAATAATACCATCGTTGTTGAAACTGGCGGGATGAAAGGACGAAAACAAGAATTGACAAAAATGGAACTCCATACTTTATTAGCCACACAATTAGGTACACAAAAAATCCATTCAGAATACGGAATGACTGAATTATTAAGTCAAGCTTATTCTAAAGGGGATGGGATTTTTATTTGTCCTCCTTGGATGAAAGTATTGGTGAGTGATGAAGATGATCCAACATTGTTAAAAAGTATTGGAAGGGGGGTGTTGCATATTATTGACTTAGCCAATATTTATAGTTGCTCATTTATAGCTACGCAGGATTTGGGTGAGATCAATGAGGACGGTAGCTTTCAAGTATTAGGAAGGGTGGATGCCAGTGATCGCCGTGGTTGTAGTTTATTGGTGGTATAGCTGTAGTTCAATAGGGTAAGATGTTTTATGATTACACTTATTTCTTTTTCAAAAAGGTCAATTCACTAATATAAGCCTCCTGTAAACCATAGTTAAATTGTCGCTTATCTAAGCCGTCCCTTGTTTTGATGATTAAAGGCAGTTCTTTATGAGTCGCGAATTTGAATTTTTGATTAATTTTTAAAAAGTAGTCACTTCTATTTTTATTTTGGGTCATCACATCCTTGTTTTGCACTCCAATAATTTTATTAATCAGTTTGGTTGAAACAAATCCCCCTTTCAATTGATATTCGTATAATGCTTCAATTAATTCTTTCTCAATTACCGTTAAAGATTCGAAAAAATGGTTGTTTAGAATATGAGATACTTCTTTATTCAATTCTTTTTTTGCATTTCTTCTTTTTAACCAAAATATAACAATGGTAATGGTTATTGATCCTAAAATGACATATAAGGAAATAGCAATAAGATGATGTGAAATTAGTTGTATAAATTTATTTGTAGGGATATATATAGGCTGCTGATTACTTATATTAAAAGACTCTTTTGAAATTATAAAGGAGGAGTAGGTTAATTTATTTTCCTCATCAATTTTGATTAGATAAAATGTGTTTCCTAAAAAAAATTGTAAGCTATTGTATTTGGTATTATTTAAATAAATACTAAGCCAGTTTTCTTTAAATTCACTATTTGCACGCTCCTTAAATTTCCCAAAAGTATTATTTTCAAAGTCAGCCCAAATCAATTCTAACTTATTTTGAATAATACTGTATTCATTCATTTGATAATGAAGTGCACCTTTAGTTTCAATGATTGCTTTTAATAGCGGGTTCGTTTTACCAAGCGTTGTCCATATGCGACTTTGTGTATTATATTGGTAAACACTATCAATGCTCTCTACATTTAAAGAGGCAGGGAAGTCAACTTGCGAAAAGGAATTTGTGAGAAAAAGGTTTCTTTTATTTCTATCTATATTGTAGACTATATTATTATTTCCATCTTCAAAAGCATTGACCAATCTGTTGGCATTGTATAATTCCCACTCATGCGTTTTATAACTAAAATAAGTTAGATAGCCTCTAATATGCCAATAGCCGTCACCCCCATATTGGAATAAAGTATCGTTCATAAAAAAGTTAATCGCGTTAAAGTTGGCGCCATTAAAATAGGTGGAATCGATGCGTTCGATGTGATATTTGCCTTCTTTTTCTTTTTTAACCTGATATAGCTTGCCTGTTCCAAGGGGTTGGATATAAATTTCTTTTTTATTCTTTAATAATGAGATGGTAGAATTTGTGAAAGGGTTGATACCAAATTTGAAAACATCCCCATCTAATTTAATTTGTAGGGGGTTAACGGTATCCTTATAAATGATGTCTAATAATGCGCTTTCAGTCTCATTTATTGTGCTTTTAAATGTAGGCTTTTGACTCAAGGCTACATTTCCATTAAAAACGAATAAGAAAAGGGGGATAAAAATCGCAAATTTCATCTTATGAAAATAATAAAAATTGCTTATATAAGTTAATTTCTATTCAAAATTAATAGATTATATAATTTATTAATTTGTATAATATTGATAAATAAATATATATTTTTAAAATAAAAAATTCATCACTTAGTTTAATAAATATTAGTATTAATATAAATTAATCATTCAAATTTGATTTATAATAAATCAGCCTTGTTTACATATTAATAAAATATTGAATATTTAAGTTTTTTATCCTTTGGGGGAAGGATAATCGGGGTGGTCGGGATTCGTTCTGGTCGCCCCAAATTTTTTAAAAATCAGAGCCTAACTTAAACAGCTACATTAAAATCACGTAAGGCATCATTTAAGCTAGTTTTTAAATCCGTACTTGGTTTTCTTTGTCCAATAATTAAAGCACAGCTTACTTGGTAATCACCTGCTGGGAATGTTTTGCGATAGGAACCTGGTATTACTACGCTTCTTGCTGGAACACGGCCCTTATATTCAATTGGATTTGCACCGCTTACATCAATAATTTTAGTGCTTTGGGTTAATACTACATTCGCACCCAAAACCACTTCTTTTTCTAAATGAACCCCTTCAACTACAATACATCTACTGCCAATAAAGCAACCATCTTCAATAATTACTGGACTTGCTTGTAAAGGTTCTAATACTCCGCCAATACCTACACCACCACTTAAATGTACGCCTTTACCAATTTGGGCACAACTTCCAACAGTTGCCCAAGTATCTACCATGGTTCCTTCATCTACAAAAGCACCAATGTTTACATAGCTTGGCATTAAAACAACATTTTTTGCCAAATAGGCACCATATCTTGCTACTGCATGTGGAACAGCCCTTACACCTAAAGCGGCATAATTTGATTTAAGTAACATTTTATCATGAAATTCAAATGGGGCTAATTCCCAAGTTTGCATGGGTTGTATTGCGAAATACATCAGAATTGCTTGTTTTACCCATTCATTCACCACCCAAGTATCACCTTGGGGCTCCGCTACTCTTAAGCGGCCCTTATCCACTTCTTCAATCACTAATTTTATTGCATTACTATATGCTTCTTGTTTTAATAAACTACGATCATTCCAAACCTCATTAATGGTGTCTTTGATTTCCATGATTTTCAAATTTTGACAAAAATACATGCTAGTCATCTATTTTAATAAGTTTGTTTTACACATTAAAGTATAACTTTTTATTATTGAGATTGTCTAAATTGCAGCATGTTTCAAAACCATGCTGATATTAAAGCTTGCTTGTCCATCCTTGAAAATGGGGGCATACTATTATATCCAACGGATACGGTTTGGGGGATTGGTTGCGATGCCACAAATGAAGCAGCAGTAAGTAAAATTTTCACCTTAAAAAATCGGATTGAAAGTAAGGCAATGATTGTTTTATTGGAAGATGAAACGGAACTTTTGAATTATGTGGAAGATCATTCATTTCAAATTTTTGATTATATAAAAGGCATTCACAAACCAACGACCGTGATTTATCCTAGGGCGAAAAATTTAGCAACCAATTTAATAGGGGAAGATGGTTCTGTAGCGATTCGTATCTGCAAGGATCCCTTTTGTAAAACTTTAATTAAACAATTTGGGAAACCCATTGTAAGTACATCCGCTAATATTTCTGGTTATCCAACACCGATGTGTTTCAATGATATTTCGTTGGAGATAATCGAAGGGGTAGATTATGTAGTCAAATACAAGCAAGATGACAACGAAATTAAACAACCCTCTGCGATTGTAAAATGGGATACCGAAGGTAATCTTGTTATTATTCGTGCATAGTTGTATGCTAGAATAGGATTATTTAATTAAATTCACTTCATGAAAAAAATATTGGTGATTCAAACTGCTTTTATTGGTGATGTTGTATTAGCAACAGCATTGATAGAAAACTTGCATCAACAATTACCGGAAGTAAGGATTGACATTTTGGTTAGAAAAGGCAATGAATCCTTATTTGAATCCCACCCCTTTTTAAATCAAGTACTTGTTTGGGATAAAAAAAATAACAAATACCAAAACTGGGTGGGGCTTCTTTTTAAAATTAGATCCATGCAATACGATGTGGTTTTGAACGCACAAAGATTCGCAGCCACTGGGGCGTGGACAGCATTTTCAAAAGCAAAAATTAAAATAGGCTTTGATAAAAATCCATTTTCCTTTTTATTTACAAATACGGTGGTGCATCAGTTTTCGGAAAAGGGGCAACATGAAATTGATCGAAATCATCAGTTATTAGGTTGCTTGTTTGAAACGAAAGTGGCGATGCCTAAATTATATCCAACTGCTTCAGATGAATTAGCGGTCATTAATTACCAACAAACACCCTATTTATGTATTGCGCCTGCATCTGTTTGGTTTACAAAACAATTTTCATCAGAAAAATGGGTTGACTTGATCAATCAAATTCCGTTTGAGGGACCTATATATTTAATCGGTGGACCAGGTGATAAATTATTGTGCGACCAGATCTTACAAAAAATAAATCGTAAGTCTGTAGTGAATTTAGCAGGCCGATTAAGTTTTTTAGCTTCTGCAGCTTTGCAAAAAAAAGCGGTACTCAATTATGTGAACGATTCTGCACCCATGCATTTTGCATCTGCCGTGAACGCGTCTGTAGTAGCAGTTTATTGTTCTACTTTACCCAATTTTGGGTTTGGACCTTTGTCTGATCATTCATTCATTGTTCAAACCAATGAGGCACTATCTTGCCGTCCTTGTGGTATACATGGTAAAAAGCAATGCCCCTTAAAACATTTTGATTGCGCCAAAACGATAAAAATGGACCAATTAATAGCTCCATTGTTACAAGTGGAACAACATTAGTACTTTTGCATCCATGGCCATCCATTTTACAGATAAAGAAATAGCCCTTTTTAAGGTGGTTGCTAAAGCAGCAGCAACACTCAATACGCAAGCGTTTGCAGTGGGAGGATTTGTGCGTGATAAAATTTTGGATCGCCCCACCAAGGATATTGATATTGTTTGTTTGGGCGATGGCATGCAATTGGCCAATGAAGTAGCAAAACAATTTAATCCAAAGCCGCCTGTTGCACTTTTTAAAACTTTTGGTACCGCACAAATTAAGTTTTCAGATGTGGAAGTTGAATTTGTAGGAGCACGTAAGGAAAGTTATTCCAGGGATAGTCGTAAGCCAAGTGTTACCGTGGGTACAATTGAAGATGATCAAAATAGGAGAGATTTTACGATCAATGCATTAGCTATTGACATCAGTGATGAAAATTTTGGCAACTTAGTGGACCCATTTGAGGGCATGTTACATATTGCACAAAAAATTATAAAAACGCCTTTAGCACCAGAACAAACTTTTGATGATGATCCGCTTCGCATGATGCGCGCGATTCGATTTGCTACGCAATTAAATTTTATAATCACGGAGGAAACATTTGCCGCAATTAAAAAAATGGCAGATCGTATCACGATAGTTTCGCAAGAAAGAATTACGGATGAGCTACAAAAAATTATGAACACACCAGTGCCATCCAAGGGTTGGTACTTATTAAAAGAAGCAGGATTGTTGCAATTTATTTTTCCGCAATTTTTGCAATTGGAAGGCGCCGAAACATTGGATGGGATTGGGCATAAAGATAATTTTTCTCATACCCTACAAGTGTTAGATAATGTAGCGGCCAATTCAAATGACATCTGGTTAAGATGGGCAGCTGTATTGCATGATATCGCAAAACCAAGAACAAAAAAATTTGAGAAAGGCTTTGGGTGGACTTTTCATGGTCATGAAGTGGTGGGAGCGCGGATGGTACCAAAAATTTTCACGCAACTAAAATTACCACTCAATGAACATATGAAAATGGTTCAGAAATTAGTGGCTTTACATTTGCGTCCCATTTCATTAACAAAAGATAATGTAACAGATAGTGCAATAAGACGATTGTTATTTGATGCCGGAGATGATATTGATAATTTGATGGTTTTATGTTCAGCGGATATAACCAGTAAGAATCAAGTAAAAGTGAGGCGCTATTTACAAGGGTTCGAATTTGTAAAACAAAGATTGGTGGCTGTGGAGGAAAAAGACAAAGTGCGAAATTGGCAGCCCCCCATCTCAGGAGAACTTATTATGGAATTATTCAACATTGCCCCTTCCCGTGAAGTGGGTGTAATTAAGGATGCCATTAGGGAAGCAATATTGGATGGACTCATCTCCAATGACTATGAAGCAGCCTATGCTTTCATGCTAGAACAAGCAGCTAAAATCGGCTTGAAACCGGGTAAATAATTAAATGATTTAGTTGTCTAAAATCAATTAAATCAAGCTAATAAATAGTATTTTAGCAGTTCTAAAAAAAGTGATATGGCATTTTTGAAATTTAGGGTTTATTGGGAGGAGGATGATGCAATATATCGAGATGTCGTGGTGAAACATACCCAAAATTTTACTGAATTAAATAATATCATTTTAAAAGCATTTGAGTTTGATCAAAAACATGATGCTACTTTTTTTAGAAGCAATGATATTTGGAAAAGAGGGCGTGAAATTAGTAAAGCGGTCTATGAAAAAGAATATGTCGCTCCGCCTTTATTAATGGAGGAAACAACCATTGGTTCGGAAATTATTGATACCAACCAGCATTTTATATATTTATACGATTTTGTCAAGTCTTGGACATTTTTAATTGAATTGATCCAAGTGATTAAAAATGCAGACGCGGATATGACTTTGGAATATCCTATAGTTTCTAGAATTGAAGGCGTTGGGCCTATGCAATATGGTACAAAGGGATTATTAGGTAAAACCTTTGCAGATATTGAAGAAAAATATGATTTATCTGAAGCCAAGGATGGATTTGGAGAGGAAGGAGAAGAAGGAGATCATGATAAAGAAGAGGATGATGATAAAGAGGACGATGATAGTGCAGAAGATTCCGATAGCAATGCAGAAGGGGGTGAATTTTTTGAAGGAGAAGCATTTTAGCAGATCCATTATTTATACATCATTCTTTCTTGCTATTCTATAGCATCTAATTTGTTTATTTCATTTTTCAAATAAATTTTCTTGTCTAATAATACCGTATATATCATTGTGGGTCCGACTGCAGTTGGGAAAACCAGTTTTGCAATTTCATTGGCGCAACATTTACAAACTGAAATAATTTCTGCAGATGCAAGACAATGTTATGCGGAATTAAATATTGGCGTTGCACGGCCTAGTTTGGAGGAGTTGTCACAAGTGCCGCATCATTTTATCGCCAGCCATTCTGTGAATGATACGGTCAATGCCCAAGTATTTGAAAATGATGCATTAGCAAAAGCGGACGAATTATTTAAAACACATCATTCGGTGGTCATGGTGGGTGGAACTGGCTTGTACATCAAAGCTTTTTGTGAAGGTTTAGATTTGATACCTGCCATTGATCCAGCCATAAGGGAGAATATTATAAAGCAATACGAAAAGCTAGGATTGCGATGGTTGCAAAAGGAAGTTTCCGTAAAGGATCCCATGTATTGGGCCAAAGGCGAGCAGCAAAATCCCCAAAGATTGATGCGCGCGTTGGAAGTCGTGCTTGGGACCGGCGCCTCAATTATTAGTTTTCAAAATAAAAATAAAGTTACGCGTCCTTTTAACATAGTTAAAGTAGGACTTGAATTACCAAGGGTGCAATTGTATGAAAAAATTAATCAGCGTGTTTTGACGATGGTCGATAATGGTTTGGAGCAGGAGGTTCGCAATTTAGCGCCTCATTTTCATTTGAATGCCTTACAGACAGTGGGTTATAGCGAATGGATGCCTTATTTTGAAGGTGAAATAATGAAGGAAAAAGTCATTGAAAATATCCAACAAAATACCAGACATTATGCTAAAAGGCAGATGACCTGGTTTAAAAAAGATCTCAATATTACATGGTATTCACCCAATGAAATAAACGCCGCTCAAATTATTTAGCCGCCGATGGTATAAAACCTAATTCTTCATATTATAATAATAGCGTATTTTTAATAATGGATTCTACATCGATTTAATAAATTTCGAATGAAGAAGGCAAACAAAATATAAAGCAATCAATAAATAAACAAATCAATCATCAAACATAAAATTATGCAACTAAGAATTTTAATGGCAGTGATCGGTATTTCTTCATTGTCGATGGCAAATGCGCAAACGCAAACCATCCAATTTGAAAAATACACTTTGCCCAATGGCTTAAAAGTTATTTTACATGAGGATCATTCTGCACCTGTGGTTGCAGTAACTGCATTGTATCATGTGGGTTCAAAAAATGAGGATACTGCGCGCACTGGTTTTGCGCATTTCTTTGAACATTTATTATTCGAAGGATCTGAAAATATCAAACGCGGGGAGTTTGATAAGTATATCACCAATGCGGGTGGTGCATTAAATGCAAATACCTCACAGGATCGTACATTTTATTATGAGTTACTGCCTTCCAATCAAGTGGATTTGGGTTTGTGGTTAGAAAGTGAAAGAATGATGCATGCTAAAATTGAACAAATTGGGGTGAACACACAACGCGAAGTGGTGAAAGAGGAAAAAAGACAAAGAGTGGACAACCGACCTTATGGCTCTTTTTTAACTGAAATGTTGAAACGTGCATTTAAAGTACATCCTTATCAATGGGCGCCAATAGGAAGTATGGATCATTTAAACGCAGCTAAATTAGACGAGTTCATTAATTTTTATAAAACCTTTTATGTACCCAATAATTGTGTGTTATCCATTGCTGGTGATTTTAATAAGGCAGACGTAAAAAAGAAAATTGAAGCATATTTTGGACCAATTAAAAAAGGCGCTAATATAATACCAAGACCTACTATTAAAGAGCCAGCCTTGGGTGGTGAAGTAAGAGATGTGATAGAAGATAATATTCAATTACCAGGGGTGTTTCAAGCCTATAGAGCGCCTAAACAAGGTGGGGATGAGTATTATGCATTTAATGTGTTGTCCACTATTTTATCTGGGGGTGAATCATCTAGAATGAATAAAACATTGGTAGATAAAAAACAACAAGCAGTCGCTGCGCAATCAGCACCGTTTTTTAATGAGGATGAGGGATTGTTCATCACATTAGCCATTGCGAACATGGGTGTGAAAATTGAATCTTTGGAATTAAGTATGGATAGTATCGTAAATGACTTGAAAACAGACCTAGTAGGGGAAAGAGAATTCCAAAAAGTAAAGAATCAAATCACCACACAAATAGTTACAAGCAATGGAACTATGGCGGGTATCGCTGAAAGCTTAGCCAACAATGAAGTGTATTTTGGTGATGCAAATTTAATTAATACTGAATTGGATAAATATAATAAAGTAACTAGACAGGATGTATTAAATGTGGCTAAAAAATATTTAAACAAGGACAATCGTGTTGTTCTTTATTATGTACCTAAAGCAAAACCTACTACAAAGTAATTGCGCAATTGAATTGCACAACACAAAAAATAATTTTATGAAAAAACAGATATATATCGCTTTATTCATGTTGCCCATAGTTTCATTGGCACAAACAATAGATCGTTCAAAAGCACCTGCGCCAGGGAAAGCGCCATTAATACAAATTGGTAGCCCAGTTAAATTCACTTTAGCGAATGGGTTACAAGTATTTGTTGTTAAAAATACAAAATTGCCAAGAGTGACTGCTTCTTTGGCATTTGATTATGATGGTTTTGCAGAAGGCGATAAAGCGGGCGTTGCTGAAATGGCAGGGCAGTTATTAAAAAGAGGCACAACCACTAAATCAAAAGCCCAATTAGACGAAGCAGTGGAATTTTTAGGAGGAAGTATGTCTACTTCAAGTCAGTCTGCAACGGTTAGCTCACTTAAGTCTAATTTTCCTTCATTAATGTCCTTAATGGCGGAGGTAGTACTTCAGCCTGCATTGTCAAACGATGAATTGGAGAAAATTCGTAAGCAAACATTGTCTGGAATAGAATCAAGTAAAGATGATGCGGATGCAATTTCTGGCAATGTAGTTAAGAAGTTGGTTTATGGCGCATCACATCCTTATGGAGAAATGATGACTACTAAAACAGTGAATAGTATAACGATTAATGATGTAAAATCATTTTTGAGTACTTATTGGAAACCCAATATGGCTTATTTGGTTTTTGTAGGTGATATAGAACCTGCAACAGCAAAAGCATTGGCAGAAAAAAGTTTTGGATCATGGGCGAAGGGAACTGCAACAAAACAAAATTTTGCTAAACCTGCTTTGCCTAATCAAACCTATGTTGCTGTCATTGATCGACCTGCAAGTGTGCAAAGTGTAGTAACGATTGCAACCACAGTTGATTTACTTCCTGGATCATCCAATGTGATTGCTGGATCTGTTATGAATAATATATTAGGGGGTGGTTTTTCTGGACGTTTGTTTGCCAACTTGCGTGAAAAATATGCATTTACTTATGGTGCTTATTCCTCATTGAATCCGAGTCGTCAAGTGGGTATATTTGAAGCTTCCGCATCGGTTCGAAATGAAAAAACGGATAGCTCAGTACAAGAATTGTTGCGTGAAATTAATATTATCCTAAATGAAAAAGTGGGTGATGCAGAATTGAGTAGAATGAAAAATTATCTTGCTGGTGGTTTTGCGCGTTCCTTAGAAAATCCTGGAACGATTGCTGGCTTTGCTTTAAAAATTGCACAAAACAATTTGCCAGCGGATTATTATCAAAAATATTTAACCAATTTAGCAGCTGTTGATGCGCAAAAAGTGCAGGATGCTGCAAAAGCATTATTGAATACAGCGAAGATGCATATTGTGATTGTTGGAAATGCAAAACAAATAGCGAAAGGGCTTGAAAAATATGGCCCAGTAAAATATTTTGATATTGAAGGAAATGAGATTGCGCCACCTACAGAAATAAAAGTAGATGCTTCTTTAACACCACAAGTGGTCATGACTAAGGCAATAGCTGCTATTGGATCAGCAGAAGCAATAGCCAAAGTAACTGATGTTGCATTAAATGGTACAGCAAACATTATGGGTCAATCACTAAATATGTCCCAAAAAATTGTTATCCCAGGTAATTCAGTTACCACTATGTCAATGGGTGGCATGGCTTTAATGAAGCAAGCAGTCGTGGATGGTAAATATTCGGTAAGCCAACAAGGCCAAGAAGCACCTATCACAGATGATGTGAAGGAAGGACTAGATGAGTCGGCAAGCATTGCTCCTGAGCAATTATATTTGACGAAAGGGTATGGCTTAAAAGTGGTTGGTGTAGAAAAAGTAAATGGCAAGGATGCAATTGATGTTGAAGTAACAACACCTTCTAAAAAAGTATCACACCGTTTTTATGATGCAGCTACTTATTTATTAGTTAAAACTTCTAAATCAGAGGAAGTGCCTGGTCGTGGAACAGTGACACAACAACAATTTTACAATGCTTATCAAACAGTCAATGGTATACAGTTGGCTTCTGAAATGATCATTGATATGGGTGCTATGAAAATCAATGTGAAGTACACGGACATTAAAGTGAATTAAGGGTTAAAGACGAGTGATTTAAAGTAGTCGCTTCCTAGCATAAGCTTACTAGGTAGGCTACAAAAAAAGATCCGCCCCGATGCATCGGGGCGGATCTTTTTTTGTGAGGTACATTAAATTTAGTAATCCAATAATCCCGTTGAATTTACAAATTATAAATGGTTAGAATCTAATACCATATCCGATGTTAAACATTAAATTATTGCCTTTGAAATCGGCGTAGTAACTACTTTTCTCAGTTAAGCGATAAGGGAAAATGGCATCTTTCACCATGGTATTCATAATGGTAAGGTCAATAAAATGCTTTTCAGTTCTGTAACCAATACCACCGCTTACAACAACCTGGGAAGCTTTAAAGCCTGCATCTTTGTATGGGGAACCATACATTGCAGTACCCGCTCTAGCCATCCAATTGCCATTTAATTTTACTTCTGAACCAATTTTGATATTGATATTATTTTGATAGGTATTTTTTATTATGTAGTTAAGGTCATTATAATAGCTAACTACATCTTGGTTATTGTCATTGGAATAAAAACGGGTACCTGCATATTTTACCCATTCAATATCTGCACTAATAAAACCCAATGGTTGGGTAGGCTTACTTGGATTTGCAAAAAAGTAACTTGTACTTACAATGGCTTTTGCAGGTGTTGCCATAGTGTAATCGTAACTTGCTGGATAAAAATTATTTTTATAATTATTCATTAAATCAGATGAGCTTAATCCATTCGGTAAAGCATTGCTATAAATTTCGGCACTTATTGCATCTCTGAAACTAATTAATTGTGGTGTGTGATAAGTAAATCCAAAACGTAAGTAAGGTTCTGCTTTATAAATCAAACCAAATTTAGCACCTAATCCAAAACCTTTGGAACTGCTTTCTTCGTAAAAATCAAAATGACCAGTTTCGCCAAAATAATTGGTCTTGCTAAAGTTGATCATTGGCAAGTTAAAACTAGCTCCTAAGTATAATTTATCTTCAATATTTCCGCCCCAGCCAAACGCAAGTTCATTATATCCGCCTTTGGTAATGACATCATTTGTTTGATTCAAGTTACCCATTGGGATAGTGGTTCTGTAATCTGTGATATCCCCATTCTTATCAAAAATTGGTGTGACTAAATTGGATTGTATAGCAAGTGAGCTACCATAAATAAAATTTTGTTGTGCAGCACTTAAACTTGATTCAGTATCATATAATTGATCTGCAAATTTTTCCGTAAAACTGGAATAGGTATTTTTGCCAGAAAGTGTGTAATGGTTGTTGTAGTCTGCAATCTGCGTGTATGAAATTGAAAAGGCAGTGCTGGTCCAATTATTTTTTTTACGTCCATCTGCTAAAACAACGCCTAAGTTACCTAGGTTTATTTTGTTAGCCGATACGGATGTGTTGGTATTGAAATAGTCAACGCTATTTCTTTTATTTGAAAATTTCGAGGTCAATAAAAATTCACTTGATTTATAAAATCCCAAACCAGCTGGATTGATATGTGAAGATGACATATCGCCACCTAAGGAACCCATGGCACCGCCCAGTGCATTGCTTCTTGGTGTGCCATTTGGGGCAAACCAAGAATACTTTAATACATCATCTGGGTCTTGTGCAAATGCATTTAAGCTGAATCCTAATAAACCAAATAGTAATATTTTTTTCATAATAGTTTGTTACTTTTTTGTAAACGAGTTTAAATAATATGGATATCATTCAAACCAGCATGTATTTTTTGCTTGATTAATTACCGCCGCCACCTCTTGTTCTTCCGCCGCCAATGAATCCACCACCAGAAGAACTTCCGCTTGATCCACTTCCTGAAGATGCAGGTGCGCTATAGCTAGGACTTGAGGAGCTTCTGTTAAGTGTGCTATTTTGATAAGAGTTGTTAGAATTATTAGGCGTTGAATAATTTTTTGATGAATTATTAAAACTTGCTGCTCTTGCACTTGTAGTAGTAGTCATCACTCTTTTTACTAAACTACCAAAACTACTTACACTAGGCTGTGTGGAATTGCTATTGCTATTTGATCTTGAAAAGCCAGTACCCACATTATTACTAGAAACTGAATTGCTATTGATACTTCTAAAGCCTGCTGGTGTATTTGATCTAGCACCTACATTGCCATTACTATTTGAATTTGCAAAATTGCCATTTTCTCTAACATCACCTGATCTTCTAAATTGTCCAATATTTTTCATGTATGGATTTAAGTTGGTACGATTAGGTTGCACTGGAACTCGTTTGTCGTAATTATTTACATTAACTGGTATACCACCATAGATGCCTCCGTAGATGCCACCATAGTAATTTCCATAAGGATTCCACATACTAGCATAATAGGGGTTCCAGCCACCGAAACCAAATCCACCATATCCAAATCCACCGAAACCAAATCTACCAAATCCGCCACCCCAGAATGGGTCATATCCAAAACCTCCAAAGCCTCCGAATCCACTACCCCAAAAAGGGTCATAACCAAAGCCTCCGAATCCGCCGTAACCAAACCCACCAAATCCACCATAATAGCCAGCCCATCCAAAACGATTGTTCCAAAATGGATCCCATCCACCGCCATAACCAAATCCGCCAAATCCCCCATATCCCATGCCAAAACCAACGCTGAAACTTGGGTTGTTCCAATAGCCAAAATCATCGATGCTTGACCAACGATTTCTATTCGCTACTTTCATTCTTAAATAACGATCATCTTGATAATTTTGATAATCTTGATATGTTTCCTCCTCAACTTGCGCTACTACTTGCGCAGCAGGTTTGCTTGGAGTATAATATAAATCATCGCTAGCAACTGTCGTTGTTTGTTGCAGGCTTGTGCAACTTGTTACAAAAAAACTAATCGCTACTATGCCAACGGCGAGTAGATTAAAATTTGGGGTAGTATTTTTTGTGTTCATTTTGGTACTTTTTAGGTTTTTATATGCCCTTGATTTAGCATACATTTGCTAGTATAAAGGTAGTGAAGTTTGAAATATAGAGCGTTTTTCGTACATCATTTGTTTTTATTTAAAATGTTAATATTTTTTTAAGAAATGGCAAAGGAATTAACCACAAGGGTACAGGATTATTCACAATGGTATAACGACCTAGTTTTAAAGGGGTCATTGGCGGATTATAGCGCCGTAAGAGGCTGTATGGTCATTAAACCCTATGGTTATGCGCTCTGGGAAAATATGCAAGCATCTTTAGACAAGATGTTTAAAGATACAGGTCATGAAAATGCCTACTTCCCTTTATTTGTCCCAAAATCATTGTTTGAGGCGGAGGAAAAAAATGCGGAAGGCTTTGCTAAAGAGTGTGCCATTGTTACCCATTATCGTTTAAAAACGGATCCGAATAACAAAGGAAAATTAATGGTGGATCCAGAAGCAAAATTAGAGGAAGAATTAATTGTGCGACCAACCAGTGAAGCGATCATTTGGAATACGTATAAAACTTGGATTCAATCCTACAGAGATTTGCCAATTTTGGTTAATCAATGGGCGAATGTAGTAAGATGGGAAATGCGCACAAGATTGTTTTTAAGAACTGCTGAATTTTTATGGCAAGAAGGACATACAGCACATGCAACCAAAGACGAAGCGATTGCAGAAACGGTTAAAATGCTAGATGTGTATGCAGACTTTGCAGAAAATTGGATGGCCATGCCAGTGATCAAAGGCGTGAAAACTGAAAGTGAAAGATTTGCGGGTGCCGAAGATACTTATTGCATTGAAGCATTGATGCAGGATGGTAAAGCCTTACAAGCAGGCACTTCACATTTTTTAGGTCAAAATTTTGCGAAAGCATTTGATGTAAAATTTAGTGATAAAAATAATAAGCAAGAATATGTTTGGGCAACAAGTTGGGGGGTGAGTACACGACTCATTGGTGGATTAGTGATGACCCATAGTGATGATGAAGGTTTGGTTTTACCGCCAAGAATTGCACCTGTGCAAGTGGTCATCGTGCCTATTTTTAAAGGAGACGAACAAAAAGCAATGATTGATGAAAAGATGGCAGTAGTGGTTGCTTCTTTTAAAGCTGCTGGCATCAGAGTTAAATATGATAATACAGATAACAATCGACCTGGATGGAAATTTGCTGAGTATGAATTAAAAGGGGTGCCAATTCGTATAGCGGTGGGTCCAAGAGATTTAGAAAATAACCAAGTTGAATTAGCGCGTCGCGACACCAAGGAAAAAACAGCCATTTCATTGGATGGATTAACAGAAACAGTTGCTGCATTATTATTAGAGATACAATCTAACTTGTTACAACGCGCAACAAAATATCGTGACGATCATATTACATCAGTGGATACCTGGGATGAATTTGTTAATGTACTAGATAATAAAACGGGTTTTGTTTTAGCGCATTGGGATGGGACTGCAGCAACCGAAGAAAAAATTAAAGATCAAGTCAAGGCGACCATTCGTTGTATACCATTAGATAATCCATTAGAGGACGGCAAGTGTATACTCACTGGGAATCCTTCCAAGCAACGCGTTTTATTTGCGCGCGCATACTAAGAGATAAGAATATTCAATGCGACAAAAAGCCATCCCCGAAGTTTTAATGCCATTTCTTGATGGAAAGTTGTTGCTCATTGATAAGCCACTGCAATGGACTTCATTTGATATCGTCAACAAAATTCGTTATCTCATTAGAGTAAAAAAAGTGGGACATGCAGGTACCTTAGATCCATTAGCTACGGGCTTATTAATTGTTTGTACTGGAAAGTTTACGAAACAAATTAACGAATACCAGGGTTTGCCAAAGGAGTATACGGGCACTTTGGTATTAGGTGCAACAACTGCTTCCTATGATTTAGAAACGGCCCCTGAAAATTTTAAAAATATAACGCATTTGACGGAGCTAGAAATAGTCAATGCGACAGTTCCATTTATTGGTGAAATTTTACAAATGCCACCGCAGCATTCTGCCATCAAAAAAGAGGGCATGCGATTATATGAGTCTGCGCGAAAAGGAATTGAAGTAAAAGTAGATCCGAGAAAAGTAAATATTATTAGTTTTGAAATTACCAAAATCCATTTACCCAATATTGATTTTAAAGTAGTTTGTTCAACGGGTACTTATATCCGAAGCTTAGTAAAAGATTTTGGGGAAGCATTAGGCGTTGGCGCTTATATGAGTGCATTAAGAAGAACAAAAATTGGCGATTTTAAAATTGAAGATGCAATTCACTGGGAGGATTTGAAAAAAGAAATCGATGATTTGCTTGCGCGCCAAGTGGAGATGGATGCTGCAGCTAATGCCTAGATAAAAAAGCGCGATTTTAGAAAGGTAAGCCAATGCCAAATTGCCAAGCATAGTTATTTACACTTGTTCCATTCTGTTTTACTTCCGTCCATTTTATTTTAGTGATGTCCATCCAACCTTGATTGTTGGATCTTGTAGGGTCTTTCATTTTTAAGGCGTAGTCAATCCTGATAATAAAATAATTAAAATCAAGTCGCAGACCTGTTCCCACTGCAATCGCTAAGTCCTGATATAATCTGCTCAATTTGAAGCCCGCCAAAGGATCTTCCTTAGTATCTCTGGCATTCCAAATATTTCCGATATCTGTAAATACCGCTGAGCCTATTTTGTAGGAACCTAATTGAAATAAGGGGAATCGATATTCTAAGTTGGCTTCCAATTGTAAGTCGCCAAAACGATCAAAACTTTGACTTTTAGCACTGGTGTCATAAAAGTTGGAACTGCCTAATCCCAATTGGCGAAGCCCCCAAGCACGCATACTGTAAGGACCTCCTGCAGTGAATTGTTTAAAGAAGGGGAGTTGTCCGCTCAGTGTATTATTATTACTATAATTATTGCCCCAACCACCCATGATTCTCCATGCAAGTTCGGTGTAATCGTATTTATATATCTTTCTTATTTCTGCCTCCAATTTTAAATAGCGGTAAATATTTGATTTTAAACTGGTCAACCCTAATAAACCACCGGCTTCTTCAATCCCAATTCTGAAATAAGTATTTTGACGGGGATTTTTAATAGTGCTGCCTTGATAGATATAATTTAAAGTTTGGCTAATCACATTTCCTTCGTTAAAAGATGATCTTAAAAATGGGTTTAGAATTAATAAACTATCTAATTTTGAAAACTTATTAATTTGATAGAACTCAATATTTAAAGGTTTGTATATCCAAGTACCAGTAGCGGCTAATTTATTCTTTTTCCACTCATAGCCCCAATTAGTGGTGAATGATTTTAATTGGTAATAATTTAATCGATCTATATAAGCACTGTTTAAAGAAAAGTTGGTTCTGGTATTTTTTGAGTTTCTATTTTTCTGTGGCGTAAATGGTAATATTAATGAGGGGAAGCTATAGGTATGTCCAACATTCCAAAGTAAGGTTTGCGTTAAATTATTATTGCTATTCCCTACATTCAACTCAATGCCCAATCTTAAATTTGTAATGGAGGGAATTGATTTTTTTGCTACATTTTTATCTCGGTAGGTAAAGTTGGTGGAGAGCCCTAATAAATTACCCGAGGTTAGCTGTGATGTATTTCTACTTCCCTCTAAATCAAAGCTATAGCTACGTCGCAAGGCAGGCAATAAAAAATAATGCAGATATACGCTATCCTGTTTAATTGTAGTTCTTCCATCAATTTGTTGCCAGGCGCCTAAGCCGCTAAAGTTATTGAGTGTTTGGAAATACAAATTCTCGTTAAATAAGTCCCCTTTTTTAATAAAGCTTTGTTGCTCAAATAGGTTTGATTTATAATTTCGCTTTCTATAGGAATGAACGATGCCGTTTTTATATTCAGAAAAAGGCGGAGGTGTTGTTAAAACACTATCCGGGTTGTCAGTTAATTTTAAATCACTATAAAATAGTTGTTGTCCAACATGGTATTGTTTAACAACGGAAGGATTGGCGTTTCGTAATTGAATACTTACTTTCCAGCTGGGATTTTTTTCCTTCATCATGGCCGCATTGGTCACTTGATTAATTTGTGCAAGTGGATCGAGGTTTAATTGCATTAAGCTTTTATCAATCGTATCTATTTCGGCAAAAATCTTTTCTTTGGTAAAATTAAAATAACCTTGCGATCTGAATAGGGTCACCAATCGGTCTAATTCATTATTAATATTTTCATTTGAAAATGGCTGTCCTTTTTTCAAATAGGATTGGCTTAAATGATTAATCGCAATTTGTTGTAACTTTTTATCTGAGAGTTGGTAGCTAATACTATCAAGTAATGTTTTTTTATTTAATTGCACTAGCATCGTGATTCGAGTTCTCCATTCTTTGTTGATGGTATCTGTTTTTATGATGGGCGTAAATTCTGTTTGATTGTATCCTTTACTCGCCAAATAGGAGTGCATGTATTGAATTGTTCTTGGAAGACGATCTGGTTGAAAATTGATGGGTTGTAACACGGTATTGAAAACGCCAAATTGCCGAATCTTTTTAACTTTTAAGCTATCGTCCCAATAATTCCCTAATTCATTCACCAATTGCTGTTGCATTGCCTTGTTATCAGCCCCTTTGACGATTATCTTATTTTCAAATACAAAGGAAACCTGCTTTGGATAGTCGTGTACAAGTGCATTTTTAACATCTGCACAGGCCGTAAATAAAAATAAAAGGGCAACAAGATAAAATCTTGAAAAGAAACTGATATTTTTAAGCCTCAGAAACAACATAATACAGATGAATAATAATGAGCTCAAATATATCCAATCTTTTGCCCATAAAAAACATTGGGACCAAGAATCTGTATTTATTGTCGAAGGACCAAAATTAGTGAAGGAGTTATTGGAAAGTGATTGGACGATTGAAAAAATATATGCGAGTTCTGAGTGGCTAAATGCACAGGAGCCAATAGGTGTGCCAACGGAACAGGTGGATGAAATTATATTAGCACGAATCAGTCAATTCAAAACCGCCAATCAAGTACTTGCATTGGTAAAGAAAAAAGTAGCCAAGACGCCAGTTCAATTTGATCAAGAATTCACCCTAGTTTTAGATGGTATTCAAGATCCTGGAAATTTTGGTGCAATTATTAGAACTGCAGATTGGTTTGGCGTAAAGCAAATGTTGGTATCGGAGGATAATGCAGGTTTATACAACCCGAAAGTCATACAAAGTACGATGGGTAGTTTTTTAAGAGTTAATGTGGCGCAGTGCAATATAGAAACAGTTTTATCTAATACAAATTTGCCTGTTTATGGAGCTGTTTTATCAGGAGCGCCACTTTCAAGAACAAAAATGCAGGCACCTTGTTTTTTAGTGATTGGAAATGAATCAAAAGGAATAAGAGCCAATTTGCAACCCTTTATAACACATCCAGTAACTATTACAAGTTTTGGTGCAGCTGAATCATTAAATGCGGCTGTGGCTACTGGAATTTTATTGTCTAGTTGGCGGGCTTAATCAAATTTTATTGCAGCCGCTGGAGAAATTCTCTTAATCCAAAGTGTGGGAAGTAAAAATGAGATATAACTAATCACTGCGGTTCCCAATAATATAATCACAATTTGTGTAGGGACTATTTTTATAGGTAATGTTTTGATGAAGTAGGCAGTTTCATCTAATTGTATCCAACCAAAATATTGTTGTAATAAGGACAGCCCTAGTCCCAAAATGCTTCCTAATATAATACCTGACCAGCATATAATGCTTGCTTGATAAATAAACACTTGTCTAATAAAACCATTGCTTGCGCCCATGGCAGTGAGGGTACCAATCATCGAAACCCTTTCCAACATTAATATAAATAAGCAGGTGATTAAGTTTACAATGGCAATAATTAACATGATGGTTATCGCCACATTTCGGTTGATAGTTTGTACGCTAATCCAGTCAAAAATTTGCGGATAGTAATTGGGAATTGTTGTACTCACCCAATTGTCTGGTAGTTGCGCTTGTATGGCATCTTTTTGTTCATCAATAAATTTAGCATCCTTTAAGGTTACGGTATATCCATCTACTTCCGTAATATTATTTCTTAATTGATACAATGATAAAATATCAATCATGACATATTGCTGATCATAATCCTGCATCCCTGAGTGATAAAACCCTACCACTTTAAATTTGCGTTGTTGTACACTCGTGCCGTTTAAAAAATATAATTTGATATATTCATTCAATGGGATGTTTAATTTTTTTGCAATGGCATCTGAGATAATGATTTCCTTCATGATGCTATCTTTTGAAGGGGTTAATTTTTTTCCCTGTACTAAAAAAGGGACGGGGTTATCTGCATTTACGCCGAGGGCTACAATTCCTTCAATATCTTGTTTAAAGGAGATAACAGTAGATTGGGAAATGAATGGCGTGATTGACTTGATTTGTTGCTGACTTGAATTTATTAAAGCATTAACTACGGCGTCATTTTTTCGAAGGGGGTTCCCGTTGACTGATTCAATTCGAATATGTCCCCAAAATGAAAACACTTTATTTGCAATGCTTTCTTGAAATCCATTGACCAAGGATAAGGTTAAAATAATAGCCGCCACACTAATTGCTGTTGCAATGATGGAAAGCTTAACAATGATATTGGTATAGCTTTTTTTTTGATGAAAACTTATTTTTTTCGCGATATCAAAGGCAGTGGACAAGTGGCTAATTTTTATCAAATCTAGTTTTTTATTCTTAAAAATAATGAATAAAGAACTAGATTCGTGTTAGACAAAAAGAATGAATGCATGGGTAAGCAATTGCTTATTTTATTGGGGGTTTTACTAGGGTTGCAAGCATTTTCAGCCAATGCCATCAACCCAGATAAGGTATACGATAGCAGTATTAAAACTATTCGCGTTCATCCAATGGGGAATGCCCTTGCCATACCAGTGATTTCATTAACGCAGATGAACCCGCTTGAAATTAGCTTTGATGATTTGAAAGCCAAATATCAGAATTATTTCTATTCTGTTGAATTAATGAATGCAGATTGGCGTTCGGCTAATTTGAGTGTTTTTGATTATCTACAGGGGTTTAATCAAAATAGAATTACACAATATTCCATTTCTTCTATTGCAATTCAGCGTTATTATCATTACAAGTTTACTTTCCCTAATTCCAATTGTCGTCCAACAAAATCAGGGAATTACATTATTAAAGTTTATAAGGATTCAAATCCACAACAGGTTGTATTTACAAGTCGATTTTTTGTAGTGGATGACCAAGTTTCAATTTTATCCTCCATTCAAGAACCCTTTGATGGTAATATTTCAAAAACACATCAAAAAGTACAATTGTCTGTAGAAACCAAAAAGCTTTCTTTTTTTCAACCTGATCAAATACAAGTGCAGGTCATCCAAAATTATCGGTACAATGATGCACTACGTGTAAATACCCCCAATTTTGTTAGAGGTAGCTTGCTTGAATACAATAGCGAACGAGATTTAATTTTTCCATCGGGGAAGGAATTAAGATGGCTTGACTTACAAAGTTTTCGGTTAAAGTCGGATCGTATTTTAAATTTTGAAGCAACTGACAATGGAACCATCGTTAATGTAAAACCTGATTTTTCAAGAGCGACTACCCCTTATTTTATTTTTAAAGATGTAAATGGTCAATTCTTAATTTCAAATTCAGAGTCAATAGATAGCGAGAACCAAAATGATTATGCTACGGTTGTATTTACTTATGTTCCACCCAATCGATTGCCATTGCTGGGAGAAACTTTGTATTTGTCTGGGTCGCTTACGAACAATGTGTTAGATGAATCATCTGAGATGAAATTTAATACTGTGACAAGAGCGTATCAAAAGTCCTTGTTGCTAAAACAAGGGTATTATAGTTATTCCTATATTTTAAGGGATAAGGCAGCCCCAAATCCCATGCTCGATTTTAACGAAACAGAAGGGGATCATTGGGAAACAGAAAATGCCTATTCCATTTTTATTTATTATCGTCCGCCAGGTGCTAGACATGACCATTTAATAGGCTTTACCACGGTGCATTCCAATCAATATTAGGTAGTTATAGGGGTACTTTTTTAATCAATTCATTTGTCCTACATTTGCACCGGCAGGTCTTACACGACCAGCTCCTGCTGAACTTCCCCAGGGTAGGAATACAGCAAGGATAGGCGGTTGAGCGGTGTGATGTGAGTAGCCTGCCACTTTTTAACTTTTGGGAAACCAAATTAAATAAATCAAATATGAAATTCTTTATTGACACTGGCAATTTAGCGCAGATTAAGGAAGCGAATGAGTTGGGTATTTTAGATGGGGTTACGACAAATCCATCTTTAATGGCGCAAGTGGGTGTAAAAGGGGAAGCTGCCATTGCTGCGCATTACAAAGCAATTTGTGATATTGTGGACGGAGATATTAGTGCGGAAGTATTATCAACTGATTTTGCTACGATGGTGGAAGAAGGAAAAAAGTTAGCAGCAATTCATCCAAATATTGTGGTAAAAGTGCCAATGATAAAGGATGGTATCAAAGCAATTAAATGGTTTAGTGATCATGGTATTCGTACCAATTGTACATTGATATTTTCAGCGGGTCAAGCTATTTTAGCTGCCAAAGCAGGTGCTACTTATGTTTCCCCATTTATTGGTCGTATTGATGATAGCAGTTGGGATGGTATGGAATTGATTGGTCAAATCAGACATATTTTTGATGTACAAGGTTTCCAAACACAAATATTAGCGGCCTCTATCAGAAATGCTTTACATATTGTTAAGGCAGCAGAAGCGGGCGCAGATGTATGTACTTGTCCTTTAGATTCAATTTTAGGATTATTAAAACATCCTTTAACCGATATTGGGTTAGCAAAATTCTTGGAAGATGCTAAGAAGATGTAGTTTTTAATTTTGTATAAAATTAAAAAAATGAAAGTTTAATAAAACGCCCCGATTTATCGGGGCGTTTTATTTTTAACGCGTCGCTGTGATAATAAATAGTTTACTGATGTTTCAACGCTTCTCGTTTGGAGAGCGGCGATAAATTAGGGTGTTCTTTTACAAAATGAATCACCCACTTAGGATCTGTGTAGGCATAGGCACGCAATGCCCAACCAATAGCTTTGCGTATAAAAAAATCTTCCTCACTAATGGCATTTTCAATATAGGCAGCTAATAAGGGTGTGTTCGTATTTTTTTTATACGTCAACTGAAATAGAATACTCATTCTTTTAAGCCAATTATTATTGGAGCGATTCCATTTAAGGGTATAGACTGCAATATGTTCAGGATATTTTAAAAAGAATTTACTAATTACATTACTATTGGTACTATCTACTGAATCCCACCAACTATTATGGGTAATCATCCATTCAATTAAAGGTAAAGTTTTTTTATCCCAAAGTGGATGATGAAATCCAAGTAGCTCAATAGCGAAATAATGTAATTCTCTTTGTGGCTGGGCAAAACATTCTTTAATAAGCGTGGATAGCTCAGCATGATTTTTAATCGGATGTGACTTGTAAAAAGCTTTGGATAAACTTCGCCTTAAAGGGGTTTGCAAACCAAAAAATTCAAATTGGTGTAATAAATATGCTTTTGCCCCGTCGGCTTTTTTTTGATCCCGATGCTTATTGAATATTGATATAATTTCTTTTAAATAAGGATGCATTTAAAGTGCAATTATCTTTTTTTCTGCAAAGCTTTTTCGGGCCGTTTCTAAAACGCGTATAATATCAGCGCCATGTTTTGCCGAGGTAGGCACAGGCGCATTATGTTTAATAGCTGCTGCCATCAATGAATAAAATTGTCCATAGTCGCCTGCTAAGCTTGGAATTATTTGGGTACTGGTTACGCCGTTATTATCTGTACTTAATGTGCCCCATTTGCTTTCTGGTTCCACACCCCAATTAGGTCCAGTTGGAATTTTATCTGCTAATAATTCGTCCTCTTGAATGTCCGCTCTGTATTTGATGAAACAACCTTTTGATCCATAAATTTTATAAGCAGGTAGTTGTTGCATATACACCATGCCACTGGTTAATAGAATACGGTGGGTAGGGTAGTATAAAAGCAATGTAAAATAATCATCTACTAAGGATACTTTTCTGATGATGCGTAAGTCGGCAAATATATGCGTGGGCATACCAGACAATAATAATGCTTGGTCTACCAAATGTGGACCTAAGTCAAATAATACACCTGCTCCAGGAGTAGGTAATTCCTTATGTACTTTTGGACTTAAGGTGGTTCTGTATCTTTCAAAAGATATTTGTATGTCTAAAAATTCGCCAATCGCATCTTCTTTAATTAACTTTTGGATGGTTAAAAAATCAGCATCATATCGGCGATTATGATACACAGCCAATTTTAAATTTAATTTTTGTGCTAAAGCATCTAATTCTTCGGCTTCTGCAACAGTTACTGTGAACGCTTTTTCAGTAACCACATGTTTGCCTGCCAATAAAGCACGTTTGGTATAATCGTAATGCGTATCATTGGGGCTATTTACAATTACTAAATGGATGCTGGGGTCATTTAAAATTTCTTCATAAGATTCAAATGATTTCGTATGCGGATACCTTGCTTGAATATTTTTTTGACTTCGTTCCCAACTACCCACTAAATTAAAATCGGGGTTCAAATCAATAAAAGGCGCGTGAAAAACGCGGCCACTCATACCATAGGAAACCAATGCTGTATTAATCATACCTCAATTTAAGAAAATTTGTGTACTCTGGCATTCTATTTAAATAAAAAACCCGCCCTGATAAATCAGGACGGGTTTCGGAAACCATTATAATGTATAGTGGATCCTAGTTGTAATGTAAAAGTAGCAATATTTTATTTGCCGACTTGTTTTCTAATAATATTTAATGCACCACCTGCTTTAAACCACTCTATTTGTTGTTGGTTGTAAGTGTGGTTTGCTTTGATGGTGTCTACAGAACCATCTTTATGTGTTAATACTAAAGTTAAAGGGGTTCCTGGCGCAAAACTCGTTAAACCAGTTACATCAATGCTGTCATCCTCTTGAATTTTATCATAATCAGCTTTCTCAGCAAAAGTTAAAGCCAACATACCTTGTTTTTTCAAGTTGGTTTCATGAATACGTGCGAATGATTTAGTCAAAACTACACGAACGCCTAAATGTCTTGGTTCCATGGCAGCGTGTTCACGAGAACTTCCTTCTCCGTAGTTTTCATCACCCACTACTATCGTTCCTACGCCAGCAGCTTTGTATGCTCTTTGTGTATTTGGAACGGTATCGTAATTGCCATTGATTTGACTTTTTACATTGTCCGTTTTTTCATTGAAAAAATTAATAGCACCAATTAATAAGTTGTTGGAAATATTATCTAAGTGACCGCGGAACTTTAACCATGGACCTGCCATAGAAATATGATCCGTTGTACATTTCCCTTTTGCTTTTATTAATAAACGTAATGATTTTAAATCTGTTCCTTCCCATGCAGCAAAAGGATCTAGTAATTGTAAACGCTTCGATGTAGGATCTACTGCAACAACAACATTTGAACCATCTTCCGCTGGTGCTTGGAAACCAGCATCTTCCACTGCGAACCCTTTCACTGGTAATTCATCCCCAGTAGGGGCATCTAATTTAACTTGTTCGCCTTTGTCATTGGTCAAGGTATCAGTTAATGGATTAAAAGTTAAATCACCCGCAATGGCTAACGCGGTTACTAATTCAGGGGAACCAACAAATGCGTATGTGTTTGGATTTCCATCCGCACGTTTTGCAAAGTTTCTGTTGAAAGAATGCACGATGGTATTTTTTTCTTTTTTCTCCGCACCTACACGCTCCCACATTCCTATACAAGGGCCACAAGCATTTGCAAAAACTTTGGCGCCAATCTTACTGAATACATCTAAGAAACCATCTCTTTCAATGGTATATCTTACTTGCTCAGAACCTGGTGTAATCATGTATTCCGCCTTAGTGGTTAGTCCCTTTTCAGAAACCTGTTTTGCCAAACTTACTGCGCGGCTTATATCTTCATAAGAGGAGTTCGTACAGCTTCCAATTAAACCTACTTCAATTTTTGTAGGCCAACCATTTGCTGCTGCCGCTTCTTTCATTTTTGAAATTGGGGTTGCTAAATCTGGTGTGAAAGGACCATTTAAATGTGGTTCTAATGTAGTTAAATCAATTTCAATCACTTGATCAAAATATTTTTCAGGAGAAGCGTATACTTCAGGATCCGCTGTTAGATGTGCAGCAACTGTATCTGCTAATGCAGCAACATCGGCACGACCTGTGGAACTTAAATAACGACTCATGCTTGCATCGTAACCAAAGGTAGAAGTGGTCGCACCAATTTCGGCACCCATATTACAAATAGTACCTTTACCTGTACAACTCATGCTGGTAGCACCTTCACCAAAATATTCTACAATGGCACCAGTACCACCTTTTACAGTTAGGATACCAGCTACTTTTAAAATCACATCCTTAGGAGCAGTCCATCCGCTTAACTTTCCTGTTAATTTGATACCAATTAGTTTAGGCCATTTTAATTCCCATGGTAAACCTGCCATTACATCACAAGCGTCAGCACCACCCACACCAATCGCAATCATCCCTAAGCCACCTGCATTCACCGTATGTGAATCGGTACCAATCATTAAGCCACCTGGGAAAGCATAGTTCTCTAAAACTACTTGGTGAATAATTCCAGCACCTGGTTTCCAAAAACCCAAACCATATTTATTTGAAACAGAAGCTAGGAAATCATATACTTCCTTACTTTCTGTTGTAGCCACTTGTAAATCTTGTTTTGCTTCTACTTTTGCAGAAATTAAGTGATCGCAATGCACGGTACTTGGAACAGCAACCTTTGGGCGACCCGCTTGCATAAATTGTAATAATGCCATTTGCGCTGTTGCATCTTGCATCGCAACACGATCTGGACCAAAATCTACGTAAGAACCACCTCTTTCAAAATTTTCTAACTTTTGATCACCATGTAAATGAGAGAACAATATCTTTTCAGATAAGGTCAATGGGCGATTTAATAATTTTCGAGCCGCTTCTACTTTTGCAGGCATTGCAGCATACAAATTTTTGATCATTTCGATATCAAAAGCCATAGTACTTAGTTTTGTGGTTAAAATTGGGGCAAAGGTAAGCCAAATTTGCACCCGGTTAAAGCAAAAAATGCACTTTATGTCCACTTTTTTTTATAGATTGCATATAGAATACTCGCTTCTTATATGCAAAAAGTCAAGGATTTTTTTGAAATACATGCTTTTGGGGTTTGTACCGCGATTGGCGAAAGATTAGGCATTGCGACCACTAAAATTAGAATGTGGTTTATCTACATTTCATTTCTAACTTTCGGTTCGCCCGTTATTATTTATATGATATTGGCTTTTTGGAGAAGTATTAGAAAATACATTCTATTAGGGAAAAGAAATCCCATGAAATATTTTTAGCTACTGCTAAAATACCGCCTTTCTCAATCTTACCAATTTTTCTAACAATGGCGCAAGCTTGTCTAAGGGTAACATATTAGCACCATCACTTTTTGCTTGGGCTGGATTTGGATGGGTTTCAATAAATAATCCATGCGCACCTGTTGCAATGGCTGCTTTGGCAATCGTTTCAATTAATTGTGGGTTGCCACCTGTAACGCCACTGGTTTGGTTGGGTTGTTGTAATGAATGTGTACAATCCATAATAACCGGTACCCCATTTTCTGCCATCGCAGGAATATTTCTGTAATCAACCACTAAATCCTGATAGCCAAATGTGTTTCCTCTTTCGGTCAACATTATTTTTTCGTTGCCTGCTAATTTTATTTTATCCACTGCGAACTTCATAGAGGCGCCACTTAAAAATTGTCCTTTTTTTACATTTACAATTTTACCAGTTTGTGCCGCTGCAATTAATAAGTCGGTTTGTCTGCATAAAAAAGCAGGGATCTGTAATATATCAATATATTGTGCTGCAACCGCTGCTTCCTCGTGTGCATGAATATCAGAAGTAGTAGGTACTTGAAATTTAGCCCCCACTTTTTTAATTAATTCCATTCCAGTGTCATCACCAATACCTGTAAATGAATTGGCACTGGTGCGATTTGCTTTTCGGTAGCTCGCTTTAAAAACATATGGGATACCTAAATTTTTACAAAGCGTACTTACTTTTTCTCCAATTTCCATTACAATGTCTTCGTTTTCAACAACACAAGGACCTGCAATTAAAAAAAAGTTGTTAGCATCGTAGCTTTGAGATTTAAATAAATCTTGTAAATAAGTAGGCATCATATAATTCAGCTTTGTGGATTCAAAGGTAAGTTATTTACGCAATCTAGTGGCAGTATATCGATGATGCTTCGATAGGTATTAATAAGGGTATAATAAATAGCTAGAAACGTAATCCGATAGTAACACCAAGTCCCCTAATTCCTGCCCAGGGTCCTTCGGTGTCAGTGACGATGCCATTCGACGTGGTACTGGTGGTCAAATTAAATGGGGTGGTTTTGGTTTGATCAATCGTCTTTTTTAATTCGGTTAATGCTATGGCAGGCGTGCCATTGGGTGCAACGAAAATTAACTTTCCATTAGAAGTACCATAATGGCCTCCAATAATCCAGAGGTCCAATACCAATTTTGTTAATAATTGAAATTGCATTCCAGTGTATACCCCATAACTGGTTGATCGAATAGTACCATCTAATTGTGCATGCATAGGTATCGCAGGCAAGGTTACATTCGGAATAGGAGAGGCAGGTGTATAGGTATAATCTAATGGCACAGTTAAATCAAATGTGGCCATTCTTGCATAAGGGGCTAAATAGAAACCAGACATTTTAGATATGCCTAAATAAAAACGAGCCTCTGCTGTAATCGCTGAATTCCCAATTTCAAAATTATCAAAATCAATGGCTGGGTTTTCGATAAATTGTTTTGCTAATTCCTTGAGAGGTAATTTTTGTTTGTTCATCTTACGATAGCTCAAAGAAACAGACATAAAACGAGACAAACTTCTCTCAAAAGTTAGGTTGTAATTATTTAAAGCGTCGCTGGATAAATTCGTCTTTAAAATATTTTGTCCTCCCACTAAACTTTGTGCATTTGCAAAACTACTAATGCCCGCGAGTAAAATGAAAAATATTTTTTTCATATTTTGTTAATTTGTACACAAGCAATAAACAGGTGTAATAAGAATTACTTAATTTTTTTATAATTTAAATCAGCTACTGTTCTTTTATCCAAAATGGCCAAAGTGTTATCGCGCACTTCAATCATGACTTTATTAATACCGCATTTTTTTTCATTACAGTCTGCGCACTTTTCGTAAAAATTTAAACTTACACAAGGTAATAAAGCAATAGGACCCTCGATAATTCTAAATATACTTGACAACTTAATGTCTGCGGGAGGAACTGCGAAAAAGTAACCCCCATTTTTCCCCTTTTTACTTTCTAAAAAACCAGCTTTGCGTAATTCTAATAAAATACTTTCTAAAAATTTTAGGGGGATCTTTTTTTCTTGTGCAATTTCTGCAATCAGAATAGGGGCATCTGACTTTTCACCTGCCATATAGGAGAGTGCCTGAAGTGCATATTGCGTTTTCTTAGATAGCATGATTTTGACGTTTAATTATTTGACAACTAATTAAGCTGTTAGTTAAAGCCCTAAAACATCTTTCATTGTAAAGATACCCTTTTTTTCAAATGCAAATTCCGCGGCCAAAACGGCGCCACTTGCAAATCCAACCCGGGTGTGTGCTGTATGTATAATTTCAATATCATCCACTTCCGAGCTGTATTTGACCATATGCGTTCCAGGTGCTGGATCAATTCTTTCTGATTGAATGACCAATTCATTTGAATTTGCAGAAGCGCTATTTACCCATTTATTTTTCCTGCCTAAATGACTTAAAATTTGTTCCGCTAGGGATATAGCCGTTCCACTTGGGGCGTCCTTTTTTTCAGTATGATGAACTTCGGTCATTGAAACATCATAGTTATTATAGGGCGCCATCAATTGGGCCAATTGTTTATTTAGTTCAAAGAACAAATTAACGCCAATACTATAGTTGCTGGAGTAAATTAAAGTGCCATTTTTTGCTTCACATAAATCTTTGATCTCCTTCCATTTTTCTAGCCATCCCGTAGAACCACTCACCACCGGCACACCCCATGTAATGCATTTTTTGACATTTTCAAATGCGCTGTGCGGTCCCGTAAATTCAATGGCGACATCTGCTTTTTGTATAGCTGCTTCCGTTAAGTCTTGGTTATTTTGAATGTCTATTTTTAAGACTATCTCATGTCCTTTATTTAACGCAATGGATTCGATTGCCTTACCCATTTTACCATAGCCAATTAATGCAATTTTCATATCAATAAATTTATCTTGAATGGTTGTTTTTTAAGTGAAACTGAAGCGCCAATCCTGCTTGTTTGAACTGTGGTTGATAGGAGGGTTGTATTTTAAAGCTTAAATCATTATTAATATCAAATTCTTTTAAATGTCCTGATACGGTCGCGTCAATAACATTGACACCCCAGGTTAATATAAACCACATAATGGAATAGTCCCTGTCCTTGCGAAAAATATTTCTGTAACTCTGCAATGAGGAGGCACTTAAATTTTTTAATAGCGGGTCAATTTTTGCGACATCGGATGCGTCTCCAGCAGCCTCTTTGAACTTTGCTTCATAGGCAAACTTAGTTTTTTTGTACATGTCGTTATTGTAAATATAAGTGGCTGTAGGTATTGCAATAATCCCATATACTAAAGGAATTTTCCAATATTGTTTATTGTATGCTTGTCCCCAACCTGGAATTAAGGCAGATCGTTTTGTAGCGGTGCTTGGAATATGTTTTCGAAGGACAAATGTGCTGTCCTTCTTTATCATTTTGGTGCTGTCTTGGCTCCAAGCAGGTAGCACTAGGATTAAAAGCAATGTAAAAGTAAATAATAGCCGCATCCTATTAAAATTCCTTGTTATGAAAGTGAGTCTAGCTAATGCTTAATTGCATTGCTTCTAATATCTTATTTAATCCATTTAAGTCAGCATATTCAACAGTGATTTTTCCACTACCATTTTTTTGATGCTGTAGTTGGACTTTTGTTGACAGGTGGCTACTTAATTTATCTTCTAATTTTTTATAAACAGGGGATAGTTGACTTTTAGCGCCAGTATTACTTGGTGTGCTAATTTTTCCTGCTTGTGTTACCTTTCTAATTAATTCTTCTGCTTGTCTAACAGTTAATCCTTTTTCAACAATTTCCTTGAAAAGGAAAAGTTGCTTGTCTACCTCTTTGCCTATTAAAAGTTTAGCCAAACTAATACTTAAAGTTCCATTACGTAATGCGGCTTGAATATTGGGCGGTAATTCAAGTAATCTAATGTAGTTAGAAACGGTAGATCGGTCTTTACCCATCCGCTCTGCTACATTCTCTTGTGTGTAATTAAGTTCATGCATCATGCGCTGGTAGCTTAATGCAATTTCTATTTCATTTAGATCAACTCTTTGTAAGTTTTCAAGTAATGCTAATTCTAATAGTTCTTTATCATTGCCATGTCTAATATAAGCGGGTAAGTCATTAATGCCTGCTAATTTTGCAGCGCGAAAACGACGTTCCCCTGCTATTAATTGGTATTTACCATTGGCAAGTTGCGCAACCGTTATGGGTTGAATTAAATCATGAATTTGAATCGATTTTGCTAATTCTTGTAAAGCGGTTACATCAAAATCCTTTCTTGGATTTTTTGGATTTACTTGAATGTCTGTAAGTAAAATTCGGTTACTTGCCACCGTTTTTTCAATGGTTGCAGCAGGTACTTTTCCTGCAGGATTTTTATAATCCGAATCAATATTTTGTAATAAAGAGCGAAGCCCTTTTCCAATTAATTCTTTATTGGGTGTACTCTTACTCATAATTAATCAATTATACGCTCGGCATTACTCATATTGGTCATGCCATTTTTTTGTAAAATTTCCTTGGCTAGGTTTAAATAATTTACGGTGCCTTTACTTTCAGCATCATATAGAATAACAGGTTTGCCTACGCTTGGCGCCTCGCTTAATCTTGTATTGCGATGAATGATGGTTGAAAATACCATTTCATCAAAATGCTTACGTACTTCACTGACTACTTGGTTACTTAATCTTAAACGTCCATCATACATGGTCATTAAAATACCTTCAATTTGTAATTCAGGATTTAATCTGCTTTGAACAATTTTGATGGTATTTAAAAGCTTTCCTAATCCTTCTAGTGCAAAAAATTCACATTGTACAGGAACAATAACACTATCTGCTGCTACTAATGCATTTACTGTAATTAATCCCAAAGAGGGTAAGCAATCAATAATGATGAAATCATATTGATCATTAATTTCATTGATCAAACCTTTTAAAACATTTTCTCTGTTCGGCAAGTTGACTAATTCAATTTCAGCGCCTACTAAATCGATATGTGATGGAATTAAATCCAAATGCGGTATCTCTGTTTTTAATACAATATCCTTAAGAGGTGTATTATTAATCATGCCATCATATAAGCTGGTCGTAATATTATGCAAATCAAAGCCTACCCCTGTTGTGCTATTCGCTTGTGGGTCAGCATCAATTAGCAGCGTTCTGTATTCTAAAACTGCTAAGCTAGCTGCAATGTTAATGGCCGAGGTTGTTTTACCCACCCCTCCTTTTTGATTCGCAATTCCAATGATTCGAGCCATATAATAGTTATCCTTAATTTCAATCAAAAATAAGGCATAAATGGTAACTTTTTGGGATTAAATATGTTATAAATGAGGCATTATGGCCTAATTTTACCCATTAATTTATTCTATGAGGAATCCTGTTTTTATTTTTGTTCTTTTATCTGTATTGATTCTGGTTGATTTCTATATTTTTTTTGTTTTGAGGACCGTTTTCCAGGGATTTTCGATGACGGCCAAAACAACTGCGGGTATAATATATTGGGCTTTGTGCTCGCTTAGTTTTGGGTCCTTTCTGCTTTTCCCTTATATCACCAATCCTTATTTCAAGCAATATTTTTTTTCAATCGGGGTGGGTTGGGTATTGACGCAGTTTTTCATGGTTACATTTTTTGTAGTAGATGATTTGCGCAGGGGGGCATTTTGGACCATCGGTCAAATTTCGTCAGCCACTGGTGCTAAATTTATGAACACGGAGAATGGCATTCCCCGATCCACATTTTTAAGTTGGCTGGGTGTAGGGTTGTCATCTACTTTATTTTTTTCCTTGCTTTATGGATTTGGGAATAAGTACAATTATAAGTTGATTAAAAAAAAGGTAGTGATTCCTAATTTGCCCATCGCATTTAAAGGATTTAAAATCATACATATCAGTGATATTCATAGTGGCAGCTTAAGGGAAGTTGCATCTGTAAAAAAGGGGGTGCAAATGATTCAAAATCAACAGCCAGACCTTGTATTATTTACGGGTGACTTGGTGAATGATCGCGCCAATGAAATGGAACCTTGGTCGCCTGTTTTTAGTGAAATTAATGCGCCATTTGGTGTTTTTAGCACCTTGGGAAATCATGATTATGGGGATTATGTAAAATGGGATAGTCAAGAAGCTAAAATGCAAAATTTGGAAGCCCTAAAAAAAGTACATGCTAATATGGGTTGGCGCTTATTGATGAATGAAAATGTTAAAATTGAAAAGGATGGGGCTATTTTGCAATTAGTTGGTATTGAAAATTGGGGTGCAAAAGCAAGATTTCCTAAATATGGCAAAATGGAATTGGCGATGCAAGGCGTGCATCCTGATTTGCCTATTATTTTAATGAGTCATGATCCAAGCCATTGGGAAGCAGAAGTGATTCCAAAATATCCACAAATAAATTTAACATTATCAGGTCATACGCATGGGATGCAATTTGGTTTGGAAAACCCCTATTTTAAATGGAGCCCTGTGCAATGGGTGTATAAACAATGGGCGGGGTTATATCAAGCGGAACAACAGCAATTATATGTAAATAGGGGATTTGGATTTTTAGGATATCCTGGTCGTGTGGGTATCATGCCTGAAATTACTTTGATAGAATTGGTGTAATTTTGTAATATGTTAAGCATGCAAACATTGCTAATAAACTATTGAACAATTAATAATTCTAAAATAATTTTTATGAAAAATATTTTCATCCTTTTGTTTTTCTTTTTTGCTATTCAATTAAATGCACAGCAAAAATTTGGATTGGGTTTGAAAGTAGGGCAAAATTTTTCTAAAGTAGATAATGTTGCTGTCGATCATAATTCAGCATCTTATCATGTAGGTGCTGCCATGCAAATTGGCCTATCCAAAGGGTTCAGTATTGCACCGGAGGTTTTGTTGTCACAAACAAAATTGGAAGCCAGTCCTACGCAAGCTGAATTACTCATCAATCCAAGTTTTAAGCCTGAAACCTATCATTTAAATTATTTCACCATACCTGTTTTATTGCAATACAATCTTGTTAAAAGTTTTCTAATACAAGCAGGGCCACAATATGGTATACTATTAGATCAAAGTAAAGATGGGGTAGAAAATGCCCGTGTTGCTTTTTCATCAGGCGAGTTTTCCATGGTCGGTGGTGCTAAATTAAATTTAGGCGGATTCTTCCTTTATGGCAGATACGTTATTGGGATGAATAATATTGGATCATCCACGCAATTGCTGAATAATTTAAAAGACCAATCCACTTGGAAAACAAGACAATGGCAATTGGGTGTTGGACTAAATTTATTTTAATTAATAGCGCGGCTTCGATCTGCTAAATCTATTTTTTTGTTGGGCGTTTCCGCGCGCATTCGAGCGTGCATGGCCAGAATTTCCACGACCTTGTTGTTGCACCGTTTTAACAGGATTGTGATTCATTAAAGGATAGGGGTGATTGTCAATCACAGGAATCGTTTTTGCAATTAATTTTTCTATATCCTTTAAAAATGCTTTTTCCTCTGCATCGCAAAATGAGATAGCTGTTCCGTTCGCGCCAGCACGTCCAGTTCGACCAATTCGGTGTACATATGTTTCTGCAATATTCGGTATTTCAAAATTGACCACAAATTCAAGATTATCCACATCAATGCCTCTTGCTGCAATATCTGTAGCTACTAATACACGCGTGCTTTGATCCTTAAAATTACTTAAGGCTCTTTGACGTGCATTTTGTGATTTATTACCGTGTATGGCTTCCGCTTTTATATTATATTTTAAAAGTAAGTTCACTACTTTATCAGCACCATGTTTTGTTCTTGTAAATACCAACGCTGTTTTAATTTCAGGATTTTTTAATACATCAATTAATAATGCATTTTTATTATTCTTATCTACAAAGTAAACGGACTGATCAATAATTTCTACTGTAGAGGATACTGGGGTTACTGTAACTTTTTCCGGATGAAATAAAATGGTACTTGCTAAGCTTACAATTTCTGCTGGCATGGTTGCTGAAAAAAACAAGGATTGTCTTTTTTTAGGAAGCACCGCTAGTAATTTTTTTACATCATTTACAAATCCCATATCCAACATACGATCTGCTTCATCTAATACAAATATTTCAACGTCTCTTAAACTGATATGTCCTTGATTCATTAAATCCAATAATCTGCCAGGTGTCGCAATAACCACATCAACGCCATTTCTAAGGGCAGTGACTTGTGGTCCTTGAGCAACCCCTCCAAATATTACCGTACAATTTAGTGGCGTATGTCGACCATAAGCATTGAAACTTTCGGCAATCTGTATGGCTAATTCTCTAGTAGGTGTTACGATTAAACTTCTTATTTTTTTTCGTTTCTCTCCATGAGAATTTTGTAATAATAATTGAATGATGGGTAAAGTAAAAGCAGCTGTTTTACCGGTGCCTGTTTGTGCGCAACCTAATAAATCCTTACCCGCTAAAACAATCGGAATTGATTGTGCTTGAATAGGTGTTGGCGTTGTGTATCCTTCCTCGTAAAGTGCCATTAATAGCGGCTCAATAAGATGTAATGACTTGAAATTTGTACTCATAATGGACTGCAAGGTACACTATTTAAATTTGACGCCTTTACAAGTGCATAAGGATGGATTTTAGGAACACTAGTATCCTTAGCGTATTAAAACAAGTAGTATTAGCAGTCATTAAGCAAATAAGTCCATCTCCGCCCTGCCTAAACCATCTGGTGTTGTATAAAAAGGTCTTTTTTCAATAACATAATGGGTGTCTTCTGGTATACCTAGTGCACGATAAATGGTTTGGTGAATTTGCTCAATCCGAATTGGTTTTTCTATCGTTTTGCAAGGACGTTCATCGGCTGTTTTGCCATATACATATCCTTTTTTAATTCCGCCACCAAACATTAACATGGAGCATCCGTCAGTGAAATGTCGGTGCATTCCATAATTTTTAATGTCATCAATGATATCAGGTTGGTTCACTTGTTCTTGTACTTTTAAATCAGGACGTCCTTCGACCATCATGTCCCTACTAAATTCACTTGCTAGTATAATAAGTGTTCGATCTAAATGTCCAGACTGATCTAAATCTTTTATTAACTGAGCAATGGGACCATCAATTTGTTTTTTCATATCGGCCAACCTGGTATGTCCATTATCATGGGTGTCCCAATTTTTAAATGGTTCATATTCGGTAGTTACTGTAATAAATCTTGCTCCTTTTTCCGTTAAACGTTTAGCCATTAAACAGCCCAATCCAAATTTACCTGTGTTATATATGTCGTAGTTTTCTTTGGGTTCTTTACTTAGGTCAAAAGCAGTAGCTTCTGGTGACTTTAACAGCATATAGGCTTGCTCCATGGATCTTTTCATGGATTCTTTTTGATAATCACTTCCCAATTCACCTAACGGTCCTTGGTTCATTAATTCATTATAAAGTTGGTTTCTTTTTTCAAACCTACTAATATCCATTCCAACAGGAGGCTTCACACTTTCAAGACCTTCACTTGGATCAGGTATTAAAAAAGGTCCATATTCATTCCCTAAGAATCCGGCGGTATGAAATGCTTTTAGTTCTTCTCCTTCTCCTAATGAAAATCGTTGACCAATATCAATAAATGCAGGGATCACTGAATTGACAGGTCCTAATTGTTTTGAAATCCAGGAGCCAATATGAGGTGCAGCTACTGATTGTGGCGGCTTATAACAGGTATGCCAATGGTATTGATGACGAGAGTGAAGTATGTGACCCATATCGCCTGCAACATAGGATCTAATGGCAGTGCCTTTATTTAATACTTTACCAATCGATTCAAGCCCTTCTGAAAAATAGATATCATCTAATGCAGTAGGCACTGACTTAAAAGTGCTTAATACATCATTCGCCATCATGCCTTTCGTAAATGGGGTATATCTTTTTGGATCAAAAGTATCCGTGTGTGCCATGCCGCCAGCCATCCAAAGTAAAATGACTGTATCAGCAGTGGCATTTATTTTTGTCGAATTACAGCCACTTAATAATCCTGCTAATGGTGCACCTGCAGCTAATGCTGCTAGGGTAGCAGTACTGCTATTTTTTAAAAATTCTCTGCGATTCCAATGGCTTGACATAATTAATATTTACTTAAAATGAATTAATAAATAATTTGAAATTCCGGCAATAATAAAATTATCCAAAACAAATCTTCAATGGCATCAGGAGTCGGGGTTTCCCCTAATAATTTTTTAGCTATCGTATATTCAGATTTTGTTGCAGCTCTACCTAAAGCTTGTTGATATATTTCCTTAATAATGACATCTCCAGTAATATATTTGTTTTTCCAAATACTGGCACCTCTTTGGATCATGGAGTTGAATCTATCTCCATTGGTTAATTCTAATGCTTGCAATAAATTTGATTGCGATTCTCTACTGGTGCTGACTGTTTCACGTGTGGGTCTTCCTAGTGATATTAAGAATGGATTATTGTTCACCAATGAAGCGCGCACAAATGCAGCGCCAATAATTGGAGGTAATTTTTTTGGCGCCATCATTTTTCGCTCCTTTTTCTCCTTTTCTTTCTTCTCCCGCGCTATATTCTCCTTGTCTTTGTTCTTGTCCTTCTTTTTCTTCTTATCCTCTGCTTTCTTTTTCTCCTGCCTTTCTTTCTGTTTTTTAATTTCCTCCAGCACCGCTTTTTTATCTACATAGGTAATGGACATAGAGTCGTAAAAAATGGGTGTAATGATAGTGCTTGCCGCATCAGCAAATTGCTCTGCTGACATGCGCTTACGTAATCGCCCTTTGAAAACATATTGTGGAGAGATTATTTTACTCGCATCATTGAAACTTACCGAAGGAAGTTGGTAGGTGTTTGAGGAAGTAATTAAAAACAACAATTCTTTTATGTCGGAATTATTTTTTTGAAAATTAAATGCCATCCAATCTAGTAAGTCCTGACTCCAAGCTTCATTGTCCATCACATCCAATGGTTCAATTAATCCACGACCCATTAATTGCGCCCAAATTCTGTTGACAATGGTGCGATAAAATCTTCCATTGGAAG
>JACCDP011259715.1_pt1 | contig 38849 bp, 40 predicted proteins | sample 7445841 | NCBI WGS metagenome assembly JACCDP01 (sample SAMN15323441, study PRJNA562643) | freshwater metagenome | isolation source: river surface water | place: USA:Blue River Watershed | collected 2017-08-17 | reverse complement strand
TCACCTCTACAGTAGTCTTTTTCTCTGTAGCAGGCAAATAGAAATCTCTCTTTACTGGGTAGTTTGCGACACGAAGCGCAATAGGTAAACGCACATCTGAAAGAGTATCAGGTTGGAACAAGTAGTACTTGTTTCGATAAATAATATATCCTTCCTTCTTATTGGGTCCAATTACGCGGAAGGATTGATTTCCTTGAATTCCTGATAAAATACTCAAAAGAGCAAGTGGAGAAACTCCAGAAATGGCTTCCACTAAATCTTCAAATTGATACGATGATTGTAAAGCAAACAATCCACGAATGACTCTTTTAATACTTGATTCATGAACTTTTGCTGCATATTCATCGTAAGTTGTTGAATCTATTTTGTCTGTTTCTGATAAATCAAGAAGTGCAGGTCTATCAGTGGTTTCATTTAATTTACAATTGTATCCACATTCAATCCAATCACACATAGTTGTAAAATCTGTATCATTTACAATCACTTCACGTCGTTTAGGATGATTCCAGATTCCTTGCGCATCTATGTGTTGTTGAGAGCCAAGTCCTCCTTCTTCTTCCTTAGGAATCTGATTGGCTAAAATATTCAAATTACAATCCAATGCATATTCTTTTAATGCACGCGATACAATCCCAACTTGTGTAGCCTTGTTCATTGCATTTCTGTACATGTACAAATCAGCCGTCTCTCTATCTTCAGATTCAGGCAAAGTATTTACTAATAAATAAATTGTACAGTTCTGCTGACTGAAATACAGTTCATCACCATCTTCATCAATAATCTTTTTAGCAGGAAGCATACTATGACTGCACGTACGTACACCACGTCCAATAATCTGTTCCATTTTATTTAAGTGAAACCAACTATCAAATACGTATATTTCACGGATAAATCGTAAATCGATACCTTCTCCAGCAACCTGTGAACCGATAATAATTTTCACCACCCCTCCATTTACATTTTCAGCACTTCTTGCCGCTTTTACCATAGCAGCATTGTTTGGAGAAACAGAAGCACTACCTGTTAAAAGAATGTATTGAGCAACTTTGAAGATGTGTTTATCTTCTTTTAATCCGCGATGTTCAGATTTTTTCTTACTACAGAAAGCACATTGATATGAATCATCTTTTACTCCACTATTTTTCAAGTACCCAACAGAACGACCATAGGGTAAATACCCATTGGCTTCAAGGCAGAGTGCAAGAGGTATTGCACCAGATTTAATAAATCGACTGTATAAGAAAACTACACCTGCACTATGACGAACTCTTTCAAGGAAGAAATTGGCTTTTGCACTAATTTGTTTTAGAGCAGGAGTTTTTAAGAAATCATTATTTCCTCGTCTTGCTTCGTACTGAACGGGTTGAACAAGTTTTCCCTCTTTATCAGTGGCACCCTTGAATGCAGAATCAAATCCAGGTTCGCCAACACGTTGTTCTATAGGGATTCCTTCCTCCCCTGGAAAAATCCAATTTCCAGATTGAACCATTTTATCAATCGCAGCAACTGAAATACCTCCTGCGCGTACAGAAGTATCAATCATCGTTAAATAATTTTGAAGGGCCTTTCCTTCATATCGCACAGGGACAAGAGGAAGACGGCGAGTTCGAACTTGTTCCAACTTCGGAATTTCTTCACCTGTTGCATTGGGAGGAAAACGAGGCCAAGTTTTTATACGTTCCACATTCAAAGGGAATAAACGAATAGGAAAGATAAGAGGATTTTCACCACGCATAAAACTTACATATTTGCTCGCTACAAGTCCAAGTCTTTCACGACCAATCTCTTTTCCTGAATCATCTTCCAACCAAGAGCCATCAGGATTAAAAACATCTGTTTGTGAAAGTCTTGCTTTTTTGTCATTAAGTAAAAGAAGATTAAGTAAATTCAGAATTTCAAGATAGTTATTGTACATTGGTGTGGCAGTCAGCAACATCAATTTCAAACCACTTGCGTATCTCAAAAGTTTCTTCTCCAAACTCGGTACGAGTTTCTTTCCTGCTTCACTTTGACTTCCTTCATCCCCTGTCGCATCCAAATTATCACCCGCGCTTTCACCGGGAACATTTCGTAAATTGTGTGCCTCATCAATAATCACGATACGACCATCAAATTCACGACTAATTCCATTTTTTGCATAAACTCCTTCTTTTGCAGAATCTTCAATATATCTCGCAAACTGAATATAACCATAAAACTCATATCGGCTATCAATCAATGCATTCACACGATTTTTAATGACATTTCTATCTTTTTCATACTCTGTTCCAGTTGCTTTTAAATAATAATTTCCAGTACACCCAGACAATGTATTGGGTACATTTTCTTCAACGGCAATCTTTACAGCATCCAAGTCAAAAATTGTTCTGCGAAATCCAGGTTGAATATTTGGCGGTGCTACAATAATAACTTTTCTATAAGGATAGGTTTGTAAATAAGCCTCTGCTGTTGCAATGGCAGCACAGGTTTTACCAACACCTACACCGTGATAAAGTAAAGCACCAAGATAAGGGCATTGCGGTGACAAATATCGACTGATAAATCTCTGGACAGGACTCAATTCAAATTCTTGGTCTGGATCACAAAGTTCTGTTCCTTGCTCAACTAATTCATCATATTGTTCTTTGATTGATTTCTGCTTATTTTCTAGAAACTCACGTTTACGAAAAAGTTTTTCATGAAACCGAGGGTCATCAAGGTCAGGATACAATCCATATTTTCGTTCAAAGATATCTTCATACTCAGATGGAAACAGGCTTCGAGAGGGTTTTTGCATTTCTTCAAGTATTTGTTTCCGTACTTCTTCATTTGACTCTGTATCCCAGAGTTCTAGAATTTCTTTATCAGAATACTTGGAGTAATCCATCTACCTCTAGAAATGTATTTTCTTTAGCCAACATATAACGGACAATAGTTACGCAATAGGCTACTTACTTTTAAAAGCACTTCTCGCTTTTCAATATTGTCAGGGCGTATTTTTTCAAGCGCATCATTTAAGTTAAACCACCCAATATTCCCTATTTCACGAACCATATGATGATTATTTGAGTCAATTTCAATCTCTCTTATACTCGGCATGTATCCGATAAAATATTTGTGACAATAATGAACATGATTTGTTCCAAAAAATGTTTCTTGAAGAGGAAGAAGATTACGAATAAAAAAGATTTCATTTTCAACAATACTTGTTTCTTCATAGAGTTCACGAAGGGCACAACGAAGTTCAGTTTCCTTTCCATCACGTCGCCCTTTTGGAAATCCCCATTCAGGTGTTGACCATTGGTTCGCAGGAATTTCCTTAAAAAGTTCTTGTAAAGTTCCTTCACGAAGTTGTTCAAGTTTTGTTCTTGCAATTTCTTTTTCATTCTTGTATGCGTGACTCGGTGCATTTGGGTCATATCCCCAAAGATTTGACCAAAGGCTGTCAAAAGGTTCATGTAAAATTTTTTGTTTTTCAGATTCTGTTAAACCAGCAAGTTGTGTTTTGATATAAGTTAAGTCATCGGTACGATATTTTCCTCGCATAAGTTCAACAAATCCTAAACTATCTTTCCGCTGAATAAGAAGAAATTCAATATTTTTTGATACAGATTCAAGGCCAGAAATACTTTGGGGATTCTCCATAAATTCTTTTGCCTGGTCCCAGCCACCTTTTACGCGAAATAATATAATACCATAACTTGTAATGGGCGCAGGGCAACCCCGAAAAGTATGCCCATAGCCTCCACAATTTATACATGTTGATACTTGTTTGAACCGATTGTTACTTTGAAACATCACTCTATACAATGAAGTATACAAGCGGTTTAGACCTTGTGTTTACTATCGCGTACTGCTCACTGTGAACAGTTTCTTATGTATAAGAAGAAGAAATGTCTCTCAGAATGCCTCCTACGATATGGGGTCCTATCTTTTGGCATACAATTCACATTGTTGCCTTAGGATACCCAGAAAAACCGAATTATTCTCAAAAAAAAGCAGCAAAAGAGTTTTTTGAAAGCCTTCGTTTCTTAATTCCTTGCAAAGTATGCCAAGAGCATTATATTCAACATATGGCTCTTGTTCCTATAACACCCTTTTTGGATAGACGTGCAGACCTTTTCAAATGGACAGTGGATTTACATAATCGAGTGAATGAGTCGCTCAATAAACCAAAGATGACAGAAGTTGAAGTTTTACGACATTATAAGCGCCTAGGTGCAATTGGAAGAAGTCCTCTTTGGACTGATAAAGATTTTGCGGAGGCAGATATGCGAGCAAGAATTCAAGGTATTGGTATAGGTGCAGGGGCTGCATTTATTGCAGGTGTTCTTCTTTGGTGGACAACAAAGGGAGAAAAATAACAGAATATCTCTTGAAGAAGTAGGAATGATAAAACTAAAAAAGGGGCAAACAAGAAAAGCAGAAAAACCGTTTGATTCTGAAATTTATGAAGGACTCCAGATTCCGAAGGAGACTACACACCAGGTGAAGGAGAAAGTCAAAATTCTAGTTTTGGAACCGAAAATGACGAATGATGAAATTAAAGCAAGAGAAGGAACATATTTTACAGAGAAAGACATTGATACTTTGGTAAAGGAAGATTGTGATATTTATGGTTTAGACCCCAAGACAGGTGAAAAGAAATTACTCGCAAAGTTTCGAAAGAATGTCTTTTCTAAAGATGCCATACGGCAAGGTTGGGAAGCCTTTTGTCAGACGGCTGCGCCAAGTAGAAATCGCGGTGCCGCTGCTGGACCCATTCAATTGAAGAGTGCTTATTGGAAAAAAAGAAAGCCTACTGAAATTACCAAGTGGTCAGCAAAGTATGTCCAAAATGGAAAAGTATCAAAAATGCGTGTGAACAACAATGTATTTAGCAGTGTACTCGGATATTTTGAGGATACACCTTTTATGGGTCTACCTTGTCGTTTGACATCATACACTCAGCGTTATTTTAAACAATACAAACACGGAATTCCTTTTATACAATCTATAGCAAAAGTCTTCAAACAACTTGTTCCCGATGCTTATAAAAGACAATTTAAACAAGCGTCTTCAAAATCTTTTTATCAAATCCCTGAAACACCATTCTCATCAGTGACAATCAATCGCAATTTCCGCACAGCCCTCCATATGGATGCTGGTGATTTTAAAGAGGGATTTGGTAATCTTTCTGTTATTGAAAGAGGCTACTACCAAGGAGGATATACGATGTTCCCTCGGTTTAAGGTAGGATTTGACTTGCGCACTGGAGATTTTATTGCGATGGATGTTCATGAATGGCATTGTAATACGGAGATGACAGAATCCAAAGAAGATGCTGAAAAGAATAAGAAGTTAAAGAAAATTCACATGGACGACATCACTACGGGAACATTAGGTTCTGAAAAAAACTTTACACGTATCTCTTTTGTTTGCTATCTCCGTGAAAAACTTGTGAATTGCAAAGAATCAGAAACAAATAAATATTATAAAGATATTCAGTTTGATCCTGAAAAGGGAAATTTGAGTAAGGGAATTACTCGTCGTAAAAAGAAACACACAGAGTAAGAGAGAATGAGTTTTACTTCTTTGGATACACTATTTGGCAGAAGAGGAGGACTTGATGCACCTCGAGCCGCCGCAGCACCTTCTTCTGTTTCTGTACCAAACCCTTCAATGTTTTCTAGTGTTGATTTTTCAAAACTATCACCAAGAACTCCTTCCATTCCTTCTGTCTCTTCAGTCTCAAATTCACAGGGACTCCTAGGTGGAATACTTGCTTTCTTTTTTTACTTAAGTTTAATGGCTTTTTTTATATTTTTAATTCTTGTTCTAATTCATTTTACAGTAACACCTATTTTTAAGTTTGATATTGGAGATAAAGGACTAGTGAATGTTACTCCATCCACTGATGGTGAACTTGTTTGGAAAAATAGTTTAGCAGATGTTGATGAAAAAGCCGTGTTTAAAACTCAATTAAATTGTAATTATACTCTCTCAATGGATATTCTTGTAAAAAATCAACTTAGTATGTCAAGTACCCCTCGTGTCATACTTTACAGAGATACTAACCCCGTTAATGCTGACAGAAATATGAAAGCATCTGATTTATTTGACTTATATCCTAAAACAAATTTACTTGTGTATATTGATGCAGACAAAAATGATTTAAATGTGGTAGCAATTACCATGGATAATACAAATACATTACATCCTGAGGGTATACCACCTATCCCCAATATTCCTCTTGAATCACCATTCCGTCTTAGCATCGCGTTCCAACCTGGATTCATGGAAGTCTACCTCAATGGTCAACTCCAGGCCACCCGTGTCTTTACAGGAAGACCAAAAGAAACATCAGGAAATTTCTTTGCACCTTCCGAGTTTGTGCGTGAGACCGTGCGGATTGGAAACCTCCAATATTGGCCAAGAGTTCTTTCTTCCAGTGAAATCCGAGATGCTGGACCTGTAGTTCCTCAAGCAGATTTCTTTGTTGTCAAGGTTTAGAGATGCCAATGAATTGGATTTACATAATAGCAATAGTAATTGTAATTATTGTTGCTGTACTCTTTTTCTTACCGAGTTTGACTGCAAGGCTAACATCATCAAATGATGGCCCATTTCTTCTTGCAGAATCACCATTTGTATTTCAAGAATCTGAGACAAACAAATTAATTAATGCAGGCGATTCCACTCTTCAAGGATATTTCTATATTCTTCCCCTTGACCGCACGCCTACGGCCATGAAATGTAATGAACCTGGATATCCTTCTTGTGAAGATGGCAGATTTGAGATTTGTGTTTGTGAATCTTCATCATGTAAAAATTGTAAGTTCAATGGATACGAGAATGTACTCTCACTTGGAGGAATAGTTACAGTTCAAATTCTTGGAACTCCAGATGCGGGCCGCCCAGGCAAAGCCATGGCACAACTTACTGTTAAAACCGAGTCACCAACGGACACATCAGGAAACGCTTTAGTGGATGCGACTGGAAGTTCACTTGAAGGTGGTTCAGCAAAGCCGACCATTTATACAGAAGTGATTGATTTGCCCCCGTTGCCTATTCAAAAGTGGGTCCTTGTAACGATTGCTCGTTCTGGCCGTCGTTTTGATATTTATTATGATAATGAACTTGTTTCGTCTTCAAAGACTCTCTATATGATTTCTACTTCTGCTCAACGTGAAAAGTCCACAGTTGTTGGAAGTGCTCGCATACATGGATATGCTGGGTTTATGAATACATACAATTACAAACTTTCTTCTTTTGATATAAGTTCCTATTACAAGCGTTCGACAGATACACGGGGTGCTCCTTTGTTTAGCAAAGACTTACCGACAGTAAGTGGTAGCAAACCCACAGGTTCTGGTGCTGCTCCAATCCTCCCAGGATTCACAAATATTACTATACCTTCTCTTTGTAATGGAGGTTCATGTCTTGAGCCTCCCGCAACAAGACCGGCAAACCCATTATACGAATGGACTACACCTTATGCTTAGATAATCTTTGTTTTTACTTGTCAATGGTAGAAGGATGCAAGTAGGTATTCCACAAGTTCCCATGGTCTCCATAGGTGATAAAGTACTCACAGGTTTCTTAAATCTATTAATTGTTGTGGCAGGTATTGTAGTTTTGTATTTTGTTTACAAGTTTCTTATATCTCCCGCACCTGGAACTGCTGAAATGATGTTACAAGCCGAGAAAAAACCAATGAGTTCTTTGATGACCTATCCCAAAGTCTCCCCTTTGTACGAGGGTGGTGAATACACAATAAATTTTTGGCTGTACATTGCGGGATATTCAACACATTATGGAACACGTAAACATATTCTTGAAATTGGTGGTGATAACTTCTCAACATTACTTGTTGCACTTGGCGCGTTTAAGAGTTCACTCTTAGTCAGAGTGCATACTCAAGGAGCCTCCGGTGAAGTTTTAGAAGGATTTCGAGTTGTTGAAAAATTCCAGGATGATACGATTGAAAACCCTGAACCGACCTTATCAACTGATTATAATGACCCTGCACTCTTATCAAAGGAGGATATGAGTTTAACAGTTGATGACAAAGATATTCTTTTCAGTCCTTTGGCAATGGATGATGGACTTCTCAATGTATTCCCTATGTGTGACATTCAGCACGTGGATATGCAACGATGGATACAAGTAACAATTGTATTAAATGGTCGCACATGTGATACGTATATTAACGGAAAGTTGGCTCGTTCTTGTGTCTTGCGTAGTTATTTTAAGGTTGACAATAGTTCTGATATTACCATGAAGGTTGCGGATAGAGGAGGATTTGATGGATATACTGCCAGAATTTCCACATATAGCACAGCCATAAATCCCGATCAAATCTACAAATTATACATGGCTGGACCTGATGGTGAGAATATGAATCCGATTCAGTATGTGAAAAACATCCTCTAAACACAGAGATGTCGGTTCCGTATTCAAATATATATGGACGTCAAGCATTAGCACCAAGTTTTACAGACAGAGTTAGTGGACTTGTTACACAAAAAAGTCCTGGGGGTGAAGTTGTCTTAGGAATAATTCTTGTCTTTGTTTCAGTACTTATTTTTTTCACAGCAGAAGGAGTTTACCGAGCAACTCAACTTGGAACTCAGAAAATGACAGTTTTAATGGATTATACTGCTGGTTCAGATGATAAAGCATTAGCCGTTCATCAGGATCCAACCAAGTTTCCAGACGCAAAACCTCTTCTTTTCTCTGAAAATGAGCCTACGGGTATTGAATTTGCTTATTCATTCTACATGTTTGTGAATCATACCACTTTTACAGGTGAATCAGTTCTTCATCATGTATGGCACAAAGGATATGGCTGTGTATGGCCTTTTATGGGTCCCGGTGTTTTTATCCGTTCTGATACAAATGCCCTTCGTGTTATAATGAATACATATGAAAATCCTTATACATACATGGATGTGACAAATATTCCTGTAGGAAAATGGTTCCATGTTGTTTTGAATTGTAAACGAAGTGGTATGGAGATTTTCATTAATGGAAATCTAGCAAATAAGATTCGATTTGAGAATACTATGCCCTATCAAAACTTCCAGGATATCATATTGTTTTCTAACGCCAATTATCAACTTTGGGGAACAACAACGCCTGCTTTGAAAGGTGAGAATTTTGAAGTTCGTGGTACATTTAAGGGTTATGTGAGTGCTTTTGTCTATGCCCGGTATGCCCTCTCATATAGTGAAATTCAGAGACTCTACAATGCTGGTCCTTCAAAGAAAGTAAAATCTGAAGACATGACATTACCTCCTTATTTATCCGATAGTTGGTGGAATACAACATATCGTGCTTAAATAAAAATACCATGCGCTAATTCATATTATCTTCTTGCTCTTTCCACATCAAGAAGATAGAATGACCGGTGGAGGTATACTCGCATTAGTTGCATATGGAGCCCAAAATGTTATTCTTTCAGGAAATCCACAGATGACTTTTTGGTATAAGGTTTTCCGAAGATACAGTCATTTTTCGATGGAAAATGTTTCCAAGGCTTTGGAAGGTTCAAATGAACTTTTCTTTGACAAATCTATTCAATTGCGAACGAAAATAGACCGTGTAGGTGACTTACTTTCTGATATTTATTTTACATTTCGTTTACCTGATATTTTCAGTAAATATCTCACACCGTCTGCTTCAAGGTCATCACAGTTTCAGTTTCAATGGTCTCGGTATATAGGTGCTGCGATTATTCAGAATGTTACGTTCTCAGTTGGAGGTCAAAAGATTCAAGAATTTGATGGCACCTACTTGCTTGCAAAAGCCATGGCAGATTATACTGCAGATGAGTTTGAAAAATGGCGCATTTTAGTTGGTGATACAGAGGAATTAACAAATCCTGAAAAGGGTGTCTACGCGGGTGGTCTGAATGCGACAGGGTATCCTTCTGTCTTTTACAATAGGTCTGTTACAACACAAACGAATCGCCCTAGTCTTTTTGGACAGGATATTCATGTTCCCCTTGGATTTTGGTTTTCTGAACATAGTTCAAAAGCACTTCCTCTTGTTGGTCTCCAATATCATGATTGTGAAATATCGATTACATTAAATCCAATTGAACGTCTTTACACATATTTGGATATTTCAGGATATCGTGTTGCTCCTGGAAATCGCATGATTGCTCCCGTATCCAGTATTCGTATGAATCTTCCTGATTATGGTGCATTTCAAGATTTGAGTGGTGAAATACGAAATTTCTTAACTGATTTTTCAGTATCACCTCCAATCAATAATCAATTATTTATCAATCCTCGTATTCAGTCTACGTATGTGTATTTGCCGGCTGAGGAGCAGAAAGTGTTCGCAACTAGCCCCTTATCCTATTTACTTACACAAGTGACACCTTACGCATTTCCTGGTCTTTACACTCGACAGATTCTTGACCTGGAGACACACAATCCAATCACTCGTCTGCTTTTTGTACCGAGACGTTCTGATTGGCTTCAGAGAAATGATTTTGCGAATTTCACCAATTGGTGGAATTTCCCCTATCCTCCCTTCTCACCTACTCCTGGACTCTCGCAAATGAATACAAGCGCATTTTCATCAGGTGTACTCGTACCAACAGGACAGATGGATATTTTGCGCTCACTCCGTGTTCTCGCAAATGGCAATGAAATTCAAGAACAAAAGTCTATTGATTATTTTACAAAAATAACTCCTTGGAAGATGACATCAGGAAATCCCAAAACTCTTCTTCCTATTTATTCCTTTGCGCTTCACAGCCCTGGTGTACAACCTTCTGGTTCTATCAATGCGAGTCGCATTACGAATTTCCAAGTGGAGGTGGATGTCTATCCTCTTCCAACAGGAACTACATATACATATGATTTAGTAATCTATGTTGAAAATCTAAATTTCTTTGAAGTAGCCAGTGGTATGGGTGGATTGAAATACGCTTTATAAATTTATTCATCTTTATCTTCACGTTTTACCTTTTTGGTCTTATCTCGTAAGCGAACCTCAGGATATCCGCTCTTCTTTGTAAGATTTAAGGTGGCATAATCAGGGAAGTGTTTGACCATCCATTTGGCACCATCCATAACACTTTTCTTTGTTCTGAATTCTTGATTACCACCCTTTTCAGTGTAATATGCTGTTTTAGGAGCATAATGACGTAAACGAATGACTGCACCATCAACCTGATAGAAACGACAACTACGTTCATAATCTTCTTTGTCCATTTCAAGTTCTAATTTCACTCCTTTGGGACCTTTGGTGCCAGGATTGAACATTCCGTTGAAACATCCAATTATAAATCGCAAGTCGGAATCTACCTTTTTTTGCATAAAGTATCCATTGGGTGTAGGATAAATTCCCCATAAACGACAGTTGTGTTTTTTACATTCACTAAATCCTTCATGAATAACCTTTTTTAGATTTGTTAGTTTCTTTTCATTTCGTTTGGTATTCGGGTCATACTCAATAAATGCCTGAATATCATCATCCATATGAATAACTGGTTTTCCAACTGGATAATAATCACTGATAAAATTTCGTTGAGGTCCAATCTTGGGAACACCTACAACAATTTTTCCATACGTTCCTTTTTCCAATGTTTTCTTATATACTTCTTCTTCATCTTTATTGGCTACAAAAACATGAATTCTCTTCGGTTCAATTCCGTATTCTTCAAGAACCTTCAAACTTTTATCACGAAGGGTTTCTGCTCGTTTATACGAAGGAATTGCGACAACATAATCAAAGGTATCTTTTGCTTTTCTTGTTTTTGAAACCATCTACTTTTTCGCGAGAAATTTCTTACTTTGTTATCTAAGGAACAAATAGACATGGAAACTTCTGTAGAAAAGGATCAATTGGCTCAAGAATATAGAAATCGTGTGGCAAATAATTTATCGAATTTATCAACAAGTATTTCAAAAGCATCTGATACTTATGATGTGGCTAGACAGATTCTCGGAGTTAGTCAAGATACTTTAAATGAATTTAATACAATCCTCGAAGATGCAAAAACTTTTTATAAAACTGCTGACACAGAAACTGCTGATGCAATCGCGGCGAAACGCGATAGTCTTGAGTTAAAGATGCAGCAATTTGTGGATAAAACAAAGGCAGATGTTATTGACAAAAAGAAAGAAGAAATTATAAAACAAGAGGAACAAAGAAAAGAGGAAATTGAAAATATAAAGTTTGACCCGTCAAGATTTACCAAAAATCTTTCTCAAACAACTCTTAATGTATTATTTTGGTTAGGTCTTTTTGTACTTGCTCTCTGGGGTGGCTCGATAGCAAGCAATCATGCAATTCAAGAAACGGTTGGAATTCGTCTGTTCTATTTTATCTATGGTGCTATACTCTTCCCTATTTCATTTATGTTTGCAATTTGGAGATGGTTTACTGGTGAATCAAAGAAAGGAAAGTATCACGCATTACTAGCACCTCTTATCCAACTTCCAACATATTGGTATTTCCACGTTTTCCTCTGGCCTTTCACATACAAATCAGCGGTTCAACCTCAATCTGTAACGTTTGTTCCGAACCCTGTTCCTCTTCCAGAAGCCCAGGTGCCGATGTAAAAGGCTTAACACCCTTCCACTAAGTACTAATAGATGGCGACCCCTAAAGCAAAGATTCCTCCTAAAGATGCAAACTTTCCTTTTGTTTCAGTGATTACTCCAACATATAATCGCAGGAGATTTATTCAAAGTTTGATTAAGATGTATATGAATCAAACATATCCCAAGGACCGAATGGAATGGGTAATTTATGATGACGGTGATGATAAGGTGGAGGATGAATTTCTTAAGCATAAGATTCCTAATTTGCGGTATATTTACAGCCCTGAAAAGAAGACCATTGGCGCCAAACGAAATCTCCTGAATCAAGAATCAAAAGGAGAAATTATTGTAGCGATGGATGATGATGATTATTACTATCCTGATAGAGTTTCAGCCGTCGTGAAAGCATTTAAGAATCATCCTAAACATGAACTTGCAGGAACTTCTGAAATCTATATGTATTACAGTGATACAAAAGATATTTATAGACTAGGTCCCTACAATCCGAACCATGCGACAAACGGAACAATGGCATGGAAACGCTCCTATGCAAATACACATGAATATGATGAGAATGTAACACATGCAGAAGAAAAATCATTTCTTGAAAATTATGTACATCCAATGATTCAATTAGACCCCATGAAAGTGATGTTGGTCATGAGTCATTCATCGAATACATTTGATAAGAAAAAAATGCGTGAAGATACAAACAATCCGTTTGTGAAAAAAACAGATATGAAACTCAAAACCTTTATAAAAGAGAAGGATTTAAGAGACTTTTTTGCTTCAGCCTAATCTGCCTAAACCAATATCCTCTTTGATAGACTAGAATTACACATGAGTACCATTGGAAGTTCTGAATTTCTAAAAATGGTTATGGTTCAAAATCAAGCCTATGAGAGAGAGATTAATCAACCTTCTCTTGAAGAAAATTCTCAGCAATCTTTTATTAAATTACCACTTCGTACACATCAGAAAGCGGTTGTTGAAAATATGAAACTCTATGAAACAAATCTCACCAAAGGATGGGATATTTCGAATAACACTTTATATTCTTCCTATGCAATTTTAGGAGATGGAGTAGGTGTTGGAAAAAGTTTGATGGTTCTTTCTCATATTTCAAATCTTAAAACAAATAGACAGCAGATTTCTTCTATTCCAAATATTGCGATACCTCACTCAAAATATTTCTTTAGTATAAGAAAACCACTTGTCCATGATATTTCAGAGGCTGCCCCTATTATTATTGTTCCGCATTCTCTTTATAGACAATGGTCAACTTATATAAAAGAGCAAACTACATTCAGCCCACTTTGTCTTGCAACCAAGAAACATCTCGAGGATAAACTTCTAAGCAAAATTTTTTCAGCAGATTTAATTTTAATTAGCAATACACTTCTTCCTTTTTTTAGAGACAAAATACCTTCTCACATATATTTTCAACGTATATTTATTGATGAAGCAGATACTATAAGAATTTCAAAAGATGAGTATCTGAAAACAAACTTCACATGGTTTATAACAGCAAGTTGGACAAATCTTCTTTTCTTTCAACATAATATGTTTTGCATGAGACAATTTCTTTCACAAGTTTTACCAACATTGTCGATTCATCAAGAATTGAAAGATCAATATTTAGCAAATTCTATGAATTCAACGAATATTTGGTTTCAACAATATTTTCCAGTTACTTCAGCAAATTATTTCCGTGAAATACTGGATACTCCTCATCCTTTGCGAGGACATCTTGTTTTAAAGTGCTCACGCGAGTTCTTGAGTAATTCTATTTCTTTGCCACCTTTGTATCGTATGAATATTTTGTGCACACCTAGTCTTACACAACATATTGTAAGTGAAGTGATAACTCCAGAAGTTCGCTCTCTTCTTCATGCGGGTGATATTCAATCTGCTCTTCAGCATCTAGGTGTACGTGAAGAACAACCACTCACCTTAATTCAAGCGGTTACTGAAAATAGAAATAAGGAATTGGATAGACTCAAAAAAACGTATGAATTTAAATCAAATCTTGAATATCATACACCTCAAGCCAAAGAGGCTGCATTAGAGAATTTAAAATCAAAAATTTCTCATTTAGAAGAACAACTCAAAACCATTCGTGAACGAATTGAAAATTATCAACAAGAGATTTGCCCAATCTGTTTTGATGAACCTCAATCTGCTGTAGTTACTCATTGTTGTAATCGTATATTCTGTGCAGCATGTATATTGAATAGTTTACTCAGAAATCCTTCCTGCCCACTTTGTAGAGAAGCCACGCATCCTTCACAATTACGTCATATTACTACAGTATTGAATCGTCCTCAGATTCAGGAATCTGAAAAGCCTCTTAAAAAGAGAGATGCACTTTTAAAAATTTTACGTGAAAATCCAACTGGAAAGTTCTTAATCTTTTCGCGATATGATAATCCGTTTCATCAGATTGAACATGAAATTACGAATATGAATATGAAAGTTAGACAAGTAAAAGGAAATAAAGATGCTATTCAGGCCACATTAAATTCGTTTGCCAAAGGTGAAACTCAGTGCCTTCTTCTAAATTCTCAGCATGCTGGCGCAGGTCTCACCATTACAACTGCAACTCATGTTATTCTGCTTCATGCTATGAAGATTGAAGAAGAAAAACAAATTATTGGGCGCGCTTACCGACTTGGAAGAAGTTCCCCTTTGACCCTTTATAAATTATTACATCCTGATGAACAGTCTACTACTTCTTAGATTGTTCAAGTACATTTGTGTAGAGTTTTTGTAAAGAAATACCTTCTAATCGTCTTATGCGATCAGGACGTATTCCTCCTCTACAAAGTTCTTTGTATGCGTACATGGGTGACATGCGCACAGGAACTTTATACGTTTCAGAAATTTCACAAAGAAGTTTCCAAGCATTAAACATAGCACTTTGTTTCGTTAAAACGGGTGTGTATCTCATATCATCCACCTCAAGGCGTTTTTTCGGATTTGGTGCTTCAGTTGTTAGTCTCATACTTATATGCTTAAGTTTTAACTGAAGACTGAGTGGTAAGATATTCCAACATTGATAGAAAAAGGCCCAAAAATCACCTTGGTCACTTGTTCTATAGGCTTCAAAAAGAGACATATACAATTTCCATCCCTCTTCTGAATCTCCTTTTACTGCTTCAATACGCTCTGGTATGTTTTCTAAACTGATTAAACTTGCTAAGTTTCCTTCATTATTTTCAATATCTAATTCTAAATTTGGATGCCAATCATGCCAGAGTGCCCACCAAGCCACAGGTACAACACCTTCAGGTATTTCAATATTCTCTTCTGGTTGTTCATACCCTGCCAATTGTCTTTGAAGAGCACGCAAATCAGTTGTCATATTGTCTGGAATACTTCTATGAAGCCACTCCTCCAAAATTTCTTTTTTAGCACCTTTCATCTCAATTGTAAGACAATGTTTTGCAATTTGTTGAAGAGCACGACTATCAAGAGTGTTACTGATTAAAATGACAGGCTGTCCTTGTAAAGCATCTGGTGATTTCAGATAGGCTAGAAGTTCTTGAAGACCACCTCTCTCTCCACTGCTCAATCCATCAATCTCATCCAATAAAATTCCTATACCCCCTTTTTTTCCACTTTCTACCATCTTAATAATTCCACCTTCACGAAGAAGAGGTAAAATAACTTTACGAAAACTTGTCCCTGAACGAGTATGGCTTGCGTTAAATTCAACAACTTTCAATCCAGACTGTTCAAGAACTCTATATGCAAGAGTTGTTTTTCCAACTCCAGGTTCTCCTAAAAGGAGTGCGGCTGGAACTTCTCTTTGCTCAACCCACTTTTTAAGTTTTTCTTCTATTTCAGGATATAAACAATATGTATTCCCTCTCATCTCTCCATAGTACATATTTAGGGTTTAGGAGGTTCTTTTCCTAAACAAGTGGCACCATCCCAAACTCCTTCCCACGTAACTTTCTTCACTTGGCATTCATTGCACAAACTCTTGACACGTTGTTCACCATTTTGTTCAGTAAATAATTGGAAGAAGTAATCAGGTCTTTCTGCAAAAGACGCTCCTTCAGACCACTTGGCTATTCCACCTGCAGGTGCAGTTCCAATCGTATCTACACAATATGAAACACCATCAACTTTGTAAAGGCTCAAGAAATCAGGGCAACTGTTCATTGCGGGAGGCCATGCAGTTATTGCTGCCGTCTCTTTCCGTTCTTTATCACCTTGAAACCAACGAGTTCCAAAATACGCTTCAATCGCAATAATACCTACAAAAAAGATAATGGCTGCAATTGTACGACCTGTTGATGATAATGCATAGGCTCCACCAGACGCAATTACAAACGCTAAGAAAATGTATACAAGAAAACTAAAGTCCATATCTATACCATACTACTAAAAATAGTTTGGTATTGATATTGTAAAGTAGACTCAAAAAAATGGATTGAGTGTTTATCGGCCCCACTTGGCGACAGGGGTAGGAACAGAGCCAGCAGCGGCGTCGAAACCGATTTCGATGAAACCAGTGAGGTAGTCGAAGTTAGGGGCAGTGCCAGTCTGACCGCCAACACCGAAGGTGGAGACAGTGCCGGTGGACTGGGGAACCACTACCTGAACACGACGGAAGGTACGGCCACCAGAAACATAAGAGCGACCCATATCACGGAGGAGACCACCCGCAGTCTGGATGGAGGAGAGATATCTGGAGCCGAAGTAAGCCCACTGAGCAGTCGAGAGGGTGCCGTTGGTAGCATTGAGACCATAAACTAAACCAGTGCAGGAACCGATGGGGATGTAGAACTCATTGTCAGCAGAGACAGTCTTAGGGGCACGTTCAACAGAGGTCATTGTATATCCTTCGTTTAGAAAATAATTTTGGATGAAGGAAATTTCAGAATCCAGGGTAGTATGAGCGACCCCAGCCTTCCGTACACAAATAACAATCCCGTAGGCGGCCAAAATGGACGCGTGAACTTACTTGGTTTATATACAGGCGAAAAACTTGATATTATACCCGGATACACACACGAGACAAAAGTTGAGAATGATTTTGAACATGATATGCTTCGGGGAAACTGGGAAACCAATGCCTTGACAACAGCATTTTTTTCAAAGGACAATATTGCTATTCTTCAAAATGCGATTCGTAAAGAAGTCTTTAACCGAAGCCAGCCGAAAGGTTACGTTATAGATGAACAGAGTGTAGATGAACTTAAAATTATAATGAGGGCAATGTATTACCAGTATGCCCGGAATTTGCCGGTAAATATTGCGGACCAGGTGGATGATTTGAATAAAAAAGTGATTGAGTGGTCAGTTCCCCATATATTGTCTGCCGTTGACCATTATTATTACTATTTGAATGATATCAGCCATATGCCTGTTCCTCTTCAGATGCCGCAGAGTATGAGTTCTGCAGGTACAAAGACATTACCTCTTAATCCGTATATGTAAAGTTGTATCTAGTCCTTTTTTACAATACGAATCTTCTTTTTTGTCTTTTGAGGTGCACCGCCGTGGAATAGCATATCTTCATGTTCTTTACGGAAAGGTTCCCATGTACCTTCAAACTCATCTAGATCGCGCGTCCAGAGAGTAGATGCCGTGGTTTGTTCCAATTCTTCCACGGCTGCTTTTGCAAGAGCAACTTGGCGTTCTGCCTCTTCAATTGCAGAAGCCTTTACTCTATCAATACGAAGGCGCAAGAGATATTCGTAACTGTCTACAAGTTCCTCACTAAAGGGTGTAGAGAGTGCCGGTAGTTTATGTTCCTTCATCGACATTACGATTTCATCATCTGTCTTTCTGCGGAGGTCGATTGTTCCCTCTAGATTTGCTCGAAGGAAACGTGCTTTTGCGTCACATTCAATGGCTTCTTTACGAAGACGCTCAATTTCCCTCGTACGACGTTCTTCATATTTCGCAACACGGATTTTGTAGAAATCTTCAAGGATATCTCCGACACAATTGTATCGGATAATCTTCATATCATTGTTGAAACAGACCATATTGCTTGTACGCCAAGTACTTGTGAGACGGAAACGCTTTTCAAACTCAGCAGGATTGTCCTTTGCATCATCATAATAATCAGGGTCAAGTTGAAGGTCGAAACGAACATCAATATGGTTGTAGAGGTCTTCGTAATTCTTAAGAATAGGTTTTCCTGATTCAGTTTTTGCCCAATCAACATCTGTATTGGTACACATCTCATCTAGGAAGGCTTTGTAGTCATTTGTCCAGGTTCCTACAGGAAGTTCAGTAATACTGACAATCTTTTTCGCATCATCAAAGGTGTAGAGACCACGAGTTTGCCAACCACCATCTTCAAGATTGGTTAGACGACCACGAAATCCGAGCCACCAAGGTTGGAGAGCAAGATTTTGAAGAGTGGTACGTTTTCCAGTAAGGCGGTCACGGAGAAGAGAGACAAGGTCACTAGGATTGTAAGGAGGAATATCTGTGCTAAATCCAGTACCAATCCCTACACAACCATTCACTAGAAGCATAGGAAGGACTGGAAGATAGGTATCAGGTTCTACTTGAAGACCATCATCATCAATATAATTTAGAATTTGATTATCCTCTTTGCGGTAAATTTTTGATACAATGGATTCAAGATGAGTATGAATATAACGCGGCGAAGCAGAATCTTTTCCACCCATAAGACGAGAGCCAAATTGACCAACTGGTGCAAGAAGATTAATATTGTTTGCACCTACAAAGACTTGAGCCATACTCACAATCGCCATGTTCAGACTAGCCTCACCATGGTGATAAGCAGCATGTTCTGAAACATATCCAGCAAGTTGAGCAACACGAATCTCTTGACTTAGATTTCGTTTGAGACAGGCAAAGAGAATCTTTCGTTGAGAAGGCTTGAGACCATCCATGATATGCGGTAGAGAACGAATATTGTCTGCATTACTGAAATGGATGAGTTCATCGTGAATGAATTTGGTGAAATCTACATTTCCTTTTGCAATACTCAAGATGCGTGAAGGGTCATAAGTGGCCAGCCACTTTTTACGGTCATCTGCTCGTTTCTTGCTGAAGGCAAGAGAGATACTCTCATTGGTTTCATCATCCCAAGTATACTTAATTTCATGGAGATTTTGAAACCATTCTTGGGCTTCTGCTGGCGTAGAAGTACCCAATCCTTTGTAATACTTGAGTGTCCATCCACGAAGGCCAGCATCACCGAGGCTTTCACGCCAAGTATTGAATTCACCTTGAGAGTAGAAACTCAGCACTTCGCCACGACGAGAAGCCTTGAGCAGAGGAGTTGCAAGAGAACAGACAAATCCTGCTTGAAGGAGAGTAGGCCATTCAGCGTGAAAGAGATTCATGAGAAGTCCTTTGATGTGTGAACCATCCAAATCTTGGTCTGCCATCACCATGATACGACCATAACGAAGACTTTTCAAATCTGTATACTTCTTTCCATGTTCAAGACCAATGATTTTCTTAATAGCAGTAAGTTCTTCATTCTTACTGAACTTATCAGCACTCACATCTCGAACATTCAAGATTTTACCTTTGAGAGGAAAGATACCCCACTTTTCACGACCTACAACTTTGAGACCTGAAATTGCAGACGTAGCGGCTGAATCTCCTTCCGTTAGAATGAGAGTACACTCACCTGACTTGGCAGTTCCTGCCCAGAGTGCATCCACCAATTTAGGCATTCCACGGAGTGTACTTCGCTTTTTGCCATCAGATTTCTTTGCGTCACGATTGGCCTTTGCATCTAAGATACTTTGTGCTTCATCAAGAAGACCAAGTTTGACAAGACCTTCTACAAGTTTGCCAGACGTCTTGAATGGGCTACCAAACTTAGAAGCAGGAGTTGTTAGAGTCTCTTTAGTCTGGGAGTCAAAGGCTGGATTGACAATCGTTGCATTTACAAAGAGCATAAGACTATCTTTGAGTTGTGCAGGCTTAATATCAATCTTACGTTTCTTCTTCGCAACCTCACAGAAATCACCTAGAATATGTTTGGATACAGTTTCTACGTGCTTTCCACCTTTCTTCGTATTAATACCATTGACAAAACTGACATGCTTTTCATCTGAAGCATCGTCTTCATCATCAAATAAGGTACGAGTAAGAACTGCTGCAACTTCCCAGCGGTCAGAACAACGCTCATACGCTAGGGCGGCTTCTTCCTTCACGAAGAGTTTTACATACTTCTCAAAGGTGTTCGTCGCAATCGTTTCACCATTCCAACTGACTTTTACTTCCTTACCAGCAAGGGCAGAAATTTCGATGGCACGAGTGTGAAGCACTGCGAGCATGCTATCAATATCAAGTCCGATAAATCGTGAAAGGTCAGGAGTATAGGTGATTTTGACAAATCCTTTTACTCCCTTATCCTTATGAAGAGAAGGCTTTGAACACTTGAGCATATGGTCCTTCCAGGTCTGAGAATATTTCATACCATGGCGAGGTGAGCGGGTTTCAATGGAAAACTCATGACTAAAGATATTCGTGAGTTTCGCACCATATCCATTCTTACCACCAACAATCTTTTCTTCTTCCTTATTGTAATTTCCACTTGTAAGCAAATGGCCAAAGATCATTTCAGGAACATAGACCTTTTCTGTAGGATGTTCTTCGATGGGGATACCATCACCATCATTTTCAACAGTGATAGTGAGACCACTATCTTCCCGTTTTACAGAAATATCAATATGTTTCACTGGAGTTTTATCCTTTTCGACTACTGAACGAACAAGTGCATCACGTGCATTTACAAGAATCTCATCAAAGAGTTTGTAAAAGCCTGGATTGAATTGAACTTTGTGATACCCCATTTTACTGGTGTCAGCATTGAATACCCAACGACTTTCTTCGTGGGTTTCTACTGAACCGATGTAGGTATCAGGAAGTTCAAGAATATGTTCACGATGCGTATGCTTCTTATATTTATCAGCGGAGGACATTTTGGCTATACCAAGGGTGGGGGTCATGCAACTTTCAATTTTGTGAATTTACTTTTTAACAATCATAAGTACTTTATCATTATCCCAACCAGGTGAGAAGCGATTTGTATGTTCCGTCAAGAAAAATGCAAAAAAAGAAATTTGATCCTTTACCGGTTCAAGAATATCCAAATAGGCTTTATCCGTTTCAGCACGGAATACATCTTCAACCAGTAATAATCCTCCTGATTTTATAAAAGGAAGTGCAGTTTTAATAATATTTTTTTGGTCATTTACATTGTGTGAAGAATCATCCAAGAGTACATCAAATAATTCACCAGACTCTGCAAGCGCATTTTGAATGCTTTCACACGAATTCACGTCCATGTTATGAAAATGAGTATTTGAATATCCAAATCCTTTCGCATTGGCTAAAAAATTTTCATCTCTGTCAAAAAATTCAAGTCTTGCATCTGAAAAATAGGTTCTCCAAAGATGTACACTTGCTCCCATTGCGACACCAATTTCACCAAAATGAATTGGTTTATATCTCTGCGAAGCCAATAAAATACTGTAAAGTCCTGTATACGGATGTCTATGTCCTGCCATATTATATGGGCTTTTATCTGCTCCTACCTGTGCACCAAATAAACATAAATCAGTCACCGCTTTTGAAGAATCAAGTACAAATGTTGGAATCATTCTTCTTTTCTACGTTCAGAAATGTTTAGATATTCATTTCCACTTAACAGAATGACAGAATCTGGTTCCAAAGATGCAAAACAATGCCCCTGGTGTCAACGTTGGTGTTTAAAAGATGCCGCATGTGCTTATGTGTTTGCATGTGGGCTTGATTATAACGGCAAATTTCATGTTGGGCAAGGATGTGGACGAACTTGGTGTTGGACCTGTGGTAAGAAATACTGTACACCCTATCACAATCCTGAAACAGGCGAACGATATCCAAATGCGAAAGACAATCACAACCCTTTTTGCTGTAAGGAAGAAGCAGGATTTAAGCAAGAAGAGTATTGTCCTGGTGGTCATAGTGGTCATTGTGGTAAGCGATGGGATTAATAAAATTCGTAAGTTATAGCAGAATGAAAGGAGGAGCCAGTATTGGACAGCATTATACGTATAATAGCCCTGAATTAGCCCCTGCTAGAACCTTTTCTCTTTTAGGAGGAAAACGAAAACAGAAAGGAAAGACAAGAAAGACTCCGCTCTATAGAAAACTAAAGAAAGGAGGATTTTACCCCAGTTTAATGGGTGGTGTCTTAAGTAATGGTCCTCTCTTGGTTCCGGCTGCGTTGGGTCAGGGAATGCGTTTACTTCGTAACAATACCAAGAGAATGTCGACAAGAAAGAGAAAACAGAAAAAACATACTCGCAAGCATTAAATAAAAATTGAAGGTGTTATTAGTTTCCGTACCAAACTAGGCTAAAATGATTACTCGCTCTCGTGCCAAACAAATTCAACAAGTTCCAAATACAACTGAACTTATCAACATTGGACTCAAATATGAAGAAGTTCAACGTCTTCGTAAGCAAAATAGATGTTTCTCCTGGTTTAAATTTCTCCTTTCCTCTACTGCTTTCATTGCTGCTTGTTATGCTTCAATGAAAGTTGCACAAGATTCAGGAACGAATATTATGGCATCTATTTATGATTTTACTGAAAGGACAAAAGAGTCATTTATTACGATTCCCTATAAGATTCCAGGTATATCCTTTATCTTTGGAGCAGATTCATTGGCATCACCTTCTGTACCTTGGATTGTTCTTGAAGGTTCACTCACTTCAGACCATCTTCTTTATGAACCAAATTCTAGTATTCAATTCTCTCTCCGTCAAAAACAAGGACAATATGATAATTTAACAGAAACAATTTATCAAAGTCTTATTCAAAAAACGAATTATGAAACAATTATGGCAGATTCTCAGGACTTTCTAAAGTCTCTTCCTCAGATTCGCCACCTTTACGAAGAATATGCACAACAAAAGCAAATTGTTGCAAATCGGAAAAGCGAACTTTGTAAGATTAGTCTTTGGTCATCAATCTGTGCAACAAAGCAAACTGAATATACTAAATCGCTTTATGATTTGGAAGAACTTCGCACACTTCGCTCTTACACATTTGATGTTATTCAATTTCCAAATCTCTTCTTTACTCAATCAAAGTTTCTCTCTTCATTTCCAAAACTTCCAATTAATGCTAGCGCCTTTCAAACTCTGGTGTACTCTAGGGAAGCACTTTTATCTCAAACAATTATTCATGAGCCTCAAGACTTGTTCAAACTTGCTTCACGTTTCACTTATCCTCAAATTGGGTCAAATAGTACTCTTCTTCAACACACACTTAATTCCCTCTTATCTCCTTTAATCCAACGTTTCTCTCAAGTACTAGCGCATCTTTACCGCAAGCAATCAAATCTTCTTTCTCAAATTGGAATTCTTCAGACTGCTTATACAAGTACAATGGTTGAAAAGCAATATGAAGATGCAATTAAAGAATGGGATGCGTTTGTAACCCAATGTTCTGAGCAACCTAACCCAGTTTGTTCAATTGCAACAAGTTCCAATCGAAATAGGTTAGTGGATATTGTATTTGAACTTCGTACAAATCAACTTCCTCTTCCTGAAAACTTTCAAGTCCTTGCCCAACGTATCTTTCTAAATCCTGAACGATATCAGAATGCAACAGCACGAGACCTAGCCCGTGTAATTCGTGTTGAAAAATATAAAAAGAATCCTGATCCTTATACACTACTCTTTTCTGGTTCGCTGGGATTTCTTGTCTTCTCTGGAAGTTATTATGTATTCTTTGACCGCCTATCAACTATTCTCTATGCTCTTACAATTCCATTTGATATGATTATCTCATGGGGAGAGAATTGGATTCGCCGTCAGAATTTTAAAACCCAACAATTCCTGGAAACAGAACTGTTGCTTTTACCGGACGTTCCTACTGTCCCTGCTGAACGCACCCAACTTGTTCCAAAAAATACGCACAAAGCCTAAAGTATGTTTTGAGAAACAAATATAGACAATGTCTACGGCTAGACCTAATCAAAATGGAAACCTCTTTGAGATTAAAACAGTGCAGAGTGGAGCATTTCGTACGCTTATAGAAGCCCTCAAAGAGATTCTTACAGAAGCGAATTTGGAGTTTGATAGTCAGGGTATTAAGATTATGGCGGTGGATGAGACCCACACAGTTCTTGTTTATTTGAAATTACAGTCAGACCGCTTTGAGAATTATTTTTGTCCTGAGAAGCATGTCCTTGGTGTAAATATGATTTATCTTTTCAAGTTGATTAAAACGATGGGAAATAACGATAGTTTAACTTTGTATTTGCCCGCAAACAATCCTAATAAACTTGGAATTCGTATGGAGAATTCTGAAAAGTCAACGACTACAAATTATTTTTTGAAGTTGTTCGATACCGATGTAGAAGTTATCAACATTCCTTCTCTCAATTTCACCTCAATCATTCATATGCCGTCTGTGGATTTGCAGAAGATTTTCAGAGATATGAATGCGCTTGGTGAGAAATTGGATGTTGAAATTACATCGTCTGCGTCCGATTTGATTTTCCGTTGCGTTGGAGATTTTGCAGAACAAGAAACAATTATTTCTGAGAATTCTCAAAATACTACAATGAAAGTTCACAAAGCCCAAGGAAGTGGAAACGAGATTGTCCAAGGAATTTTCCAACTCAAACATCTTGTTCTTTTTACGAAATGCACGTCTTTGTGCCCTAGTATTGAACTTTACTTGAAAAATGATTTCCCTCTCATTCTTCGTTATACTGTAGCGAATTTGGGAGAAATTAAATTGGTCTTGGCTTCTATGAAGAATAAGCAAGTCAATTAATAGAATGGATACGAATTCTGGAATAGTAATATTGTCTGAAGTTTTTCTGGCACTTTACCCGATTCTTATCAAACTTGTTCCAACAAATCTTACAACACAACTTGTCGCAAGATTTCTTGTTTTTTCTGGTTTAGGCTTAGCCTTTGCAAAAACCCCAGATATTCAGGAATCTTTGTTTACTTCTTCTGGTGCACTTACTTCACTTTTATTTGGTTGTTTAACACTTTTTCACGTTGGTGTATCTTACTATTCCTTTTCACGCCTTCCTGCTGGAACTGCCATGAGTTTATTTTATACATATCCTATTTGGATTTTACTCGGTGCAACTCTATTCCTGAATGAGTCATTTTCTCTTTTAAATTTTATTTTAGTTGGAATAGCCATTGCTGGTGTATATCTTGTAAGTAAAAAAGAGGAAGATAAAGAATCTTATGATGGAAAGGCAATAGGTGCTGCTTTAGCGGCAGCCATCACGGAAGCACTCATGTATTTTATTGTTCGAGCAAAATCAAATCCATTCCATAGTATTCTACAATTATATCCTGGTGGTCTCTTAGTTTTACTCGCTTCATTATTCATTACAAAGGAGCCTGTGTCTACAGATTCTTCTGTTTGGATGCCCATTCTTTTCTTTAATGCACTCATTGGATTTGCGGGATATGCTTTACGATTTTATGCTATACCTCATGTAAAAACAATTGTATTTAGTTTACTCACATTTATCGGTGTGTTAGCATCATTTGGTTGGGGATATCTTTTTGCTGAGGAAGAAGCATCTTTGAAGACTCTAGTGGGTGCGATGTTGATTTCAGGAGCAGCAGGAATGACGAAATATGTTTAAACAAGTTCAGGAACAGGTTTAGGAGTACAATCAAAGGAAATAACTCGTTCTCTTCCATACCCCAATTGTTCTCTAAGATTATAACCATATGCATTAATGGCTAAAATCGTAGAGCCTTCAGAAGTAGGTGGGTCATCTCGTTGAATTACAATCTCTTTTTGTTGGTGAGAATGTCCACAAATCCAAACACGAATAGGGGAACGTAACATATTGTCCAGATTTGTTGTAAAGCAGAAATTGGCTGAATGGTTTTTATATTGTTCGGAAATCAAGGAATAACTAGGCATATGATGAGTGAGAACAACAACATGTTTCTGTCTTTCTTCCCATTCATGGAGACGAGAATCTAGCCATTGAACTGATTGTTTATGAAGCCTGGTACAATCTGATGGCCAGAATCTACGAAAGGAATCTTTCTCTTTTCTCGCTATCAGATTATAATCGTTCATTGTTTGAAGTGCTTTTGGCATATCACCTTCTTGTATATTTGTCCATAGAGTGGTTCCTAGAAAAGTTGTATTGTATTCTGGGAGATAGACTTCGTCTTTTTCCATAAAGTGTACATTCGGCCACTTTGCACAAATAGCACGGCACATTTCCATTCGTTCTTCCATCGTTTGAGGGGGTTGAGTGTCCCACTTGGAATAGTGTTTTGTATTATAAAATTCATGATTTCCTGCAACTACAAAGATATGATCCCATTTATCATGCGCCCATTCAAAGAAACTACCATAAAGTCTGTGATCAGGACGACCAATATCACCCGCAAGTGCTAGAAGTCGTGCGGATGGACGAAGAACATGAGGAAATGCTAGTTTATCATAATGCTCAAGATGAATATCACTTGCATATTGAATACGACAAAGAGTTGACATTCTGATAGAATTTAGAAAAGGGAATGACCGTTGGAACGCAGGGGATAGTCTCATACAGTTTGAATGAAACCTCCGCAAGTCAATTTTTAAACCCTCCTTTAGTAGAAATGGCTGAGTTGAAGAAGCGTTTGGATGCCCTTGAGGAACGTGTTTCTCGTTTAGAAAAGGGAGATGCTACGGCTGCACGCAGTGGCTCTGCCAAGTCTGAGACTCGTAAAAAACGTAAGTCATCTGGTCCTAACGGATACATGAAGTTCTCAAAGGAGATGCGCCCCAAGATTCTTGCGGAAAATCCTAAAATGAAGTCTGATGTTATCGCTGTTGCTCGTGAGATTGGTAAGAAATGGCGCGCTTTATCTGAGGAGGAACGTAAGAAGTACTAGGCATATTTGTGGGTCTAAATATTCTTTCACATTTGTACACAAATAAAAAAGAATATTTTTTAATTTTATTATACTATTTATAATTTATTTACATCTTCTTTTCAACATGGGGGGTATACAAAATACCGTCAGTTGTAACTTTTGCATCTAAACATTGAATCCCAGAAGGCTGATTGTATTTTTCGGCATCGCGGTTCCAAACTTTAATGACAAAGAAACCGATTTTTTGTTGAGGACCTTGTCCCAAGATTTTAGGACTAATACTGATTCCCATAATTGTATCATCAGGATTGCTTGTGGCAAGATTGAGCATACTTCCAATGACATATTTCTTAAATAATTCATCTCCATCTTCAAGTCCTCCACGAAGACTATAACTGCCTCCACGAATATTCTGATAATTTTCCCACAAAGGAGGGAAAGGGTCTTTCATAAAGAAATACATTCCGCGTTTAATCTTTTCATTCAGTTCACGAAATACAGATAAAACTTCTCGGAGAGTTGAGACAGTGCAAATAATTTCGAAGGTATCCATGGTCCAACGCTTTTCTTTGGGTGAATGGAAGTACAACGTCCATGTACCCGAAGGTAATTTTGCGTCTAGCGAAACGTCCATACCACTCATATATATAGTACTACTGTCAAATTTTTTATGTGGCTTTTTCGCAGCCTCGTTTTAATCCACCTTTTCAAAATCTACTTCAGGAACACCATTTGTAAGAGGAATTTCGGAATTGCCAGATACATCATCAATTGAAGATGTCGTAGTCCTTTTTACAATACTTTGTATATCCTCTTTACTCATCAAACGTTCATTCACAATACTCGATAGCGTATTATCTAAAAGTATAGTGGTAGGAAAGACAAGTGTATTTTTAGGAGGGTTTAGCAAAGAGGGTTCAATATTCTTTTCTTCTTTCTTTACCTCAATAGGTTTCTGAAATTGCTTCCAAAGAGATACAGTTTCCTCTCGTCCATCAGAATGAATTACAAATAGTTTCAAATCAATCGTCTTATCAAGCACAATGCCAGAGGTTAAACTCCAAGCGGCGATGAGAATATCATTTGCAGGCATCGCACCACTTCCGTCAGTGTAGCGAGTATCTTCAATCACATCATCAAGTGAATACAGATTTAATCCGTTGTATTGAATGGATGCCGAAAGCCATTCAAGATGCTTAGCATGCGCATGAGGAGAAGCAGTTGAAGAGGTAAATGTCTTTGTATTCTTATTATAAGTCCAGTTTAGAGAAGCAATACCAGGTCCATCAAGAACAACATGGCTCATATGATAAGGAGTTGAATCACCTTTGAAAAATACGTATTTTTCTTCAGAAAAAGCATCCATTAAAGCAACATATGTCTTTTTAGAAGCCCAAATGCTCGTATTTAGAGCATTGTAAACGAATGTCCAGGTTCGAAGAGCGAGTAGAGTCCAATTTACTTGGGTAAGTTGCTGCTTAGCACTGACTAAAATGGAACGCATCATCTCTACCTAGAAATAGTTTGAAACCTTTAACCTTTTTTTTATGCACTAGGAAGCGTATTTGTATTTATGCATTGAGGTTTATCGGTATTTGATCCACAAAGAACAACATTTCCTGATGCATCCGTGGAAGGCTTTTCCACTTCTGCTTCTTTACAAACGCAAGGATATTCAGTACAACTTACACAAGCGTTTCCGTATCCGTAAAAATCAGGTTGCGGCATTTGAACACTAGTTGAAGGAGGAGGCTCTACTTTACCGGGTTCTGTACGCAAAGCACGAAGTGTCCACCCCAAAAAAATAAGTACAAAGGGAGTCGCTAAAAGAATCCACGCTGCCGTTTCAGCAGTTTTTTCACAAAGATATAAAATAAGTAAAATGCTAATGAATCCTAACAATACATGACCAAAAATAAGTTTATATTCTTTATTTATTAAATCAAGAATAACAATTGCAGCAAACAGGCCTGCTGTTGTTAATGCAGGTAAACATATCTTCATTTATCTAATGGGAGAAAGGAATAATTCTTTTCTTTGTTTCATTCCAAACTCCAATGGGTTCAGAAAGATTTTCATCTTCATCCATTTCATAAACTTGATTTTCTGAATCTTTATAATACGTTTTACCCTTGTATTCAAATTCTTCAAGTGCAAGTTCTTCCTCTTCTTCTTCTTCAAGTACTTCTTCTTCTTGTACATTTTCAACAACTTCCACAACTGGCTCTTCATCTAGAACTTTTTCATCTCCAGAAAGAAGAACATCCACTGTATGCGTGCGAAGAGGTAGGATAGGAGAAGGCATTGCGATAGGTTTGAAGGCCCCTTCCTTGAGTCGTTCAACATCTGCAAAGAGAGAGGCAAGGTTCTCTTCTAGAGCAGTTACACGCTCTTCTAGAAGGGAATTTTCCATAATATTTTGACTAGGTTGAGAAGCCATCATCCGTTCTAAGCGTTCAATACGTGAAATAAATTCAGTATCAAACAGAGGAACTTTGGGCTTTTCAACAGTATGCAGAACCTGTTCAATTAGACTAAGACGTTCATGAATAGTAGTTTCAAGACTACGAAAGAGTTCACGAATTAGTGGTTCGGCGCTCATTTTCCTACTGACTCCTTGAAACCTTGCCGCATCAATTTTTGTCAATCACCTATTTTTTGCTTTTAATTTGAATATTCATTACAGCATCCAAAGTACTATCTTTATCTTTTAGAGGTTTACTTCTTTTCAAACGGAGTCCATCTTCAGATTTTACTTGCTTTTCAAAAGGAATTGGGTTAATAAGTGTATTTTTAAGGCTGCTATCAAAGAAGTCAATAGGTTTTGTGTCAATTGAACCAAGAATACTTACCATTGGAGGCATGTGAACATCAATGCGAACGCGTTTACTTGCGATAGTGGCACGATAACTTTCAATTGAGATAGGTCCACCAAACTTATCTAAACATTCTTGTGCAGGAGCAGGAAATACACGGCATTGTCCGTCATGGTCATACAAACGATTTAGGAGAGCCATTCTTTCCCAACGGACGTGAGGGTCAATGTTTTCACGAAGTAAGTAACTCAAGGCACAAGGAGGGCAACAAAAATTACCATAGACTCTGTAAACACCCTTTTCCTCTCGTTCAGGGATGATGCAAGGCTGGCCATCGAATGAGTGAGTACACCAGAAACAAGCAATTTCTGTGCATTCAGGGATCTGCTTTGTTTTAAGTGAGTCTCTATACTGTACCATTAAATCTGCACGTGTAAATAATTGAAGAGGACGAGATTCTTTTTCTTTATCTTTTGTTGTTTCATCTGCAGCCTCAGTAGTTTCGAATAAAGAATCATCTTCTTTTTCTTTTACCTCTTCATTCTTATCTAATTCTAAGATTTCTTGAGTTGAACTAAACATATTATCTAAGGTCATATCATAAGGTTCAGGTTGTTGAGGAGGATTGGGGTCATATTGAATAGGTGCATCGTGAAACTTTACTTCATTACTATGAATAGCCAAATGCGCAATCAAAGGACGACGAGGTTCAGGTGTAAAACTTCCTTGAATTCCATCTGGTGTAACAACAGCCACAACTTTAACAGGCTTCTTTGATTTCTTTCCTTTGGCTGGTGCCTCTACAGGCGCAGGAGTAACTTCTGTAGTGGGTGGTGCTTCTACTGTTTTTTTGGCACGACCTCGGCGAGCAGGCTGCATTTCTAGTAAAATCTCTCATACCGAATTTTAGGTGCTTTATTATACTATCATCTAAACAACATGCACACAATATTCTAGAATGACTTCCTTGGCAAATACTTATGGTCTGCCACCTAGGATATGTTCTCTTTTTGAACTTATGATACATCATAGATACGCACTGTCACATATGCTTTTAGTAGGTCCTCCTGGTTCAGGAAAAACAACATCTGCTCGATATTTTGTTGAGTTTCTTCATGGTCAAGGTGCTTTTTCTTCTTTTTTTGGAAGAGCACTTTTTCTAAATAGCAGTGATGAACGAGGTCTAGATGCAGTTCGCAGCAGAGTATTTCCTTTTGTACGTTCTTCATTACACTCCATTTTGGATCTTGAATCAACAAATAAAGGTCCAAAAGTGATAATCTTTGATGAAGCAGAAACGTTAACTGACCAAGCACAAATTGCGCTCCGTCCTCTTTTAGATCGTTCACCTCAAGAAGTACTTATTATTTTTTTGTGCAATTCCATTTCAAGAATTCACTCTTCTATTTCTCATAAATTTCTTGTTATTCAACTTGAAGCACCAAAGCCATCTGAATTTCAGATTCGCATTGATACAATTTCAAAAGGAAAAGCCAAACTTACTTCTGGCCTTGATATCGCTTTCCGCAGAGGAGATATTCGTTTCTTTTTATTAAATACAGATAAACGTGACGAATGTGCAAAACTCTGGTTTAAATTACTTCATTCACATTCCTCTCAAACCGAAGAAATTTTTAAAGATATGCTGACACACTGGATTTATCCTGAAGTTGCTTTCTTTTTATTATTTATGTCAAAAGAACTCAATACAATTACAAAAGAAGGGTTTTTCAAATTACTTTGTTTAACAGATTCAGATTTTCTTCGGATTTGCCCTGTAAATCAACGAGTAAAACTTTTATCCAATTGGTTTACACAAAATATTCTTGAAAGACTAACTCCTGAAGTTATATCTTCTTCTATGTAAACCAACCTCAAAAAACTGAACCTCCTTAAATCCTAAAATGGTTTAGGCAGGAAAATGGATCCTTCAAAACTAACCTTTACTCCTCTTCGTATTTCTACACTTGTAACTACTGGACATCTAGGAACGTCCATTAATCTCAAGTCTCTATTTGAACAACTTCCTAAGATTCTTATTCCAATTGGGTATCCAGCAGAAGGAATTCTTAAAATGGAACATCGGGAAAATGCACTTGGATATTCCTATCGTGATGTCCTTACCAAACGTCGAGTTTCTGATAAAACATTCTTTAATCAATCTACTCTTGTTATTCGTAAACTTCGTGATGATGGTCCTGGTTTTAAAGAAGTGAATATGAAACTCTTTGAAAATGGAGGATTTCAAATGACTGGTGTCACTTCAGAAGAATTTAGTAAGAAAGTTGTGGAATGGCTTATTGAAGAACTCAAAAAACTTCCAAATTCTATTTCTAAGGACCCACTGAAAATCACTAAATTTGCGATTCAATTGCTGAACAGTGATTATAAAATGAATACAATGGTAAAACGTGATGAACTTCACCGAATTCTTACATCAACGTATCGTCTCTTTAGCACTCTTGAAACAACTATTTATCAAGGAGTCAATACAAAGTACTATTATAATGAAGAAGCACCTCTGACAGCCACTCCTGGTATTTGTAGTTGCCCTCGTCCTTGTACTGGACAAGGGGATGGAAAGACAATTGGAAATTGCAAGCGAGTCACTATTTCTGTCTTTCAAACGGGAAGTGTAATTATTACGGGTGCGCGTACGCGCTCTCAACTTGATGAAGCCTATACTTATATCAACACTATTCTACGGCGACATGCTTCTGAAGTTCTAAAACCAGTACCAACTGCGGAAAATTAATATCATATGTTTCCCGGAATACGCTAGACTTTGAGATGTCAACCTCCACTCCTCAGAATACTACCGCAACTCCTCCTGCTGCGCAAGACCCCTTGCCTTCTGCTCAGACGCTTCTTCAAGCCGCGAAATTAGCGATTCAACAGGATAAACCTATCCAGTTGGATTACTTTGTTGATACTTATTTCAATCGTGCCTTTTTAGGAGAGGATGCTGATAATAATGAGAAGATGCTTGTAAAGAGTGGTGAAGAATTCACTAGTTCTATCCAGAAAATATACAAAGTTTCTGAGGATTTCATTATTATTACTGAGAACAGCATTTACATTGTTTCTGCAAAAATGCAAAAGCGCAGAATCAAAGCCCCTGCACTCCGTGCTCAAATTGAGTAAATCAACGGTACATGACCGCTAATAAAATAGCAAGTAACATAATGAATAAGCCATCATTCCAAGAATGCTGACTTGTTAATCGAACATTGATTTCATTCGTCGATGTCATGTTTAACCACCCACCAATACCAGTGATAATCAAAGAAACTAAAACAAGCCCCCAAATAACAATATCAATCGTTTTCATCCTCTATTTAATCCTTCTTTTTTTCATCTTCAAGGGCACGCTCACAAATGACATATAAGAAAAGCGCATTCAATACTGCAATACCGAGAAGACCCATCTGAACAAGAATGAAAAGCCAGAATGTAGGATTTGTTAAGCGTTTAGAGACATAGATTGTTCCGACAATTCCTAAAAGTCCAAAGGAGGCAATGACAAGGTTTAGGATAAAGAGTGCGTAATAAAACGTACAGATAGTATTCTTCTCAATTGATTTAGTCCACTGAGGTTCCATTATACTTTCTCCGGAGATTTTATTGTTCTTTATTAGAAATGAATAATCAACGCAACTATACACGTAAAAATCGCAACGCTGTTGGTGGTGGCTCTTTGAATCCTATGGAATTAACTGATACTTCAATGCGTTCTGCTACAAATATGTCTATGGCCCAGGGAGGCGATTATGCGAATATCCACAAAGAGCAACACGGTGGTATGGCGCCTGTAGGATACACTGGTGTCCTTGATGAATCTCTCCGTGGTGCTGCCCGAGTTCTTCCTATTGATGATTCTCTCCGTCAAATCCAGGGTCTTTCGGATCAGACTGGAGGCAAACGTAAAAAGGCTCGTAAGGGTGGCAAGAAGTCTAAGAAAACCTCTCGTAAGTCCAAGAAGGCTAATCGCAAATCTAAGAAGTCTAAGAAATCTAATCGCAAGGGACGTAAACAAACCTCTCGTCGTCGTCGCACAATGAAGGGTGGTATGCGTGAATTAGGCTACATGGATGCCAATGCCCCCGGTATGTTGCTCCCTCCTTCTCTTGCTGCAAAGGCCCTCAGCACCATGAATGCTGAGTGGAAACTCGCCGAGAATCCCTCTTCTTTTGCTCCTAAGGGCTTTTAAGCATGAAGTCTATTTGTTATTGTAAATCTATATCATAGATTATCAATACGATTTACGCAATTCTTCGTGCAACCCAATCGGCTAAGCATAACACCATTTGCTGTTCCTCACGTGTAAACTCTGTTGCTTCAGCCTCTTCTTCAGGACTTAACTCCATAATCTTTTCTCTTTCTGCCTTATTTACAATAACTAAGAATTGTACACGTTCTGATGTTACATGCTTGTACCAGGCATTAAAGTATAATTCTTCTAGTTCTCGTTTGTAAGAATCATCTGCAAAATACCGTTTGATGTCTATTTTATCAATTTCTTCTTCTGGAAACATCAATAACATACTAGGTCTAAAAAAATAGTCACGACTATATTCCAATCGTTTATACAATCTCTTATTTAATTCTTGTTTCTTTGCTTCTAAAAATTCTGGTAAATCCTCTTCATTTACAACGTTTACTTCATATGGATTTCTTCTTTTTTTGAGATTTATAAAACTAGCCATTTTGGCTTGACGCGCATTTTCAAGAAGGAACTCTGGTGAAATGTATAATTTTTTATGGATAGGACTTTCAGAATCTCCATTGATTGGAACAAAGCCAGCACCTTCGTATAATGTTTTCAAATGGCTTTTCTCTTTTTTATAAAATAACCAAATATATTTGTTTTGTAGGAGTCTGGTATTTGTCAAAGCACCTGCATGTAGATTTGAGAGCATTTGTAAAACTCGTAAAAGTAAATCTTTTCCGAGGCCCTGTTTTTGATATTCTGCAAAGGTAGCCAATCCATAAAGTTCTGTTACTTCAATATCATCTACTTTACATTTAATGAGTGTGCAACTAGAAAGTAAATTAGGTACTCTTCTATCTCCAAGATACATCAATCTGTCATTTCGTTCAACAGGAGGAACCACAATTAACGAGCAAATAATATTTTCTTCAGAAGGAGTATCTGGTATTGGTTCACAATGATACGGAGTTATCCAAAGTAATTTATCAGCATTTGCATGTGCAGCCACATTAGTGCCAAAAAGTTTTATCATTCTACTTTTGAGACCTTCAGAGTTAAATCCATAATCTTCAGGAAATGCTTCACTCCGCAAATTTAAAATTTGTGGCATTAGTTTTTTCTCAAACTGACTATATTGAGGCCCAGAATATCCTCCAAATGGACTTGCTCCACCGATGGCAGGAGAATTTATAAATGTGTAGAACTTTACAGGCAATTCATCAATCGTTTTTGCAGGACTTTTATAAATTGAGGATATATTTACATATCTGCCTTTTGGAGGGTCTAACTCTTCAATTAGTGTTCGGAGGCTCTCAATTTCATTTATAATGACTTTTACCCTTGCATTTTTTTCATTTTGGCGAACTTTTGCCATGTGCGGGCCAAATGATTTAGGTAAAGGAGTATTTTCTTCTCGTTTACGATTTGCTTCACGTTGTTGGAGTTTACGTCTCAATGTTGTAACACGATTTACAACGCCCCCACCCTTTTGTTTTCTTTTTTGATTCCGTGTCTTTCGTGGCATCTCTACTTATGCATGAAAAATTCCTCGCAGAATCATGCTAGATACTGCAAGTTTTGTTTTTTCCTCTTCAGAAACTTGAACATGAATATGAACTTGTAATTTTCCAAATGTATTTGTTGACTTTTTGGGCATCCCTTTTTCGTCTACATGATGAATGTTTCCATTAGTATATCCTGGAGGAATTTCAATCTCAAGGCCATTTGGATATCCTGGATGGTCAGTAATTATAATTTTCTTTCCTAGCAAACTTTCAGCCAAAGTCAAATGGATATTCAAACGTAGATTCTCTCCTTCACGTTTTACGCTTAGACTCTCATCGGCTTCTTGTAAAACAATATGTACATCACCAGGTTCAAGATAATCATGATTATCACTACATTCCTTAGGAAACACAAGAGTTTCACCAGGTTTCATGCCTGGTTCAATGCGAATATTCAATGTTTTTTCTTGATTCATGAATTTCTTTCCATTACAACTTGAGCAAGGTGTTCCTGGTTTTCTTCCTTCTCCTGAACACATGTGACAAGGGCCACGCGACATCATTTGCATACCAGGCCCCATCATCACCACTTGTTCAACCATACCTCTACCATGACACTTATCACAAGAAGTAAAATTCATACATCCTTGGCCTTTGCAGCCTTCACAGAATTTCTGACGTTCAAAGTTTATAGAAAATAATCTTCCATGATAAAAATCATTCAAACTCAAAGGTATTTCATGAACTTTAGGAGGAGCCTTTGCTCTTCTCACACGAGGACCACTCGGCATTCCTCCATTCGGTCCACCTGGACCAAACATTCCAAAAAGACTACCTATATCAAAAGGGAATCCACCACCAAATGGGTTCCCTCCACCCATTTCATGCCCACCTTCACCATCTATTACACCCATAGTATCATACATTTGTTTTTTTTGTTCATCACTTAATACACTATAGGCTCTTTGAATCTGTTTAAAATGCTCTTCTGAGCCTCCACGATCAGGATGAGCCTTCTTCGAAAGTTTCAAATAAGCCTTTCTTACCTCTTCAACAGAGGCCCCCCGTGGCAATTCCAAAGCCCCATATAAATCATCAGAATCAGACATACTACATTGTTTTTTCTTCAAAGGTTTAGACCATTCTTAGATAAAAATGGTCTAAGCACTCTCTACTTTTCTTACTAGAATGGAAGTAGATTTAATAGGTCAACAGGAAAATCTTCGAATTTTGAATCAAATACTTTCTGATCCACCCCATCTTTTTATCTCAGGGGGATATGGATGTGGAAAAACAACAATTATGAATTCTTTCCTAAAAGCCTATTACAAACAATATAATATTGAAAATATAACAAGTGAATGGGTGCTTAATCTTTCATCTGACCAAGATAGAGGAATTCATTGTGTTCGTCAAAGTGTTGCTGAATTTGTTCGTCATGCACCCAAACAGCCTGGTATTTATAGATGGATTATTTGTGATGATGCAGATAGTTTACCTATTATATCTCAGCAAGCACTGAGAAGACCTATGGAAACCCATAGTCATATTACAAGGTTTATATTTTGCAGTCGATATTCTTCAGATTTGATTAATCCTCTTCGTTCACGTTGTTTGCATATTGAGTTGGAAACAATGAATCCTATTGAACTTTTGATGCATTTTAAGAAAAAAGATGAACCCAGAACTGTCTTAAATTTTACACCAGAAAGTTTTTCTGTATTAATTACTTTAACACAAACACCAACAGAAATTAAACGAATGATAAATATTTTAATAGCAAAATATGAAGGACACACTGTAACTGTACCTATTGAGGCTATACATACATTATTTGGTTCTCAAAGTCTTTCTCTATGTTCTGAACTTCTTATTCAGTATTTACATAAAGATTATGAAAAATGTCTAAATGTCTTTTTTCAAATATGGTCGACTGGTATCAGTTATGAAGATTTCTTAAATGAGATGAATATAACCCTCCGACAATTGGGAATCCAGGATGCTCGCAAAAGTCAATCTATTCATCAACTTATCCTACGTGGATGGATATACTTCGCTCAAGGAAAGACACATTCATTTGATATTTTGCGATTACTTTTCAAAGAAGTATAGAGATTTCACTAATAGGTTAGATGGGTGGTTCAGCCAAACGTTTATTTCGTGTAACACCTCCAAAAGAACTTGTTATTGAAATTTTACAACATTTACGTTTGCTAGGACTCCACGACCTTCGATGGTTTACACGAGAAGAACTTGTTCTTGATACTCTTGATGAGTGGCTTCCTTTACTTGAACCCTATTATCTTCCTTGTAAGGCAAAACGATTTCTCAATGAAATGGATGTTACCAGAATTATAACGATTCTGCGTCATATTCTTCAACCTCATGGGTATGAACTTCATACTCAAGAGAGAATGTACAAAACAAGCAAAACAACATTGTATCAAATTCAACCTATTCAATCTCACACTGATTTGAGTGGAAACGATTTATTGGTGGAGTTTAAATAATTATAATAGTTAAGAAGAATGAATTCCTCCGATCTTACAAAAAAAATAAATAGTCGGATACTGTATGCCGACTATATGATACAAAAACAAAAATTTGAAAATGGCTGTGCTATACGAATAAACTTAGGTTCAGGAAGTGGAAATACTAACTCAAGTTCATCTCTAATAAATATTTCTGAAGGTCAAGTTTTTACAACACCCTCTGAACAAGCCACTTTTTTAAGTTTAAATACATGTCCACAGAACCAGGATACTCAGAATACGGTACCATCAATTAATAATGGTGGAAGTATGCGATTTGCTGGAGGAGGGGTTTTAGTTCAAACAAATGTAAGTTATCCAAATGATGCTGCACTACGTCCTGGAACAGGAGCATTCACAGTTGAATGGTTTCAGTACTACCAAGAT